>JAABUL010000645.1_pt1 | contig 73374 bp, 124 predicted proteins | sample 5559151 | NCBI WGS metagenome assembly JAABUL01 (sample SAMN10711876, study PRJNA513368) | rock metagenome | isolation source: Antarctica rocks | place: Antarctica: Victoria Land, Pudding Butte sud | reverse complement strand
TTTTTTTCTATGCCCCCCCCCCCCCCCCCCTGGCCCCGTCACCCAGCCAAAAAGAGGCCATTCTCACCGCCGGATGGTGGGGTTCTGCGCCCAATCCTTGCACAATCCTTGCAGCGGCATGTGGCTCAAAATTGAGTCTGGGACACGACAGGATTTGAGGCCGTGGCTCACCGCCGGATGGTGGGGTTTTGCGCCCTGCAGTTGGCGCACTCCTTGAGTGGCATGTGCCGCATCAGGTCCTGGATGCAGTCCCGGATCGCCTCCAGCGTGTTGGCCGTCAGCTTGTTCGAGTGCAACGCCGCTGCACAGCGCAGCATGCGAAACACCCTGCTGAGCACTCGGCTTGCTGTGACTGTTGTGTCGATGTTCCTTCCAGCTGCCGGTCAGTACTGCTGCTGGCGGAGTGACAGCCTCAGCATGATGGCCACTAGCAATGTCCATCGATTGCAGACCAGGTGTGTGTTGACCATGGTTTTAAAGAATTCACAGTCTTCCATCTCTGTGCGCTCACCTCCACAGGAGCCGGTCTTGCCGTTGGGACTAAGCCCTGGCCCGAACCCCACGCCTGCGCCGTCCCCACCCCAGCCGCCGCACCCCATGCCGCCCTCATTCATCATGACAGCGTCGCCAGCGTCCTGCACATGTGTCAGGTCAGCACCGGCTCCGGACAAGATCGCCGCTCGGAGTGGGCACGCCAGCCGGGCGTTGAGATGTGCATTTCAACAAATTGCGGCTTTACACCAGCTAAGTGCCTGCCATGCAGGTAGTGCTGCCGAGTTTTCACCATGCGATATGGAACTAACTTTCTGACTAGGCAGGCCTCCGGAGCTTTTGATTCAGTATGCCGATTTGCAGCTTAACATTCCGCCTGACTGCTCTCGCATCTCTTCAATCATGAACCGAGCGCGCGGGGCGCCGGCGGCGATGGCGGCGCCCGCAGCTTCCACCACATTCTCTCTTCTAAAGGCTCAGCGCAGATGACTCACATCTTCGATCTTAGATGCCGCCGAGCGCACGGCGCGGCTGGCAGCGCCGGCGGCACCCGCCGCCTCCACCAGCCGCCCCTCCAGCAGCAGGCCCAGCCGGTGGCGGTACCGCCCCAGGGCCTCCGAGTCCATCTTCAGGCAGAAGCAGTGCAGGCAGGTGCACCGCAGCAGCTTGTACATCATCCTACGTTTTGGGGACAGGCGATGGCGTCAGCGCGTCGTCTGAGGTCATGGTGTGCCGCCGCCGAAGACTTCGCACGATGGCGGTGCTAATGCCCATGCGCCCATGCTAGGAAGCAAGCAACGCCACAAGCCTCTAAGCATTGGGAGTGGATAGCAGTGTTGACATCTAAAGTGAAGTAATGCGCTCACGGGAAGACCAGTGGGTTGTACACCGGCACCGCCAGCTCCACGTGCCCGAAGTGCCCCGGGCAGTGCTGATAGCGCAGCCCGCAGGTCGTGCAGCTGCACGCACAAGAGTGTTTTTCTTATTGGCAACCACGCAATTGCCGAAGGTTCCCTTGGCTGCTGCTGCTGCTGCCGGCCTGCGGGCTGCATCCCGTGGCGTGTGCGGCGCCGGCCAGGCACTCGCAACGAGACACAATGAGGTGAATACGATAATCCAAGCTTTGAACACAAGGGTTCTCACCTGTCATTTGTCTCCATGGGCCCCATGGCCGCATCATACAGGCCATTGGGCACGGCGGTTTTGAGGTTGTCATACACGAGCGGGCTGGTGATGCGCTTCACGCTCAGCTTGCGAATCTGCGCGCCGTTCCATGTCAATATCTCAAGCAATGATATGAGATAAACACCGGGGCATCCATGGCTCCCATGCCCAGAGGCAACATGGGTGAATGCATGTGGGCAACGCAGCCGTCAGGCTGTGGTTCATGCGGCAGCCTACAACGAGCAGCCACAATGCGTGTGTACGCAACATGGACCATGACGGGACTGTTTCGATGCGCAGGCCATTGCTGTGCGCACCTCCTCGTCCGTGAAGAAGCCGAATGTCACGCCTGCAATTTCCACTACGGTCACCTCCTTACTGACGGCCGCACTCATTTTGCAGGCAGCAGCCACCTACATGCCACTGTCGTCTGCACACATGCAGGGGCGGCTGAGAATGTGCGTCAGCGAGTCTTGCATTGCGCGCGCGCGCGCGCGCGCGCTTGTGTGCACAAGGTCCGAAATGCAGGAAGAAGAGGACGCTGTGTGGGGGCTGGTGTGCAGCCAGCAATGCAGCGTTAAGACCGCATTACAATCGCCTTCCAAATTCGTACACAACTTTCGCCACGATGCCTCGTACCGCTGCCCAGCGCCTGCTGTCGATGGCAGTCCGGAGTGCCGCTGCGCACCCTTCGGCGCTGCCCGCCTTCTCGACACAGCCCGTTGCATCCATCTGGACAGCAGCCCGCGGATCTGGACACGCGTCTGGAAGCTGCACGTGCAGTGCGTGCGCCGCGACCGGCCAGTCGCATCAGAGGGGCTGCAGATGCGGCAGCTGCTGGGGCGGCGCCGCACCGACGCTTGCCAGCGGATTCGCGCAGGCATGCATGCCGTCGGGACGCAGCGGCTTTGCGACCCTAGACGGCAGCCAGTCTCAGGTCCGCCATGCCGGACAGGCAACGAGTCACAGCTGTGCACATGCCTGACGAGTATGCGAGGTTTGCATGGTGTGTGCCCTATGCGCATTTGCAACTCCTGCAGTGTGCGCGATGGAAAGCTTCCTGGGTGCAGCTGGACGCCATAAATGACAGATTCTCGGAGGCGCGGGAGGAGATCTCCATTGCGCAGGATGATGCGGAGACAACCTACTTCAATGAGTCGCACGCCGAGGCGAAGAAGGTCCGCATCTGCTGTGGATGCACATTGCCGCATTCGTCGCCGCAAAACGGGTGCACATACAGCTGTCCTTTTCATGGTGGATCGCAGTGCACAGCATCGACTCCGCGGTCCTGTGCTGAAGTCGTCAGCGCAGTTGTGATGTGAGCTTTCAGGTGACGGAGGAGGCGTTGAAAATGTATGCAGATCTGCTGGAGAGCCTGGACGAGTCAGAGCGCGGCAAGCTGCAGCGGTCAATGGGGCTGAAGATGGAACAGCTAAAGGTAGGCATACCTTTACGTGCTTTGCAAGTGCATATTCTGCGCTTGCACCGCGCAGGGGTCTGCATGCGGGCATGGGCTTCAATGCTGTTCGAGTGACTGGTTGTCACGGCATGTGCAGGCGGAACTGGGCCAGCTGGACACTCTGCACGACTAACGTGCGGAAGGATCCTGTAGATCTTCGAGGACCGACTAGGTACTTGAATACAAATGTGAAGTGCCGCTGTCATTGCCAGTGGTGTCTTGAGATCATGCCAGACGTCAAGACAGAAACCTTGTAGGCAAACTGCGATTGGGCATCAAGAAGCATTCGTGGCGACACACGGCTTTCGATGTTACTGTACACAGTGTTACACAGATTTGACGAGCTAAAAACACAGCCCGCCAAACCTACCTTGCTTCAAACCATCAAGTCGCGCATCTGAATGCACGACAACACACCTATCTACACGACCTTCACTCTCTCTCGCGCTCTCTGTGTTCGCAAGATGGAATTGCTGGCCCAGTTTGCCGGTCACGAGGTTGATACAACAGTAGAGGCAACTGCAGGTGACCATCAGTCAAAATTGGATGCATTGTTTGAGCGGGTGGCGGCACCAGCCAGGTCAATTATCGCTGGAGGATGGGCCGCCGGCGGAGACGGCGCGCTGCGTGGGCGAGTACAGGGTCCTGTACGTCCCCGCCAGGTTAGCCGCGTGCGGGCTGTACCGCTGAGCGAATGAGGGTCGCGGCGGCGGCGGCGGCGTCGTCATCCCGGCGGCAGACACCGTGGGGCTGGTGCCCGGACTGGGGCTGGCGCTGCGCGAGGCGCCACCTCCGCCGCCGTCTGCCGTGATGCGAAGGGCTCTGCTCGCGGACGCTGCCCGCTGCTGCGGCTGGGCAGCAGGGGAAGGGGACGCACTGCGGGCGTCAACGGAAGAATCTTGGTGTCTCAGCTGCACGGCGCGCTCCGAAGATGGGCTTGCGACTCAAGCACAAGCTGAGTCAGGCTAGGCGGACAATATGAGTCACGATCGACTGCATGACTTGCAGCTGTGTGATTGTTTGCCATCATGCACGCTGTTCGTGTTCCGTTCGGAAGATGGTTCATAAACCGGAAGCAGCCCCGCAATATCATTCCTGTAGTCTTTCCACACATGCTGTGCCCGAATTGCAAGGGGCAGAGCTGGTCAACAGCTCCTCCTTTCGAACGTTTCCCAATTCTGTGACTCGACAAAACACCAACACGTCCTGGACCAAAGCGCGATCGGAGCTGCGCACCTCGAGCTGGTAGATTCCGACCCTGCTCCTCCCTGCGGACCGTGCCGCCGCGTCTGCCAGTGCGTTTGGAAACAGCCTCCGCACCAGCAGGCGTGGTGCGCAGTGCAGCTCACTGGTGTGTTGCGGATGCACGCGACGCACTCCATGAGCTGTTGCGTGGGACCAGCTGAGCCACAGCCTGAGCATTTGAGCTCGGCTGGCGGCTTTCGCAAGCTGAGCCGCGGCATTCCTCCTCGCGTAGGTCAGCGCATCCGTTGTCTGCTCGCCTGAGCCGCGGCTGGCGTGTGGGCCGCCGTACGACAGCTGCTGTTGCTCGACACGCGAGCAACACTTTGCAGCATCCGTCAATGCGCAGGCGTTTTCACGGCGCAGCGGCACCGGAAGCAGGCAGCACATGTCACGTTCGATACGCTACCCCGCTTTATCCGCCGTTCAATCTCCACCGTACTGTACCAGGCAAAATTGGAAGCGTGCTGCAGTGCTGATGCTCTCTTTGCACTCAGAAGTTTTCAAAAGGTGCCACTTGCAAGGAGGATCGCACGATTTTGGCGCGGCAGACCTTGCTCGTAAGAGAATTCTTGCAGGTTCGCACCCACGTTCAGCACTTTGCAGAGCCATTATCAGCACCTTGCGTTCTGCAAACGATCATTCTGGCGAGGCAGCTAGCGCGATGACGGCTCTGGACGAGGCGATTGCGCTCATCGACTCCCTCTGCGGCACCTTGAAAGCAGAGGCGGCCACCGGCTCGGGTGCCGCACCTACGCCGGCGCCGGCGGCCCAGATCGCGCCGCCGGTGACGCAGCCGTGGAAGACCCTGGCGTCCTCTGCCGTGCCAGGTAGCTGATCCGTGCCATCTATCCTCTGTCGAGAAACGTCAGCTCCTCAGCTCCATGTGTGCGCGAGGCGCCGCCACCTTTATGCTCCTGCATGACGTTTTCATCCCTGCGTTAGGCTCGCATGCACTAACGCGGCTGCCTGCATGACCGTTACTCCCGCATGAACCGTTCGTTCCTCACCGACGCAGCCGACAAGCCAGCTTCAGTCGCGGCGCCGTCGGGCGACGCCGAACCAGCCGCCGCGCGGGCCGCCGCGCCGCTGCAGGCCGCCAAGCCGAAGAAGGAGAAGAAGGAGAAGAAGGCGGCGCCGCCGCCAGCGGTGGAGACCAACGAGGACCTCTTCGGCAAGGCCATGCTGCAGGTGCAAATGAACCTCAGTATTCTCAACCAGTACATTTCAGCCACAATATGCTTCAGGTCCATCTAGCCACCCTGCTTGTCAGCAACATATGGAGGGAGACACAAGATCCCCAAGGTTATATGCCGGCAAGCTGCGGCCTTTTGTGAGGCTTTCTTCACATGTCGCAGGTCGCGCGGGTCGTCAGTGTGGAGGCGCTGCCGTCCAGCGACAAACTGTACAAAACAAAGGTGGAGGTCGCGGGCGGCGAGACCCGGCAGGTGAGCCGTAGCGCGCACGACTCGGTGTGGGCCGTTTGGCAGCAATGCAGTGGCGGCGGATGCTGCCAGAGCGCTATTGTTCGTCCTGCTTGTCCTGTAAATGTACACCAGTGGCATTTCAAAGTGGTGTGGCATGTGAAACTGAACGGCCGGGGCTGTGCCGTGAGGAATTTGCGCTCTAGTGGACCAAGTCTCGATGTGTCACCTGCAGATCGTCGCCGGCCTGCGGAAGCACATCGAGCAGCCGCAGCTGGAGGGCTCCCTCGTGATTGTTATTCTGAACCTAAAGACAGCCAGGCTGGCGGGCGAGGCCAGCGAGGGGTGCGCCTTTGACATTGACGAACTTTCTCAAATTTCACGCATCTGTGACATGCTCCAAGCTAGCGCAGCATTTGGCACCGGCGAGCTGTCTGTCGACTTGCGAATCTGCTGTAGATCATGGTTTGGAAGCACTCAATGATCTTGTGGTTTGCTGAGTCATTGGGTCCTGTACAGGATGATCCTGGCAGCGGTGAACACCGATGAGGCGCTGCCGAATGGGGAGTTTGTCCGTCCGATCCGGCCAGCCAGCAGTGAGATGTTCTGTTGTTTTCCGTCCTGTCTTTTGCTGCGGAACCTAGTAAGGTCCAATCGTTGCACTGGATACTGAGCCTGAGCATGTGGCATCTGTGGGAATGTGGCGTTCAGCTGCTGCCTGCACTACTTGCCATGCATTGTACTGGAGGAGGGCTAGCCTCTGATCACGGATGTAACCGAGTGACGGTGCCCGACAGGCGATGCGGAGGTGGGCTCGCGCGTGTACATCGAAGGGACCTCCACCAGCGAAGCGCCGCCCAAGGTATGCAGTTCTGCCGTATTCTACAATCGCTTCAGCCTTCGTTGTGAAGTCTCAGTTCTCGGAACTCTTTCCTCAACAGATGCAGGAAGAAGCGACGCCATAGTCATCTCTCACAATACGTTTGATCTGCGCAGGTGCTCAAGTCGGCGCCCTGGGCGAAGATAAAGGAGATGCTGAAGGTGGCAGGCGGCGCCGCCACCTTTGACGGCAAGGCACTCGTGACGGCGGCGGGGCCAGTCGCGGCTGATTCGGACATGCCAGACGGCGCAGCCATCAGCTAGGACGAGCCTTGAAGACTTATAAGTATTGTACATATTGAAGAGACTTCCGCTGGTGGACATGCTGCATGCGCAATGTGCAGAGCGTGGAACCCAGCAGGCATGAAAGAAGCAATCCAGTCCATCATCCCGATTACACCTTCCACAAACATGGCAAGTTGCCTCAGCAAAATCATCACATGGAACATCTCCTTCTGTCGCAAGAATAATAAGACGGTCAAGGCTGTAGTCGCCCTTAGAGCAGGCAAGGTCGTCACGCAGCACTGTACAGGCCGCAGCTCAGTCATACGCATGCGCCAACTCCCCAAAGTCAGGCTGCTCGCCCTGTATGCTCACCGGCAGCACGAATGGGAGCCCCAGAAAGGCCTGGCAACATATAACAAGGGTCGCAGGTTGTTCTGGAGTTGGGAATGCTCCGCGAAGTTTGCTCATAGCTAGTATGTTCAGCCGCCGGCGCTGCCGCCTCCGGGCTCCGACTGCGAGCGGTGCAGGAAGCCGTTGAGCTTGGGCTCGGGCGCCCAGGACATGCCCATGACGCCGTTGAGTCCCCCCGGCGACTGCCCGTAGGACGACTGCCACGGCGATGCGCCCATCGCCGCCTCTGTGCCGTCCGTGCTGAGCGACCCCTGCGGCAGCAGAAAGGCGGTCGTCAACGTAGCGAAATCATAGATGCGACAGAACATTTCGGTCCACGGGTGCATCACATCACTCTCCCCTGCATTTGCAACGCTTCACAAGAAACCAAGCTCGGTCGGTTCTCAAGATAATGCACGTGCCAAAGTGTGCTGGCCAAGGATCGTCGTGCGAAACACGATGAAATACAGACTCTGAACAGCACACCAATCCCGCGATTAAAGAATGGAGAGCAATTCTACCGCTGTGGAAGAAGGCAGAACTGCAGCAACGAAAGCGCTGTCACGGCGAAATGCAGCGTCAAACGCGTCTGGTTTGTCGTTCTGGCTGACCTCTGTGACGCACACACCTGCGCAAGGCCGCTGCTGGCAGCGCTGCCAGGCAGCATGCCGGGGCGCGGCACGTCGGCGCTCTTGGAGCGGTTGCGGGCGCCGAAGCCCACGATGGGCTGGAACGCCGCGCTGCTTGCGCTGCGCTTGGGCGCCGTCTGCCCGCCGCCGCCGACCGTCGGCAGCGACCTGCGTTGATACAGCACACCGTCAATCGACTCCTGCCGCGACTTTCCTCAACTTGAGACCGGGAGTGAGATTGGGAGACAACGATGGGGTGGAACGCCGCGCCGCTGCTGCGATTGGGCGCCGCCTGCGCCCCGCCGACCGCCGGCAGTGACCGGCAGTTACACGCAGAGGAGGTGAGACATCTTGACAGCGCCGCCGGAATCCCCACGCAATCGGAACTCAATTGGGAACCGAACATGGCCGTGATGGACTGCAATGACGTCGATGCCTCAGGACAGGCAGGCGCGCCCGGTGCCTGCCAGTGCATCTGAGAGAAAGTCTTTCACTGCAGCCCATCGAAACCTTCCCCACCTTGGCAGTTGCCACCTACGCAGCACAGATGTGCAGGTAGACTTTTATTGAGGCACACCTGGGCTCGTCCTCCAAGTCGCTGTCGCTGCTGCTGTCCTCGTCCGACTCCTCGTTTTCGTTTTCCTCCTCATCGTCGGAGGAGGCGCCGGCGTCGGAGGCCCCGCCCGGCAGCGCGTCAGCGTCGCCGCCCGCCTGCACCTGCTGCGCGTGCCCCTTGCTCCAGTACACGTACGTGACCTGCGACATTGACATTTGGGGAGAGCATTCAGGATTTAAATGCTTACGTGCGCACGTGTGCACCATGGTGCCAGATGTTAATTTCGGGTTATCACAATTTTCCGCTAAACTCTGTAAGTTTAACTCATCATTCACTCCACTTCGCCTCAAACTTCTGCGATGTAGAACTTCGCTCTTCTTCACTCACCGTAAGAACTCATCTCCAATGAAACGCAAACACTTTTACAAAGCCCAGCGAGTTTCGAGACGGCAGGCGTGCTTGTGCACATGGCACAGCCGTTTCCGTTGCAGAGCATGGCCTGCAGATGTCTCTGGATGGACGTCTGATTGAGCCAGCAGCATGACGGCGGCAAACCAGTGGGCAGCTGCAGCAGGTGCCAATTAGGCAGCCAATCGTGAAACTGCATGTCTGGTGTCAGGAGCTGCAGAGAAGCGCGCGTGTTGCAAGGCATACAGATTATGCTTATCCTTTGAAATGACGACCTCCAGGTCCAGGAAGCAAGTGCAGCGGCGCAGCAGGTACGGGTCGAAGGGGGGAGAATCATCTCCAGCGGGCGGCAGCCAGTTACAGCATATCATACTGTACAAGGATCTACAAGTGCTGACCTCCAGGTCGAGGAAGCGCGCAGAGCGGCGCAGCAGGTACGGGTCGAAGGGGAAGAACATCTCCAGCGGCCGCCGGCCATTGACGCCGGCCGCGGCGAGCGCTGCCGCCACGCCCGCCGCGCCCAGCGGCAGCAGCAGCAGCCGCCCCGACAGCCGGCTGAACTCGGCGACGACCGTCGCGTTGCACGCCGACAGCGGCGCCAGCCTGCAGTCGAAATAACAACATTGGATCTTGCAGCGAAACTGCTCAAGACCTTGTTGACAAGGGCACAGCAGAAGGGCGTGACATGAGATGGCATGTGGTGCTTGGTCCTCAATGCGGAAGTACAGCACGTCAGGCCGAACAGTGTGCCTGGCGGGGCTCACCTGTGCGCGAGGAGGGGCGGGAAGACGGTCTGGAACAGCAGTCGGATGGTGGCCGGCAGGCCGCCCGCGCCGCTGCCTGCGCTGCCGCCAGGCTGCTGCTGCGGCTGCGGCTGCGACAGTCGCTTTCTGTGGTCGACCGCCGCCGCTGCCGCTGGCGCAGGGTTCTGCTGCATGAGCCCCTCCAGGTGGTAGCACAGCACGTACAGCAGCGCCTGGAACGCTGAGTAGAACACCTGCACAAACAATTGTGCCGAGATGAAGATGCGGACACGTCGTGGGCAGGAGCATGATGTGACTTTGAGATACTCCAAACCGACACGAACAGCAGCACCTGGAACGCCGAGTAGAACACCTGCACAGGAATGCGCGGCCGCTTCTTGGAATGTCCAATGAGATACTCAGAGGCAAGCGCTTCACTGTTTTGTGTGGTCCCATCCTGCACCTCTGCACCGCTTTGCTGCAGCTGCACCGCCTTTGCTGCAACCAGTTGACCAATCGCACACGGTACAACTGTGCAATGTAACTGCCTGGTTCGATATGGCGCCGTGATAAAGCGCTTGCATGTCAACACAGAAGCAGCGGTGGCCATGGTAGACAGTGCGCGACGCACGGCCTGAAGCTGAGGCCACTTCGACAATCTAGACAGTCAGAACGATGGTGATCTGAGTATAGATTAAATATATACTCAATATCACACAGGGGAGATGCAAACGCGTCCGCACCTGGTGATGCGCGGCCGCGTCCAGCGCCTGCTGGTCGCCGGCGCCGGGCGGGGGCCGCGTCGCCACGGGCGAAACCGCTGCGCGGGCGTCCTGCTCCCTGCAGTACTGCCAGCACCAGTGCGCCAGCTCCTGCGCATTACAAACGACATTCACGAGCAAGACACGAACAAGACGAGCACGATGGAGGTGTGCGCTGGACGTGCTTGCGCGCGCACGAGATGCCGATTAGCACGAGTGCCGAGCAGGAATTGCAGCTTGGAACTGACATCTGGACAACAACACCAGCCGCCAGAAAATTGTCAGCTGACTCTGCACATTGAAAATTTGGACTCTAAATGTCGAACGTAGAGGATTGAATAGCAGGGCACCTGCACGGCGCTGACGACGAGAGCGGGCGGCACGAACGCGGCGCGTGCCAGGAAACTGCCGACGTAGGCGGCCGCCGCGGCGCGAGTCAGCGGCGCCGACCGCGCGTCTCCCAGCCGCGCCAGCAGCACCTGCAGCATCTCCCTCGAGCACTGCTCCGGATCCTGGAGGGACCAACAACAAAGTGATCATCAGTACTTGGGTCGTTGCACGGCATAGGGCCGACTTGCCCATGATGCCATGGGAGTGTCTACGCCATACCTTACAGCTTCGAATCCTGGAGTTCACAGCGTACGTGCAGAAGAGATGTGCCAATGATGACCTGAGTGAAAAGCACAGCGCAGCAAAGGGTGGTCAGGTGCGCCACCTGGCGGGCGGCGTAGAAGAGCAGGAACTGCGTGAACTTGGAGCGCTGCGTCGGCAGCAAAGCCCGGTCCAGCGCAGCCAACAGCGTGGCCCAGGCGCCGGCGCCCTGCCCCGCCTCGGCTCGCTGCTGCAGGTGTGCCAGCGTCAGCTCCATCATCGCGTCGAGCTTATCTGCCTGCTCGTCAGCAGCCGTCCGCTGCGCAGCCGGCACCTGTTCAGCGGGGGAGAATGATTCCGAGGTGAGAACGGTTGAATGGAGATGCGACGGTGTGCTGCAGGGTGTGCTGCAGGCATGCAGCTGCACAACAGCACATCAGCCTTGTGGAGGACAGACAAGCGGACTACAAAAAGTTGCTGGACCAGGGAGCGAAGTCTGATGCGCTGGACAGAGGCGTTGCATATATGTGTTCTAGACAACCCTTGCGAGATGATGGTGGGTCAAAGCTTTGCGCCAGCACCTCCCGGGATTGCCCACTGGCATTTACTCGAGATGTGTCAGAGTGCATGACAGGTTTGCACAACCGAATTTCGAGCTATCTCACAGTGGTACCCAGGAATACCTCAGTCCGGGCAGCACGGTGCTGTAGGGTGCGGAATGCGGCTGCTGTCAGTGCGGCCTCAGCTGACTCGGCTGATTAGATGCCGAAAGCCGTTCTACTACAGCGCCCATTCATCGTGCTTTAGCCGTGCTGGATGGCATTGCGAGCGAGCGCCCGCTCGTCTTTCTGTAAGGGTGCTGTCTGCTTCCTCAGATGCACTCCGCCCAGCTCAGCTGGAACAATTGCTCCGTGTGACGGCACATAATTCTGCGGCAGTCCTGCATAGCAGACGTGCCTGGCACCGGCTTGCATCCTCGATCCAGGGCTTGCGCTTGAATAAATCGGTTGCATCACCTGCCACCCAGCTGAACAGATCACCCAGTCTGATGTGCAAATCAGGCTGTTCCAGCATGTATCCATTGCATCACTTGGTAATTTGAGTCCTGGATTTACGCGCTGGCAGCAAGCATCGGTCATGACAACAAAGATAACAGCCATGTTGCACTCGTATGCTTGGTTTCAGGACCAGCGAACACTACACCAAACGACCTAATCCGCCTCAGGCTGCAGTAGCGCTATCGAATGTAGAACGACGAGTTCGAATGTTCTTCCGGCAGCAGACAGGACTGAATGGTACAATGCAAGATCTCTAGTACACTGTGCCGCTGTGCCAGCATTATGCAGACTCATGCGCGCGGCCAACTCTGCTTTCACAGACCAGTCCCGATCGTCTGCTGCTTCGTCTTTCGACAAGATACTTGAGCAAGGCACATGTGATGGCATTGCAGGCGCGCTCATTCGTGATTGCGCGGCATTGCCAGCTGTCACACAGGGCAAGGCATTGCGAGTTAGTTCCACAACAGCTCACCTGTGCCGGCGCCGGCGCGCCCTCCCAGCCGCCGCGGTGCAGCTTGCTGTCCTGCTGCCTGCCGTGCTGCACCGGATGGGAGTGGCCGTCAATGCCCAGCTCCGTCATGCCTGCGGGGCCAGAAAACAGGGTTGTAATTGCATTGCTGTGACAGACAAATAGAACGGGCAAGCTGCAATGGCCTGATGCAAGCCATTCATGATGGTCAAGGCACATCATTTCCGAACCAATCGCTGCAAAGTACACGGAGCAGCTGCCTGTCGGCACAGCTGACATAAAACGTGAGGAGCCTGCAGGGTTGACAGGCTCAGGGCTGTAGACTCCAAACCCTCTGAACCCACCTTCGAGCTCGAACATGTCCTCGACCTCGGCGTCCAGCTCCGCCTGCCGCCCCGCCTCATCCTCCTCCTCCTCCGGCTCATCTGGCCGCTCTGAGATGTCCTGTGCGATGCCAAAGCTTGAATGGTATCTGTTGCTCAACTGGGCTCGCCTGTTTATTCCTGGTCTGCCGCCCTGTCTCCTCCTCCTCCGCCTCTGGCTCATCGGGTGCAAGATGTCCTGTTTGTTGATGGAACGAATGCTGGCATGCTGACTTGTGATGCAATGCAGAGCTGAGGCGCGTGATGAGAGCTCACTCGGGCAGGGCAAAGAGACGGGATGAGCCGGCTGCCCTGCATTGTTGGCTCACTAGCTCATCGGCACTGACCCTTCTCTGCATCTTCCTACACCGGGTGTGGGGCTGGTGCCAGACACCACAGCGCAGACGCCATAGCGTAAGAGGTGGTCCAGGGCAGTGCCGAGGTCTGCCTGAACGCCAGAGCCAGAATGAGATAGCCCCATACCATGATGCCCATGTCACTTGCCCAATTCGACATCTCCGTGTCCATTCGCAATCGCCGAGAGATCACCATCTGTCGACAACCCACACCTGCCACTGCATCTCTACGTTCACCTCCAGCATATGGTCCACGACCAGCGCGAGTTCCTAGGCTTTGCATTTGATGATCACGCTTGCTCTTCCTAACCACACCTGCCACCAGGTCTCGATGTCCCGTTTCAGCAGGTGGTCCACGACCGCCGCCAGGTCAGGAGATTCCCAATCTCTGAGGGATCCTGGCAGTTCATAAATCCTCCACACCTGCCACCGGATTTCCGCGTCCAACTCCAGCAGGTGGTCCACCACTGCCTGCAGGTTTACGGCTTTACGCCTTCTGGTGAATGCTGCTTTATCCTTCCAGAGCGCACCTGCCACCGGATTTCCACATCCAGCTCCAGCAGGTGGTCCACGATTGCCGCCAGCAGGCCATCCCGGATGGTGGCGCCCGCGGGCGACGCCGCGAGCGCAAACACTCCGCGCAGCGCGAGGCAGTGCGCGTCGCGGTCGCGGCTCTTATACGGCAGCCCCGCCGCCAGCACCGGCAGCAGCCGCGTCGGCGCCATCGGCACCAGCGCCAGCACCTGGCGATGATGCAGAGCGAGCATGTTGGAAACAGATTTGGAAACAGAGGTTTTTGGTTTCTTTGCACCGGCAGCAGCCGCGTCGGCGCCGTCGGCAGCAGTGTCAGCACCTGGCAGTGACCCAGAGGGGGCCAGAGGGGTCTGAGTTGGACGCTTGCCCTGGACAGGCTGCACTGCCGCAGGCGACTGCCTTCCAACAGACAGGGGAGCCCGGGTGAAGTAACAGCCCCCAAGCTTGCCCTGGCCATGGGGAGTTGACTGCCAGGCCTCTCGAGTGTCCATACTAGGGCCAACCCTCGGCCCCTCGGCAAAATCCTGCGGCGAGGCTCGCATGAGCACATGCGCCCAAGCATCATCGCCGCTGTATTCACCTTGAGTAGCACGCCGATGACCTGGTCCTGCACCAGCATCGCGTGCGGCGCGGGGCGCCAGCCGCTGGGGCCGGGGCTGCCGGCGGCCGCCGCCACGGGCGGCCGCGGCGGCGGCGCGAGGCCCAGCACCAGCATGCGCAGCGCCAGGTGCACCAGCGGCCCGCTGCACAGCACCAGGTGCTGCACCAGCTGCAGCGACGCCGTCCGCACCTCCTGCAGCCAGGAGATCATATGTAGCGTTGAGTGGCTGTGCGATTTCCATGACATGCACCGTCTTGCTTTGGACACTTGAGGACAGATGGGTGCAATAGTATGCGTCTCCCTATGCAGCGCCAGAGGCATGACCTATGTGCCCGTGCATGCAGTGGCATCTACCAATGCACGAAATGGCATGACATGCGGTGCCATGGCACCCCGTGCTGTTCAACGCCATGGCATGCGATGCAGTAAATGGTATTTTAGAACAAGAAAGACGAAAGCGCGCAGAGACTGGTATCATATCATGAGCAAAAGGGATTCGAGTAAATGAACACACCTGCGGCGCGGTCCACAACTGGAGGCCCAACACCTGCGACAGCAGCGCCTCGTGCGTGCGCTCGTGCAGCAGCGACACGTGGCTCGCCAACGCCCGCAGCATGTTGGCCAGCTGCGCCACCGCCAGCGCCGCCTCCGGATTCTCCTCCGGGTCGGCTTCTGCTGCCGCGCCGTCAGCGGCTGCGGCGTCAGCGCCCAGCGCGACCTGCTCCTTCAGCTGCCGGATCTCGCGCACCAGGCTGCAGAGGCATTGGCATTCGCATTGGCATGGGCATGGGCATGGGCATTGGCATTGGCATTGGCATTGGCAAGGGCACTGACGCGGCATGTCATAGGATGCAGAAAGTAGATTAGCACTAGCTTCATCAGGTGGAGGCATGGGGTTGCAGGTCAGATGCATCCCAACTACGTCCGAAATGATGGCGCCGCCGCAGAAAGCCAGGCATGGGGGTGCGCTCCAAACATGCATGGAAAAGCGCTGCTCACTGTGTGTAGGCGCCGGTGTCCACGCCGCGGCTTCGCGCCAGGAGCGCTTCCCGAATGTACTGCCGCAGCAGGTGCAGGGCGTCGGTCCCGCCTGCAGCAGCGGTCAGTATGTGAACATGCATGCGTAATCTTTTGTGACGCACGGCCGGCAGGTCATGGCACACTGCCACGCACCTACAGGGGTTTCACTGTGCCAATGTGTGCCGTCATGCAGCAGGCATTGAGGCATCCAAATCACGCTCACCCAAGTCGGTGAGCTCCAGGCTGGACTCATCCTCCTCCAAAGGCAGAGCCGGCCGAGCCATCGTGGGGGTCAAGTGGCAGAGCTTATTCGAAAGCAATCAGCAGCTGGCAGGTGTGATGCAAATGCATCCTCACGGTCTTTCTAGTAAGCTGTCAGCGCTTGATAGCTGAACCGCTTGACACAGCAGCCCCCGAAACGGAAGCCTTCGTGCGCCTGAAAGACTGCTGCGAGAATGCGCCGCGACGCGCTGCGCGGCTGTACAATACTTCAGTGTATGTTTTCTTGCAACGCTACAGATGTCAACGTTAGCGGTGCAATGCCGCTGAGCTCGCAGGAGCGCAGCGCTGGGCAGCGCAGCATGTTCCGCTGCTCGCTGAGCGTCCCGTGAATCCCGGTGCTGCACAGCACGGCAGCAGCATGTCGAGGCCTCCAGCCGTTCACTTGTAGTTTGCCCTGTGCGAACTCGTCTGCGCGACACAGCTAGCGCGCCGCCGCAGCAAGGAACTCGATACCCAACGCTAACCTCAGGCATCGCCCAGCTCCCGAGGGCACGCTGTTGTGCAGCTTCGGCAGAGACCCACCTGCCTCTCGGCAACCCTCCAATTGGGTCCGTAGCTTGTCAGGTGAGTATTCTTGACGATCTCAAGCGATGCCCCGCTGACCAGGGTCTGGCTGATTGGATGTCGGATTCTTCCGAGTGGGAGCCGGGGCTGTCCGCAGCCCGTCTTCGAGGCCAAATAAGGCTCTGTGGCTCTGCATCTATCTCTCCTTACCGTTATCAGAAGTCGGCTCCGGGAGGCAAGCTGAGAGCGTTGGTGCACCTATCTGGCAATCAGAGTACTGCAGACTTGTCACGGGTGCAGGGAGGCCCTGAAGCTTCACATGCTGACGCTGCAAATGCCATGAACACTGTGAGCCGGTATGCGTGTCTGGCAGCTTCAGCGAGACGAGTCTGCGAGCTTGCAGCCACCGGCCTGCAGCGCCTGATCTCGCGCGGACCAATCCTGTGCAGGTCGAGCGACCCTTCTGCGGGGAGATCAGGAGCTGCGCGTGTCAGCTTCGCAGCAACACTTGACCGCAAGGAGCGTTTCGCGAGGGCTTGCCGTGCACCCAGGAACAGCGGCGGGCAGTCAGCTCTGACGGGCTGCACACTCGCATGTGACGCAGCGATGCGACCGGCGCATGCAGCAGCAGCCAGCCCTGCAGACCAGCTTCGGTGCTGCAGCTCAGCCTGCGAGCCTGCAGACCACCCTACAGGCGCCGGCGCCGCTGGCGAACGGCATGACAGCACCCGCGGACGCCGCGCAAGCACAGACCAACGGGGGGAGCAGCGCGCCGCAGCTTCCGGCCAGCAGCGGGCCGAACCCCGGCATGGGCGGCGCGGCCAGCACCGAGGCCGGCGCAGAGCCTGCTGGCAGTGTTGCGCCAGCCAGCAGCACGGCGCCCGCCGCCCCGCCCACAAAAGGCGGCGCGCTGCTGGCCGCCGGACGCTGCCCAAACCATGAGGGAGGCAGCGCTCCCGCCACGCCCGGCGCCAGAAACGGCGGCGGCAAGCTCTCAGTGGGCGCGGCGACGGCGCAGGCGAAGGCCGCCGCGGCACAGCCGCCGGCCAAGCCCTGCAGCAGCGCGGCCGCGGCGGCGCAGCAGCGTCATGCCGACCTCGCCCGGCGCGCCGCGGAGGCGGCGGTGGCGCAGAGCTCGTCGGGCAACAAGGCCGCCAGCGGCTCGGCGCAGCTGCCGCAGCGGTCCTCCGGCGGCAACGGTGCCACTGATGGCAGCGAAAGCAGGGCGCACAGCAAGGGCGGACGGTTTCGGCCGCCGCGGTTGGCAGAGGAGGCCGAGCGAAGAGCGAAGCGGCGGCGTGTGCACAAGGCAGAGGTGGCGCGGTGGCGGCGAACCGAGCTGCGGCGCCGTGTGGCGGACATCACCGCCGAGTATGAGGCGCTACAGAACGAGGTAGGACAGAACATATCGCTGACTTTCACAAACAGCACGATGCTTTGAATGAACTTCAGACGACACCTTAATATCCCTACAAATAAACATGAGGAGTGTGCAAACACACTGCATGCAGAAGGTAGCAAAAGCTTCACATCTTGCATAAACGCAGGTGCACCACATCAGGGCGCTGTGGGCGGAGCCGCCGCCGCCGCTGGAGGCGCCGCTCACCGACGCTGACCGCTCTCAGGTGGCGGCCAACGCGGCGCGCCGCATCGCCGACCTGATGGCCCGCCCCTGCGCCTCCGTGCTCAAGACCGTCATGAGCCACAAGGTGCGGCTTTGTTGCGCCTTTCTGAACGCACGCTCAAGCTGCACTTCGAGCTGTCGTCTCAACCCGCAGAGCACCATCCCTACCTGCCACGTCCCCGCCACAACTGGTGTGATGGCAGCTGGTGCAGCGGCACCTGCACTTGAGAAGCATGTCTGTGGTCTAGCTCATGCACGATGGCGAAGTGTGCCTTGCAGTGGGCGTACCCGTTCAACGAGCCGGTGGACACGAAGCGCTACGACAACTACCTGACGTACGTCACGCGGCCCATGGACTTTGGCACCATCAAGCGGCAGCTGGAGGCGGGGCACTACCGGGAGCCCACCGCCCTGCTGGCCGACGTGCGGCAGGTGGGACCATTGAAAGCCATTGGGAATGAGCATCTGATATGGCCTACCCTGATGCGTGCTTGCATTCAATCAGGCGACAGCTGGGAACAGGGCACTACAGGGAGCCCATTGCACTGCTGGCCGACGTGCAGCAGGTGGGTCGTTGATAGCCAGGGAAAGATTGAGTAACTGATATGCACCCTATAGCGTATAATCATCAACCGAGTGGCAGCTGGAGGGAGGGCACCATCGGGAGCCCCCAGCCATGCTGGCCGACGTGCAGCAGGTGGAAAATAACTGAATGGTGTTCATATGCTTTCACACAAACCACGCCCAAGCATGTCGGACGAGCCGAAACAGTCTGACTGGTAGCAAAACACCATGGGTGGATGCATGCAGTCCTGCAGTGATGGTGCAGACAATGCAACTCGCATGTGGGAGCGCGTAGGGTGTATGCCTCTGACTATACACCCTACATTCATTCCAGCGTCTGAGTCGCGCTGCCATGTCACACCAGTCTTGCCAGCGCTGCCTGTACATCAATGTCATGGGCTGGTTTCCGCAGTCTGCTGCCGCCTCAACCGCCAACTGTATGCCGTGACCAGGTTTCTCCTGGTGACGCCTCTTCCAGCATCACTCGCCCGAAGCCAGATGTATGCACTACAAGACAACGAAAAGACCACGAACCTTCCATTTTCGGAACAACCCAGTGTCAATGGCGTGAACAGGTGTTCACCAACGCCTTCCTGTTCAACCCGAAGGAGTCCAACGTGGCTGTGATGGCGACCTTCCTCCAGGTGCGAAGGCTTTCAGAGTTCGGGGCTAGTGCACTTGTGGCTCGCATGCACAGCACAGCAAAGGACGCTGGACTGCTCGACCCGACGCCGTGTGGGAGCCCATTGTGGAGTGCACATCATGTCAAAATTTTGCCCTGCCCATTGTTCTGCACACCACGTAGGACGTCGTCCAGCCCAGATGTCTGTTGTCAAATGGCTCCGCTTAATCTCCCAACAGGAGAAGTTCGAGGACCGGTGGCAGGCCTCGGTGGCGAACCGGCTGATCGACGCCGCGGCGGCGACGCGCGCCGAGGAGACTGCCGCCGTCCGCGCAGCGGATGAGGCGGCTCAGGTAGATGCCAGGACGCTTCTGTACACGTTGCTCCATCTGTTTTTCTGAATGCACGCGTAGGCATGTTGCCGGCACATGCCTTAGAGCATGCAAACAACACCCAGCCGCTGGCTCAGGCACAGCCCCATTCTTGGCCATGGGACCGGACAACACGACTATGCTTCCAGGTACATGTACCTCGAGAAGTATGTGGTCCTGCAAGCATGACCGCTGGGGGAGTCAGCCTGCTCAACCGATAAGGTCTCTTTGACTCCTGCCGCCCATAATGCAGCATCGGGACCTATATGCCACCACCGGCTGGTACGTCAGTATTTGAGCAGCCAGTACCACCGCCATACAAGCGAATCAGCGCACCACCAGGGCTGCGACACCAACACACAAACCTTCGAGGGGTCGTAGGTGACCAGCCCTTGTCGCCAATTCACGAGTCCGGTCCCCACTGATGGAGCCCAGTGATGTCAGTGATTCTGGCGCATCAACCCACCTGCTGTGGGCGTCTGCCATCAGAGTTTTGTTCCAACCATTACGATAGCTGGCACGACTCGTGGCGATTCAAACTACCAATCGGTGCGCACGGAGGGGCTACCAGCGGGGCGAAGGCGCTGACGCCATGGCATGTACTGATATCTGGCACGATTCGTGTGCTTTCTGTCCATGGCAATAGGCGCGCACAGAGGGGCTGACGAGCCGGGAGGGCGGAGGCGCTGATACCACACCATACTATACATCTTGCACCACTCATCGATCGGCTTTGCCATGGCAGTCGGCGCGGACGGAGGGGCTGATCAGCCGGGCGGAGGCGCTGACGGCAGCACTGGACTCGCTGGGCCACCGCCTCGCTGACGCGCAGAGCCTGGCCGCCGCGCAGTGCGAGTCAGTGTCGCTGCAGGACAAGGTGCATCGTTTGCCCGGATTTCTGGCTTATCTGCCCCCTGCATGGCAGCGGGCCGTGATTCACATCGATTTTCAGTGATCAGCCTCGAAAGTGTATTTGCACCGTCCAGTGCGTCACCTGCCGCAACCTGATTTGCAAATGATGCCTTGCTACCACACCTCAATCTCGAGCTGAAATGGAGAGGCATAGCTGCTCCTGCTGGCCCATTCCACAACCAATTCTCGTCTCGTCTGGCAATGCAACAGGACGAGCTGGCGCGCGCGATCGGGGGCCTGGGGCAGGAGGCCTTTGGCGCGGCGATGGGGCTGCTCGTGGGGCGCGCTCCGGAGCTGCACCCCGGCGCCTGCGACATGATCGTGGACATGGACCGCCTGGACGCGCTCACGCTGCGGCAGCTGCAGCACTTTGTGGCCACCGCCGACGACGCGGCTGCCGCGTATGGCAGCAATGGCGGCGTCGGCGGCGGAGCGGCGGCAGGGCCGGGCGGCGGCGGCGAGGCAGCGCCGGCGGCAGAGGCGCCCATCGTCTGGCCGGGCCTTCTCGCTGGCAACGGTGCGCCAAGATGTCATGAATACAACATCATATCACAACATGATGTGTAACAAGCAACATATGGCATCGCACTTTCAAACGCTGACTGCAAGCTTGTCAAGTCTGGACAATGGGGAGCAGCATGAGCAGCTGCTTTGAGAATGCCCTGTTTCTCCAACAGCCGGATGGCAACATTTCGGTTCCTTTTCTGCAGGCCTGCGCGGCTACAGGTTGCCCAGCTTCCGGGGCGGCCACGCGCCTGAGCTGCCATCGGCCGACTCGGCTGACCGGCCGCCCTCGGGGGCGGGTCCGGGGGGCGCTTCCGTGGCGGCTGGTCCGTCAGCGTCGGCGGCGGCTGGTCCGTCAGCGTCGGCGGCGGCTGGTCCGTCTGCGTCGGCGCCAAGCGCACAGACTGGCGGGGCGGAGCAGAGGCAGCCACAGCAGCAGCAGCACAAGCAGCAGCAGCCGCAGCAGCAGCTACAACCGCAGCCGCAACAACAGCAGCGTCAGGCAGCAGGCGCAGCCACCGAGCGGCTAGATGCGGGCGGCGGCGCCGGCGCCGGCGCAGGTCAGCCCGCGGCGGACGCGTCGCAGCAGGCTGGCATGGCAGCAGCGGACCAGGTGGCACCGCCGGGGACCCTTGCGCCGGCGCCTGGCGCGCGGCTGGACGGCCGGGCGTCCACGCAGCAGTCTGGCGCCCTGAACATGGGCGGGCACATCGACGCAACCCGCCATGCGGCAGGTGATGCTGCACGACTCTCGCTCATGTCATGTCATGAGTGCTACTGGCTAAGACTCGTCGACTTGCTAAGAGTCGCATTCAGCAAAGGAAGACAGCAGTGGACGGCTGATGCAGGAGCTGGGCCCTCAAGTCCCGTGTGTGGCTAAGGAATCTCAAAGAAGCGAACCCTAAAATTGGCCAAGAATGTCGTACAACTGAACGGTTGCACATTGAACTTGCAGACTTTGGTGCGGCAATGCTGCACGAGGATGGCAGCCCGCAGGCGCGCCACCTGCAGCATCAGGACTCCAGCGCCTCGCCGCAGGAAGCGGGTGCCGCCGCGGCGCAGCATCAGCAGCACCTACAGCAGCAGCAGCACCCAGCACTCGCGGCGCTGCTGCCGCAGCCGGCGGCGCTGCCAATGCTGCAGCCGCCAGCTGCCGTGGGGCCGCCGGACCTGTTTGGGCTGGCGCCGTCGCTTCGGCCGCGCACGCTGCAGGACGCGCTGCGGGACTCTACCGGCGGCCCCGGCGGCAGTTTGCGGGCCCATGAGGCGCCTCCGTGTGTGGCTGCCGCCGTTGCTGCGGCTGCGCTGCCGGTCGCCGCCAATGCCCTTGAGGGCGCGCAAACCGCTACTGCCATGGTGGAGTAGACGATATTCGCCGACACAGGCAGGGCCCAAGGAGGGCCGGTGCGCTGTGCCACTGCCGCCAAGCGGTCAGCCACCTACCTGCTAGCAAGGCTAGCAGGCGCTGTGATGCAGATGCCCGCCATGGAATGCTGCGTGGCGAGCAGCAGCAACGCGGGCGCTGGACGCTCAGATCAGTGTGGAGATGTTGGGCTGGCAGTCTAGGAAGCGAAATCTGGCAGTAATCCGAGGGTCGAAACAAGCACTTTTTGATAGCTGCCATGACGGGATGACAACCATTGGTCGTAATTTTGCGTTACGACCATAGCATTACCTACCGGCTCAACAAGCCAAGCATGAACCCCAACCATGTACTGCGTGGGAACACAGCACATGCACAAGGTCTGGCAAATCCTGTGGCAAAATCCTATCCACTCTGGTGTGTACATGCCCTACACGAGAGTCAGAGCGTAATTGTTAATTTATATCCCACAATTCACAGCTGCCAGAAACCTGGCTGCCGCTTGAAAACATCACATGCCACAGCTGCCAAAAACCTGGCCGCCACCTCAAAACATCACACTCCACGTGTGGAACTGAATGCCCCCAAATTGTTGTGCACCAGCGCCGGCACTATCCTGCCTGCATCGCTCTCGCCCAAGCTACAGCCCAGCAGAGCCAGACTCCGTCCACGCTTCCTTTACCTGCGCAGCAGTGGTCTTGAGTCTTGTGTCACTGGCTTGATCTGCAACTGCGCCCAGTTAAGTTGCAGGCGGCTTCTCAATATCTGGCGGGCTCAGAAAGCTGACAGAGAGGCGCGTTTACAAGGTGAAGCGGGAAATTTAGTAGAGGAAGCCGCAGGGTATAACCTGTCAAACACGCCAGACCTTGTTCTTGTTCTTCTCAAACCTTGTACTTTCAAGATGTTGCGATCTACGGCACTTCACTGATTTCCTCCAGCAGCGGTTCAAACTCTGGATCGCTGTCCGGTCCAATGCAAGACGAGGCAGCGACGAGGCAGCGTTGTATGTTGTAAACTGCCTTGCCATCCTCAGTCGTTCGACATCAAATCCGAGCAGGATGTTTGCCGCCGTGGGCTGGGCTGCGAGACGGGCGAAGCCCCAGGTCTGGCCCTGCCAATGTGCTCGTGTCTCTGTCTCCTCCAATACCCAGCTTTGCCAGTACTCCTGTCGGCGCTCAACAGCAGTTTGGTAGTGCAGGGATCCTGTTACACCACGGAGGCCATCTCAAGTCGCCTGAAGGCGCTCAAGGGACGAGGTCCTGTTGGTGGGGACCGCCGCCACGGGCCTCGCTGGCAGTGGCTACCTTTTTGTGACGCACGAGGCACGCACCCTCAACATGTGCCCTATCACGAAAGCACGTGCGTACACAGTCCGAGATGTGTATGAGAATTGGCCAAGCGCTTGCTATCGGTGTCTGTGCCTGTGCAGACGGGGAAGCTGGCGTCAGACCTGAAACACACCGAAAGTGAAATGCGGAGCGACCTGAAACACATCATGTCGCTGCGCATCGCTCATTTTGGTGTGTTTCAGGTCTGACGCCAGCTTCCCCGTCTGCACAGGCACAGACACCAATAGCAAGCGCTTGGCCAAGATTGATTCTCATACACATCTCGGACTGTGTACGCATGTGCTTTCGTGATAGGGCACATGACAGGTCGAAGTTGAGGTCGAAGTTGAGGGTGCGTGCCTCGTGCGTCACAAATAGATAGCCACAGCCAGCGAGGCCCGTGGCGGCGGTCTCCACCAACAGGACCTCGTCCCTTGAGCGCCTTCAGGCGGCTTGAGATGGCCTCCGTGGTGTAACAGGATCCCTGCACTACCAAACTGCTGTTGAGCGCCGACACGAGAACTGGCAAGCTGGGTATTGGAGGAGACAGAGACACGAGCACATTGGCAGGGCCAGACCTGGGGCTTTGCCCGTCTCGCAGCCCAGCCCACGGCGGCAAACATCCTGCTCGGGTTTGATGTCGAACGACTGAGGATGGCAAGGCAGTTTACAACATACAACGCTGCCTCGTCGCTGCCTCGTCTTGCATTGGACCGGACAGCGGTACAGAATTTGAACCGCTACTGGAGGAAGTCAGTGAAGTGCCGTAGATCGCAACATCAGTTTTTGGAAAGTATATGGTTTGAGAAGAAGAACAGAAACAAGGTCTGGCGTGTTGGACAGGTTAAACCCTGCCCACGGCATAGCCTGCCGGCCACCGCCGCAGCGGTGGACCGCACGGGCATACTCAATGTAGGTGGCCGGTGTGGGGCCAAAAAGGCCTAGCCTACAGGCATCCCGGGTCAGAAGTGTACCCTGGGGCCTTGGCAGGTCGCACGCTGCAGGTTGACATTTACTCTTTGTCGCTCGGCTGCTCGAGTATTACCCAAACCTTGGTACCATGGGGACCTGGGCTTGCAGGGGCATTGGCTTGGCTGTCTTCGCTGGTTGGCGTGAGCACGCTCATATTCTCCAGCTGGTCTTGACGATGTGATTGTTCGATCCCAGCAGATTCTGCGTGCATTGCGCCGAAGACACTTTCGGGTTGACATCGCTGGAACAACGCGAGGTGCACGCATTTGCCATGATCACTGGCAAGCAGCAAGGTAATATGTGCATGACCACCACCGGGATGCACTTGTGCATGCGGATTTGAACTACATTGAGAGGGAGCCATCATGCTTGCGGGACCGAGTCATAATATCCACAGGCGCTATACTGCCATCAACGGCCCCAGCACTTTTCCTGTTGCTGCAGTGACGTCACACCGAGGCCGGAAGAGACTTCGCGCTGGGCTTTGCAGTACGTTTCTTTCCGGGTGCAGCGGCAGGAGCCCTGGTGGGCTTCCTTTCCTTGGGGCCTGTCATGTCAATGCCATTCACAGGCTCATTACCCTTCACAGCGTCGACTTTGCATGACCATTCACGGCACTCTTTGCTGGCTGCCTTGGCAAGGGCGTGAGCATCGTCACTACCAATGCCCACCTTGTCGAGAACCTCCATGCTAACAATCTCATTGTACCGTAGTTGCCAACCACAAAATGCAGCAAATCTGCGTCCCAGCCATCCAGGCGCAGTTATGCGAGAGAGCTGCGTGCTGTTGCGCGCAGCATTGGTCCTGATCTTGCCCAGCGCATATTTATCCTTCTCGACCAGCGTCAGGCCTGGATTAGAGTGTTGGTCAGCATGAGGGACAAGCTGTTGGCAGTTTCCTGTCGGTCATGTCATCTGGCTCCGGCATTCCTGCACCATCCGTGTGCATGCAGTCGCCTGGATGGGTGGCCTCAAACCACGCATCATGCAGCTTTTTGGCAATTGCATGGTGCCGCGCCGTAATCAATTTCATCCGTGGCACGAAGGTGCACTGATTCAGCCGGTGCTCTGGTGTCTCTGGAATGTTTTTCCCCACATACAAGGCAATCAGGTGAGTCAGTATACTTCTTCATGTGCCTTCTCTTTTGGTGTTTATCCTATTGACCAGTGCCACAAACTTGCACGCTGGGCGCAAGCTGCGTGGGTTGTCGTCCCAGAAGCTGTATGTGACATCGCATTCGATCCTCATGCTTGTGGTCGCGGTACCGCTCTGGGCAAGCCCGCATACACTCAGTGTTCCACTGCGCAGTTTGGCAGTCCGTGAGGATTGTGAGAGGCTGCCCAGGGCATATGTCTGTGACCGCCGGGAGTAATGCGGCAAGCTCTCCTCTGACCGCCGTGTTGATCTGTCCCTCGTGTCCCTTCAGGTGAATGAGAGCAGTCCTCCCAGAAGTCGGATGCACCACCGAGCCGGTGAGGCCCTTGTCTGCCTTGCTGCCGTCTGTGTAGCAAGTCCTTCCAGCTGGCAAACCTCAACGGACGCCGGACCACGTACGGCTGGATCCACCCTGCACATCAGCCGCTGTCAGGCTCATCTTGTTTCTGAACTCCATGAAAGGTGCTGCTGAGGCTTCCTGATTCGCGGGCCGGTCACCCCTCTCAGCAGAACAGATTGCCCATTTCAGGGTCTTCTGCACCCCCACTACGGTGTGAGGCGCATGGAAGCACCCCGAGCCAGTCCAGCGCTGAGAGCATCAAATTTTATAGTCATCGTTGTCAGCACTGGCTTACCAGACCAGAGTGGTGTGGCCGAGGGGCAACTTTCGGTTGTTTACCGCCCCTTGTCTTTTGCACGCAGGCCGCAGATGGTCGGCGCTCAAGTCAAGCAACAAAGTCATACTGCCGGTGAGACGCAGCATCCATCCTGAGTCGCACTCCAGACTGGATGGCGTGTGGCCCAAACAGTGGGCGAATTACCTGTCGCACGTCTGCAGTCTGAGACGGCAGCACAGGTCCGCCCGCATCGTACCGCGTCATGATGCTAATATGTGCTAACGTTTCAACACTGTTCCAGCACCTCCGACCAGGACGCTGCAGTACATCGTTCGTCGCCGCAGCTCTGAAGGATGGCGGTTTCAACCTGTTGAAGCAGATGGCAATGGCGCTGCTGTGGCTGCTCTTCGATAAGCAGGCTGGTCTGGATGCGTCAGGCTGGTCATGAAGGCTGTCCATGTATGCGTTGACACCACGACTTAAGATGGCTTTCGCATGTCGAAAGTAGCAATGCACAGCGAGTGCTGGGCGCTCAACACAGCGTGGAGGCATGGGGGCCATAGGCTAGAGGAAGCGCATTCAGGCGGTGTTTGAGCGTCCAGGAAAGCGCTTTGATTGGTGTCATGATGGGACGGCAGTAGGCCGCGGTGCAGAAGCGTCTGCGGCTGTTTGTTAGGCAGGATAGCAGGGTTTTGTCCTGCGCTAGAACGCGAATGACACTCGTGACCGCTAGCACAGTGCATTACAGCACCTTCGAAGACCCTCATCTGAAGTGCATGATCAGTTCACAAAGTTCTGCCTACCGCTGCGCTGAAACACTGCACAGCCCACATGACAATACTGGAGTTCGCCAATCCTCCAAGTCCCAACCAAAGTTCTCTGAAAGTCCTCAAACCGTCCATCAATGCTACACACATACACACAGTTGCTGTCTAGACGAGACACTGCATGCTCGCCAATCTCCTCTGGCATTGCGGCTTTGCAACTGCAATGCCGCCAAAACTCCACCCATGCTCCAAGTGTCATCACTGGTCTGCAGTGCCTGCCTGCCATGATACAGCTCTCAGGACCATCGCCCGTGGCTCCTGCGCTGGCCATATTTCATCGCCAGGAGCCAGGGAATCACGCACTCGTACGGTCACGCCTTGACGCCGTGCATGCGGCGCCGGACGCGCTCATCCACGTCCCTCAACACCACCTGCTCAACAGACACGGAATGTCATGTTGGCTGCCTTGCCCTGCCCAAAGGTCTGGCAGCCCAGAGACCGATGGCAAGGTTTGCCCCGCAGCGGCGCGGTATGACCCGGCAGACTACGTCAACAAGGACGGCTAGACACTGCTGCTCCTGCACGTGCAAGTACGAGCAGGTGTGAGAAGCGACGCACCAGCGGGCTGCTGATGCTACTGCTGGTGGAGGCGCTGGCGGCGCTGCCGGCGGGCGAGCCGGGCGCATGCATCGGCGCTCTCACCGGCGGCCCGCCGCGCACCTACATGCGAGTGGTCAGATTGTGAGGGCCACCATGTGAACTGCACGACATGTGTGCAGGTGATGCTCAGTCATGGCAACACAGATACAACCTTTATGTCCCACAGGCGGTTTGCCGCTGTCGGATAGACCCTACTGCTGCGCACCATGGGACTGACCGCCGGCGGCCGCATCCCCGGGCTTGGGGCAAAGCCGCTGCCCGCCGGCGACGCGGCGCCGTCGGGCTGCTGCGGCCCGGGGAAGCGCAGGCCGGCAGGCCGCGGCGGCGGGCTGGAATCGTACAGCGCGTTGGTCTGCATGCCGCCGCCGCCAAAGCGGCCCTGCGGGGCGGCGTGCGGCGTGCTGCCGGTGCTGCCGAACGAGCCGGCGTCCGATGCATAACCTGTGGGTTTGCAATCAGGTTTTGTCATGGGGTCTGAAGAGTTAATAGTAGAGGCCTGCGACAGGCAAGAATACTGTGACGGTTCGCTGACAAAGACTGCCGCGGACTGCCACGAGGTGACATAGGCCGTCACTGGCAGCTTGCACATCAGGAAGTCAGGCTACTCTGCGAGTGTTGTCTCCGTGGCAGCTTCCACCAGCAGCCGCACCTGAGTGCAGCGTGCCGGCCGGGGAGCTGGGCGCTGGAGCAGAATTTGGGCGGCCGGTGCGCGCCGCCAGGCGCGCGCGAACCGATCGCCCCGCCGCCTGTGGTTCACGAAATCGCACTCTTGACACTCTCGCATTGAGGGTTCTCTTGCACTGAGGTTCGAAGTAGTTGGCTGTCTGTAATCGCATCCAGCCGAGCTGTGAGGTCCAGTACACACGAAGTGAAGAGCAGGATGCTGAATATCAGGTTGGGGGCTTTGCACATTCCTCGACTGACCTGCAGAGCCGACTCGGCATCGCGGCTGCGGGCGCCGTGGCGCTGCTCCGCGCCATGCGCGTCCCTGCTGTTGTCACTCGCGGCGGGGCCTGAGCCGGCGGTCAGGCTGGCCGCCTCCGCAGCCGTCGACGCGGCCGCAAAGTGCGGCGGCGGCGCCACCGCCGACGCGTCCACTGGAGAGTACCCGTGCTGCAGCTGCTGCTGCTGCGCGAAGCCGGCTGAGCAACCGCCGCCGCCGCCGCCAAACAACACGGGTGTGCCGGGGGAGGCGCTGGCGCGCTGCGGCCCCCCGGCGGGCCACGGAGTCCAGTCCGACGCCTCCTGGCGGCTATCCCCAGAGGAGTTGATCATGGGTGTGCCGGCGTGCGGCTGCGGCGTGCCGTCCTGCTGCAGGTCCGGCTGCGCCAGCGTCAGCTCGTGCGGGGTGTCATTAGGGTTATGGGGGTCTGTGCGGCTGTTTGGCACCGGCAGCTCCGCAGGCGAACCAAAGCCGCCGTTGGTGGAAGCGCTCCCGGCCGCCTGCGACGGCGAGGCCGCCTTGCCGGCAGGCGGCGGCGAGATGAGGATCTGCACGAAGCCGCCGTCCTTGCTGTGGCCCGCGCGGCGCAGTCCAATGCTGCCGCTGCCGCTGTGGGCGACAGAGCCGCTGACATCTGCCGAGCCGCTGTTGGCGCCGGCGCTGCTGCCGCCGAGGCCGCCGACAAGCCCGCCGTCATCTTCACTCCCGCCCGATGCGCCCGCCTCGTGGGTTGCCTCATCTCCACCGCCACCGCCATCGCCCGCTTCAGAAGACGGGGTCTCGCCAGCGACCCACTCGGGGCCGATTGGCCGCGCGGCGGCGGCTGAGCCGTCGTCCGAAATGCCGCTGGAGCTTGCGGCTGTGGCAGTCCGGATCGCCTTGAGGTGCGCCCGCAGGCCGGTGCTCGCCTGCTCCCGCGCTGCCGCACGCGCCGCCAGCTTGGCCTGCAGCAGCAACACAGGCACGAGGGCTGAAAAAGGGAGGGGCTGGAGGAGGGCACCATTGGGTACGAGGCGACCCATGTGTGAATATCGAGGGAGGGAGGAGGCTGCCTTCGACTGGCAGAAGGGCTGGCTGCTGACCCCTCCTTCCGCATGCATGTTTCAACATATCAAGGCTGAGTTCTGCACGGAGAGCTCCATCACGCAGGCTTGATACATCTCAAACTTCCGCGGCGCTGACGCAAAGAACATACATTTTGTTCTATGTAAATTTTGTCCGCTGCATGCACCACAGTGAAGGTAAAGATATCAAGCCAGTCATCAACTCTGGTCCACTCTAGTCCACAACCCCTGTTGAAGGGAGCAACGGACCTTGACTTCCTCCGGGTCGGCGGCGGCGCCGTCGCCACTGCTGGAGCGACTGCCGCGCGTGGGTCGCGGCTTTGCAGGCTTCTCCGCCTGCCAGCCGCCGCCCTTGATGCTGCTGGACCTGCAGCACATTGAGATCTAGGGCTTGTAGGGAGGTTTGCGGGGTCGCGCAAATGCAGAACACACACCTTACCGTCGGACGCTTGTATGTCTAAAACTGCAATCGCCAGCTGGTAAAGCGAGCAGGATCTGCAAGGCTCATGTGGCACCAAACTGCCGCGCACCAGCGAGGCGCGGGCCGATTCCCGCCATTGGCGGGCTGCTGTGCGGGGCCGGGGCGGCCTCGGCCACCGCGACCACGGCCCTGTCCGGCGCCTGCTGCTGCAGCGCCGGCGCTGCCGCCTGCCTGCTGGGCGGATGTGGCGCCCGATACCGACGGCGAGGTGACCCTGTCGCAAGGTGCACTATCAACCATGATGAAACAGTTGAGAGTGGACGTGCCAGCGGCAGACTGGGCTATCGGGCGTGCCATGTGATCAGCATGTGCGGCCACAAGTCGACGACCTCGAACCTGGGCTTGCTGTGCAGACAAGGTGCAGTATGCTGACGCTATATCTCGCACGTGCCACACCTGCTGCCGGTGGACTCGTGAGATGCATGCGAGGTGACGGAAGCGGTCCGCACACGGCGCACATTAGCTGCCGTGCCGCTGCCGCCGACAAAGCTGCCCATGCCTGCCGACGCATCCTCCGCGCCGCGGGCGCCGCTGTCTTGCGAGTGCTCCACGACAAACGTGCCGCTGGATACGACGCCGGGAAACGCGGGCGGAGGCGCCGGCTGGGGAGCCGGCGGCACCACGTGCTGTGCGGAGCCGCCGCTCTTTGCTGCAGCGGCCTTGGCGGCGGCCACGGCAGGGCCCGCAGCATTTGGCGGGGACTCTGGCGTCGGGCTGGGACTCCACATGCGGGCGCGCGCCTGGATGCTGGGCGCCCGCAGCCGCCCGGCTGGCGCCGCCGCCTGTTGGATTGCAGCGACGAGGTCGGCTGGGCGCTCGTGTTGGATTCACGCCGCTGCCATACGGAGCACGTTGGCATTTGCAGCAGCTGCTTGGGTGGCAAGTCAGTGAATGATATTATGCCACCAACAAAGGAGGGAGGCGGGTTATTTGACACATATGAAACAGAAATACACCTTCTGAGGGTCTTTGGCTGCCGCCTCTGTCTGCTGTTCAGACGCAGGCGCGGCAGCCGGCGAATCGCCATCTTCTGCGGTGCCGCCGGTCCCATGCACCTGCATGCCAAATTGTATTTGTAGATTTGAATATGCACACGTCTGCACCAGCCATGCTGCATGGCACCAAAAACGAGATTCTGGCATCAAGGCATTGTAGCGGATTACAAAACTTGTACAATGTATTGCGCTTGAGGCTCTGTTATGCTAGGTTACTGACCTGGGATGCACCCACTGTGCTCGCGGAGACGCTGCCCTCTGCCTGCGGTACGGCGCCGCCCTTTCCGGCGGCTAGAGCGCCTGCGTCAGCGCGCCGCCTCTGCGGCTTCCAGCCCTGCAGCTGCGGCGCCGCCAGCAGTAGCCGCTTGCGGTGGCCCGGCAGCACCGCCGAGCCCGCGGCCTGCTCGATGAGGTTCAGGTCCGTCGGGTTGAGGTACGCCAGCGTGGCCAAGTCATCGTAGCCGGCGGTATGGAAGGCGGGTATGTACTGCGGCAGCCCCAGGCCGGCCAGCCAGTCGTCCACAGTCTCCGGATCTGCGCGGCAGGTGCGGAAGTACCTGAGTTGGGAACTGGCAACCACAAGAGATCATGCGAGGCCAGACAGAAATGTGTAATTCATGCACGTTTCAACGTCCATTTTCTTCCGGGTGAGAGAAACCATATACCCACAGTTCGAATCCAAACATCCAAACACGATGCAGCTGACAGACACGATCTGACGCTGACAGGTCCTCACCGTGAGACTTGGAATGAGAGCAGCCCATCTCGATCGACTGCTATCGTGTCGCTGGCAGTAGCAAATCAGCAGACTCTCGTCAGCATGCGAACATAAACTCGCCGAGATGCTGAGCTCCGATGAGCGTGCAGCGTGCTAGCGGAGTACACAGGGGTGCGAACACGGTGGTGCAAAGATGAGATGTTACATCAGCGCACGCCGACGCAAGCCGAGGTAAATGTCACTGATCGCGCAAAGCTTGCTGCTTGTTGACGTGATTTCGTGAGTAGCACTAGTCTTGTTTTGCACGCGAATTGCGGGATGCTGCTTCAGTTGCTAGTACTACTATTCGGGCGGACTACAAGGCTGTGCAGTTGACACACTGTGAAGCTTGTAACCGCTTGTAAACAGCTCTGCTCATTTTCGAGGGCGCCCGGGCCCGGGCTAATTGATAAGCCCTAAGCGGACACCTAATTCTTCCACAACAGACAATGGAAAGGCTGGAACCAGCAAACCACCAACATTCGATACGCCAATTACTGCAGGGGACCAGGAAGATGCTTCACAGCACCTTTCCAGCCGACGTGGCAGCAAGCACGACGGCTGCCGCATGTGCCAGCGGCAGCAGCGCATATCACGCAACCCTCTTCCGCGTGTCGCGGAACATCTGCGGAGCCAGTTCCGGCAGCCACTCTGGCTGGATGGTGGACACCTCCCGCATGTCGAACCAGCCGCCGGGCCCGCGCGCCGCGCCGCTAAAGACCAGCCACTGTGCCGGCACGCGGTGCAGCACCGACGAGGCGTGCGTGCGCAGCCGGATGCGCTTGCCGCCTGCGGAAAGTGCTGCGGTCATGTTAGCCGGAGGCTGTTGCTCATGCGCAATCCACACGATGTGCAGCGTTCCCCAGAGCAGCTTTCGTGATGCCAGGCGGGTCAGCTCATCACGATGGAGGAACCCCACCATGCCATGCCATGCGGCCGGCAGCCAACAGCCCACACTGGTGCAGGGCACAACCCGCTTGCTGCCGCTTTGCACAGTAGTGAGCACAGCGAGCTGCGTCTCAGGTTCCTTTAAGAATGGGCATCGAAGGCGCGGTTTTCAGTCTCCTGGGCGCATGCTCACCTGAGCTGCGGAGCAGCTCGTACTCGTGCGTGCCGGCGTCGCGGTCGCTGCCGACAGAGGTCCCGGTCAGCCGCACCGCATTGAGCAGCAGCCCCGCCGCGAGCGCCTTGCGCACTAGATCCACATCGCCGTCGCATGACTCTATCTGAACGCCCAGCGACCTGCACCGCAAACAAACATCCGACTCGTACATCCAAGCAACAGAGTGTCATGTGCCTTTCTCAGCGGATGCACCTCAGTGGGCCTGCGGGAGCAACAATTTGGGTCTGCAGGTTCCTGCGCATTCTGCACTTCAACTGCCAGACGCCTGATCCCCAGGGTGTCGCCGGGGCAATATCGACATATATAAATATAAAAGTAATATATAAAAGTAATTTGTATTAATTTTTTTTTATTAAACCAAAAAGTTAAACATTAGCTTTTACTTATAAATCCTCTAATCTTGCTATCAAGTTGTATGATATTAGCTTTAAACTTACGAGCTTATGACTTTGTATCTCAAGAAATTCCCCCAATTTTTTTATTTCTAAGTACAAATTTTAGGAGTTTGAAAGGGTTTGGCTTTTTGACCGTCTCTTAATTACCGAGCTTTTTTCGTATGGATACAGGATTACTTCTCTACGAGAAATCATGACTTTTCTTCGACAAGTAATTATTTGCTTATGGTTTTTTAGGCAGACGAAAGAAAATTTTGGCCTTTGCTTATGTTTTCGAAGAAAACATAAGCAAAGGCCAAAGAAGCTTATCTCATCAGTAACGAAACTACCTGCAGGTAATAAATAATTTACTGCAGAAATTGCTTGTATTTAAAAAAAAAGATGGGCTAACGAAGCTTGGGGATCATATTGGAGTTGGGAAGCAACGCACGGGGGGGTAATGCCTGACGTGCTTGGCTTGCAGTACCCTGCAGCGCTCGACATGGCATGAGCATAGAGTGTTATAGATGGACACTTGGCCTGGTACTCCAGCTGCGTGCGGATGTCCGCCGCGCGCAGCAGGTTGCGGTGGTTGACGCAGTAGCGGTGCGCCCAGCGGCGTTCGCGCCCGGCATCGCACCACGCCTTCCACACGTTTAGGTAGGTGATCAGATCGCCCTCGGCCGCTGCAAACCTGCCAACGAGCAAACGAAACAGGGTTTTTGGTATCTCACATGTGCTGTGATTTGAAACAGTGAGTGCCTTCCACACATCTGGGTAGGTGATCAGATTGCCCTCTGCCGCTGCAGACCTGCCATGATTGAACAAATCACCGAGTTTTTTGTAACCTCAAATCACGCTGGTATTGTGTCCGACACGGCCAATAGATACGCAGGAACGTGATGGTCGTGATCAAGCCCTAGGCCTTGTCGCAACAGTCCGCCGGGTTTAAGAGGCTGACCGCAGCTTTGCCTCCTCCAGGACGCGCTACCGGTCGGAGACGTCCAGCCAGAGCTGGCCACACTTAATGACGAAAATATGACAGTTACTTTATGTTAATTAATCTTAGACATTTGGTAGACGCTGCAGCTAGGCTTCCTTGAGGGCGTGCCGCCGGTCGGAGGCGCCCACCAACAGCTGGCCACGCCCAGCAGCGCGAATATGACAGTATTTCACAATGAAAAGTTGGGACATACCTCAGCTTGGCTTCCTCGAGTGCACGCCGCCGGTCGGAGGCGCCCACCCACAGGCTGGCTACGCCGAGCAGCGAAACGATGGTTATGACCTCCTCCGCGCAGCCGAGGGGGCCCGCCGCCACGATCGCGCGCGCCATCTGCGGCGCCAGCGGCAGCGCCGCCATCGCCTCACCCACCGGGTGCGACAACCTGTGATGACGTATGATAGATTTTTAAGTATCCTACCAATGACAACCGAGATCTAACGCCACGATCGCGCGCAACAAATTCGGCACCAGCGGCAGCGCCGCCATTGCCTCGCCCACTGAGTGCGTCAGCCTGTAAGAATTTTGACATATTCCAATGCAGAAATTATCAAACGTAAATTGACTTGTGGCGTCAGTTGCGGCGCCAGCGGCAGCGCCGCCATTGCCTCGCCCACCGGGTGCGTCAGCCTGCACCAGATGAAAATATGCTGACGAAAGCCAGAGCACAACCAATAACCCGATCCGGTGTGGGCTGAGCAGACCGAAACAGCGTCCAGCTCGCAGCACTGCCAGAACATGTCATCCCGTCTCGTGAGTCGGGCTCATCAGCGCCTGCACTGCCTTAATGGTCAGCTGCGGAGGCGGCGGCGGCAGCAGCAGATTTCAGTTCCAACATCAGCAAACGATATCAGCAAAACAGATCAAGAGGCGAAAGACTCACGTGGCGTCAGCGTCCAGGGCGCCCAGCACGTGCAGCGCCTCCACCGCCTTGGCGGCCAGCTCGGGCGGCGGCGGCGATGGAAAGTCAAACTCCGCCAGCGAGTCCACGCCCAGCCCCTTTAGAGCCAGCAGCGCCCCCGTGAGCTCCCGCCGCGCCATCTCCGGCTTCTACAAGCAGACAAATGAATATAAAACAAATCAGTTTCTGACCAAACCCCTGCAGCGCCCTCGTCAGCTCCCGTCGCGCATTCCCGGCCTCTGCATGATGTGCAAATAAGGTTTTCAGAGCAAAGGTTTTCTGGTGGGTGAGCAATGACCAGCGAGTCCACGCCTGGGGCTCTTCAGCGCCAGCAGCGCGTCTGTGAGCTCCAGCCGCGCCATCTCCGATGTCTGTGCTTGGCCAAGCAGGGGTAGCAGCGCAACCCTTGTAGAGGAGGAGCGATTGCCAGCGAGTCCTCGTGGTGAGCGCCGGCAGCGCCTCTGCTAGCCTGCTCCATGCTGTCGCCGCCGGCGCCGCTGGCGTTGCCGTTGCCGCCGCTGCTGCGGTGTTGGTTGGAGTGGTTGGAGTGCTACTAACAACACCGGCACTGTGCGTCGAACGCAGGTGTCCTACAGTGGTTCAGTCTTCGGGTCGTGCACCATGCTGATGAAAGACTCTGTGCCCGCACCGTCTGCTGGGGCAGCTGCTGGAAGGCCTCCTCTGTGCACAGCCGGAAGCAGTGCCCCGAGCGTAGCCTCCCCGCACACGCTGCCCGCTGCGCTGCCGCCTGCACAATGCACCACACACAGCTGTCAGTCAGCTGCTGTCTGCATCTGGCACCTGTGAGAAAACAGCATGCCTGTCACTTTGAGAGACCTCAGGCAGCTTTCGTGTGCAACGACCAAGGCTGCTTTGGCAACATGCATGGCAGTGGCAGCGCGGTAGCAGGCGCCTGCTTTTCACTTCTGAAATTTCTGAAGCCTGGATTCGCACCTCCTGGCTCACGGGACACGTCTCCGCCACCTCCAGCCCCGTAAAGGGGTCCATGACTGGCTGCGTGCCATACAGGGTGTCCACCACGAAGGCGATGCCCTCGATCGCGATGCCGGTGTCGCCGGTGTCCGCCGCTGCCACCACCTGCATGTGCCGCGAGGCTTGTTTCTTGGAAGCAAGTTTGGCGACGAACAAGCAGCGGTTGGCAGGAAGATGCAGCATGGCGGCGTGCTGGGTTGGCAATGCCGAGCCGTGCTGGCAAGGCATGCGATCTGCGTCTCATCCGCAGCGCACTTCTGCAGCACGCAATCCATGCAACTCGAGCTTGCCGCACTGCCCGACACACGGCACGGCCCACACACCATCAACCACAAGGTGCATGCGCAGTGCGGCTGTGGCCTATCAGTCGCGGCCTTGGAGACAAATGAGCCTGGGAGACAAATGAGTAGCCGGATACGCATCCTACCTTCCGGTGGTTGCGGGGCGTCGACTGCAGCGCGGCGGCCTGACTCGCGAACGACATGCCTCCGTGCAGCGCCAGCGGCAGCAGCTGCTGGCGGCCGCCGCGCTGCCCGTGCGCCGCGGCGGCCTCTGCTTTCAGCAGCGACACTGCCGCGTTGCATTCTCGGTGCCCTGCAAAGCCACTGTCACCTCTGTCACACAGCATACGACGGACATCCGACAAGTAAGCCTTGTTGAGCCAGCAGCGGCAGGCAGCTCACAGGTCATGACAAGAGATTGGGACGGAGATTCCGTGCAGGCAGCATCCCAGAATGAGCTCACCTGGCAGGAGCAGCAGGATGTCTCCCGGCATGCCGTCGCGGTGGATGCTCATAGCGGTGTCCGCCGCACACCTCACATAATCGGACACAGGCTCGTCCAGATAGTGCACCTGCGGGAGGCAAGGATCCGTTATGCACACACTCTTCAACTCTCATGGTACTAGAGTCTGCAGCTCGTGCGCACCCACAGCAGTTCCCTACCGGAACCAGCAGTTCCCTACGCGCTCAGAGTTCATGAGTGAAGCGTGACCTGCACGGCATGTCGTGGCCCCTGCACCGACAGCACCGTCGGCTCCGGTGAGCACTCTGCTGCGCCGCTTGCCGTCGGCTGCTGCCCCATGTGCGTAGTGCGAGCGGAGAAGTAGGCCCTGCAGCCCGCATTGCACGGTCAGAGCCCCTGTGCGCAGACGTGAGGCGGACACAGGAATGGCGTGCCTCAGACAGCGGGTGACGATATCAAGTTGACAGTGGCACGCACACCTCGCAAGCCCAAAGGCTCTCTACATGTTCTTCACAGGAGAATGAAGCAAAGCGAAACCCACTTGAAGGTGCGCGGTGGGCGGCGTGGTGATGATGACCACTTGCAGGTCGCGCCGCACGCGCTGCACCTTCTTCAGCAGCCCCAGCATTGTGCGAGCATTCGGAGAACCTTGTGCAAGGAGGGTCTCACTTGAAGGTGGCGGCGGTGGGCGGCGTGGTGATGATGACGACCCGCAGGTCGCGCCGCACCCGCTGCACCTTCTTCAGCAGCCCCAGCAGCAGGTCGGTGCTGACCGTGCGCTCGTGCGCGTCCGAGACCGCCACCACACTACATTGCGGCATTCGACATGTGGTCAAATTCTGGTTTTTGTGAGCCAAATTGTGACATTCAGAACATCTGGTATGTGGAAATACAGCAAAGGTGGTATGGGGAGAGGGGTGGTAAGTATGGTGCTGAGGAGCCATGCAGCCAGTGTACAGACTGACTCACAGACATTCTGGAGAGCAGGTCTGTAGGATCAAGGGTGTAAGGACCTGTAGGAGCTAAGGAGCGGGTCCGTCGCCACCTCTCGCACCAGCATGTCATCTGTGCAATGCCGCATGCACGTCACTCCCTGCGCAATGCAGAAGGAAAGCTGACTAGGTAGGTAAGGGCCCGGCTGCTATGCTGCAGCTGCAAAGTTTCAACACAAAACCATAAATCTTGAAGCAGCCAACGGAAAGCTGCACGTACTGGGGTGCCGATCTCCTCAAAGGGAATGCTGTAGCCGATGCCGGTGCCGATGCTGACGCCCATGTCGTCCGCCGCTGCGGCTGCAGCGTTGACGGCTGCGATGCGCTGCGGGTGCGCGCACACGACCTGACGCAGGGGCACAGCCGCTTGCTCGCCGGTCCTGGCATTCCAGCTTCCCCTACTAGTTTATCATACATGCGGTGGAATGTGGCATAGACTTTCGACCAAAGGAAGGGAAAGGAGGAAAAACACCCCACCTGCCGCTGCGCAGCCGTCCAGCCGGCTCTGTTAAGGCATTGCAAGATATGCGCCGACACGCCTGCACAGATTGTTGCACCTGCTTTGCATATCGACCGGTAGATAAGGCAGCAGTTGCCTCCGCTCGTGCTTTGCATGGGCTCAGGCATCTGCAATGCCACATTTCATCAATTTTGGCGGAGACAAAAAGCGGTGGAATTTCCGGCCCAAAGCATGCCAGATTCTTACCTGCAGCGTCGTCTGTCGCGATAATCGCGACTGCGTGCGTCTCTATCGCGTGCAGGACCTGCCGTTGTTGCCGCGCGAAGGGGCTGGGCTCCCGCTGCGCTGCTGCCGAGCGCAGCTGCTGCTGGCTCGCTGCCCCAGCATTGATGCCTCCGGACCCAGCATCACGGTCAGCGCTGAATGCGATGCCGAAGACATTTGAGGAACGTGCCCCTGGCCTCTGGAACGCTGCCATGCACACTCCAGTTGTGATCGATCGATCAGTGGAGGATTTAGGCCAAGAGGAACAGTCGATGAAATACACTTGCAGCAGCGCCAAGGGAGAAGCGATGCTCAGATTCGCTCTAAAGAAAGGTTTGTGAGAACAAAGCAGACCAAGCTGGGAATCAGCACTCAAAAACATCGGCGGAATTTGGCGGTAGCGGTGTTTGATCCGGCGGGAGCTTCCTTCAGCAGTGGGCGAATGCTGCTTACATGAAACTGTTGATTGTGGAGCAAACTTTTGAATTTGAGAACCGCCGTCTGAGCACAGTTCTGTTGCTGAACCCTGCCGGCCAACCGCCGCCGCTGCCCAAAGGATGATCTCATCATTTCCCGACCGCGCCGCGCCTGACGTGGCATTGCGCGCTGCAGGGTGCTGGCCCTCTTCATCCTCTCTGTCGTGCACCAGCGGCGCCTGGAACACCTGGCACGACCCGCCGCCGACGAGGTCCTCCACGGCGCTTAGCGGCGACTCTGCACCCATCTGCATGTACATGTTGGTAACGGTCACCGTCAGTCAACGACTCAGTTTCAGATGCTGAGCTGGTGCGGCAACAGCTGCCACTACAGTAATTCCACCCTGACCTACAGCTTCAGGAGTTACTGATACATCACAGCAGCTGCCGATGCGGCAGCGCATGACCAATGCCGGCCTACATGCAGTGTAGAGTGCGCGCACCTGCAGCAGCAGGCGGTTGGAGACCTTGCACAGCTTGGCGAGGCGCACAAAATAACGGAATACGAAGCTGGCGCTGTACTCCTCCTCGCAGGCGATGACCAGCTTGTCGTCATGGAACATGGTGACAGATGCCTGCGAGAAATGGCAGCAGCGTGTCAGCGCATCAAGGAACATGAGTGACTGCTCCTGAGGTGAGTCATGTTCAGCCTCTGCCGGTGCTGGGCGCCGAGAACCGCAGCTGCTTGTGATATTGCCGCTGTACATGCATGACAGTGCTGTGCTGCATGCATGCTTCAGACGAGGGCACTACTCCGGCGGCCTGGGCCAGTCAGACAAGCGGCCAACATGCCAGTGGTCTGCCGCAGCTCGGATGGGGCACTGTCAGGTTGCTGAGTGGGATCGGGCTTGGCAGGGTCAGACTGGCAGGAGAGAGGGGTCAACTGCCGCCATGCAAGAGGACGAGACACTGGTCTGAAGGAAGCCTGCTGCAAGAGGTGCCGCGCAGCGGCTGGCAGAGACCGACCTTGCACCCAGGGGTCGAACAGCGCGATGGTGTGCCGGGGGCGCCTGCGCACGCCGCTGGCCGCCACGGCGTCAAACTCAAAGTCCAACTTGTCACCGCTCTCCGAGAGGCTCATGTGCACGTCCTGCGTGTTGGGATCTGCCGCTAATTTGTCTGTATTGGATTGCCTTCACGCTTACCATATCAACAAGACAAGACAAGACGTCTTTGCACATGAATAGGATGTCTTGGCTGCAATCCGCGACAGAAACAGCGTGCTGTGACCTTGTTGCTCACCGTGCGCAGCTTCATCTTGCCGCTGAGCATTGCGCAGCCTTCTGCATGTGACGTCACAGAGTGTGAGGCCTACGCGCAGCTCACAATCGAAGATGGCACACAGTGTGCGTGCACTCTCAGTGGTACCCTGCAGTTCAGTGTAGGTTCCTAAAACGCATCATCAGGTTGTACCTGCAGCTTTCAGCGCTTTGGCGCACAGCCCTGAGTCGTGGTCGGCAAAGAATGCATCCAAGAAGGAGCTCTGCAGGGAAAGGAGATGCCGCCCTTCACTTTATCACAGGCTGCTGGGATCTTCGGTGCAGAGGTGGCATGGTGTCGACAAATTAGATCTAGATCTACCTAAGTTTGACAAAACCTCCGAGGTTCACAGAGAGTGATCTGCATGCATGCTCCTAAAACTCTGCGGTCTCACGCACCCACCTGAGACTGATCGATGCACTGGTGTGAAGGCCGCGATTCTTGAACAGGCGAATGAGAACTGCATGGCAGGGGCAGTGCTGTAGTGTCAAGTCACATGCTGGACTCTACACTGCGGCAGGTTGCACACTAATGGTGACGACAGTGACAGCGGCAGTGGCGGCGCAAGCCACCGCTGAGCACCATGTGGTGTCGATGGTGTCGATGTAGCACTATCGATCACAGTCTGCACTCACCATGCTCCTTGTTGAATTCTGCGATAAGAACGCGAGCTTGTCATGGACAAGAGGTAAAGCACAGCAGCTGCGCATGCGGCAACAACACAAGTCTTAAGCCAGCTCCCCACCTGCCGCCACCAGCTCGAGCACAACTGCATGGCCCTCGACATCCCTCGACAGAGAGAAGGCCGCCGGTGGCATCAGACTCAAGGGTGGCGTAAGACGCAGCAAACTTCCGGGAGCTCCCTGCTGCAGGTATGTGCACCGGCCAGCGCTTGCAGGCAATTGAGCCGCTCAGGGCACATCATCCCGAACGCACGCTGCTAACTGCGGGCAGGGAAGCTCTGCTATCCGCCAGACAATCCGCACTATTCTGCAGCACTGCCCCTGTCACAACAGTGCGCCTTGCCAAGCTCGTTGAGAACGAATGGCCAGCTCGCGCTTCAACAGCAGATGAGAGACTGAGCCTTGGATGATTTTGAGGCGCTTGCTTGACGATGCAGTTGCTGTCGGGGCTGCTGGTCAGATTCAGTGTGCATGCTCGATGCTGCAAAACCCTGCAGCAATTTTGCACTGAGCAGCTAGGGACTCATGTCCATGTGAATTAGAACAAAACTTTCTAGGTAGCAAGTTTTCTAGGTAAATTGTGAAGTAGGAAAGTCTTGTCAATTACCAAAGCTGCAAAGGCACAAGGGCAATGGCGGCGGCGTTGTTGGCGGACCGAATGGTATCGGCGCATTGACTTCGTGCTCGTCATACTATGGGGTATTGGGCTGCGTCAGGACCTGCAGCACTATTCGGCTGTACAGGGAAGCAGAGTCACTTGATAACCTATCACACCATTGTTCAGCGTGCCGCATGCAGAGCCTCGGCAGACAGCTGAGGCGTCGGCATCTTGCTGTCGCATCTGAGAAGTGCCGCTCCTCAAGTGGTCGAACGTGTGGTGCTCTGCCATTGTTCAAACTGAGCTGCCTGCTCTTCCACTATCCATCTTGCACCATATCTGCCGCCAGTGCTGCTGACCACCCAGCAGATGGTACAGCATGCCGGAGGCGGCGGCGCACCGTCCGTCCGGCCAGGGCGGGACGCCCCGCCCCATCATGACATCTTGTACCCATCAGATCATACGCCGCTACTTCCAGGGCGCCGCCTGGCGGCGCTGGGCGCGCAGCTTGTGGTTCGCCTCGGAGCGCTCGCGGTGCGCCTCGGCCAGCTCCCCGCGCAGCGCGATGATGAACTGCTCCTTCGCCGCCAGCGCCTGCTGCATGCCCGCCGTGTCCCTCAGCACCGCCTCCAGCTGCGCAGAGAACGATGAAAGTATCCAGAACCGCTTTCAGTAAAGAGACCCCCAGGCTCTGTGACCCACAGAGGCTGGATTTATGTCGCGCAGCACTCTTGTTGGCACCAATGCTCGCCCTCTGCCTGCTTCAGCACAGTTGCACGTGCAGCGCGAGGGCACCCATGGCTGCCACTTGCGTCTGGAAGGGGCTCTCGTGGCCTCACATCAGGGACGAGACATCGCAAGGGGCGGTTCCACCAAGGGTTTGAAGGCCATCGTTATGCGTGAGGCATCACGGCGCACCTTTGCGGTCTTTTTGGTAAGCTGCTCTCGCACCAAACCCAGGTCCTGCAATTGTCAAGCTAGGTTTAGCAATTGGTCACGTCAACACTCTGCAAGGGGCAGGCTGCTTTAGAAAATAAAAAAACGAAGAAGTCAGAGTCGCAGGCCCATCATGCCAGGCTCACCTTGCGGTTCCTGTCCGCCTCCAGCTGCACCGTGAACAGAAAAAGATGTCACCGACACGAGCCTCTCTGTGCAGCCTCTTCCACAATGAACCTCTTACCTCAAGGCCAAGCCCAGCCTCTCATGATCAACTGACGAAGAGCTCGCTACGGCAACACAGGCGGTGCTCAGAGAAGCTTACAAGCGCAATGCGGGCAGACGCCTTGCTGGGGCTGACAGCCGGCGTGCCGCCGCCACCGCCCCGCGCGTCAATCTGCTGCTGCAGCTCAGCGGTGCGCGCCTCAGCAGCCGCGACGTGCTCCCTCAACCCTGTGCACACGACCAGTACAACCTGGTCTGAACTGCTGTTGCATTTTATACGAAAGCGAGCATCCGCTATAACCGAAGCGGCGTGCACGGCAATCTGCATGCATAGCACAAGCAGCGCGTTTGGACAACCTGCGACGTGTTACTCGAGACTGCATGCACAGTATCAGCAATGCGTTGGGACAACACGCAACAGGTCACCTGCCACTGCGTGCATGGCCTTGCGCCGGTCGTCCTCCCGAGCCTGCTGCGCCGCCCGCAGTGCGGCGTGCGCCTCGTCCAGCTCCCTCTGCGCTGCCGCGGCCGCCCTGTCTCTGGTGCTGCCTGCGCCGGGGCTGCCTGCTGCTGCTGGTGCATTGCCCTGCGGGGTCGGAGCGATGGCCATCGATTGAGGGGTGAAACCCAGGCACTGAATTCGACCTGCTGGGACAGCTGGAGCTCCAGCTGGAGCTCCCTGCTCCAGCTGGAGCTCCCTTGTGCCGACAAACGGTGGAGGAGCCGACCATGAGACACCCAGCAGCTCAGCAACCAGTCATTTCATGCGAAACGATGGAATGCAGGCTTCCCAGCATGCTTGGGAGGACATTCCGCACAGCAGGGGCACAGGATGGCCTCCACTAGCTGGCGGAGCGGCACCGCGTCCAGGCGGTGCCTGGCCACAGGGGCGCCCTTCGCAGCATGCTTTGAGATTCATTCTGCAAGGAAGGCGACGAGGCAATGCGGCCCACCTGCTGGCACAAGGCACCGCCTCCAGCCGCTGCCGCGGCTACGCCAGCGTCCTGCGCCGCTGCCGAGCGCGTTGAAGCCTTCCGCAAGGCAGGCAAGCAGGCAGATACCCTATAACGACAACCCCACCTGCTGGCGGAGCGGCACCGCCTCCAGCCGCTGCCGCAGTGAAGCGACACGGGCGTCCTGCGCCGCCGCCGAGCGCTTGGAAGCCTTCGCTGCGGCGCGGGCGTCGGCGCGCAGCCTCGCGATCGTCGCGTCGCGCTCGCACAGCTTCTGCTCCAGCACGCCAAACTCCAGCTTGAGCGAGGTGACCTGGGGGCAATCCAAACGGAAAAATCCAATCCAAATTTGCTTTCCTGGAGCATTGCCTCTTGCAACAGCACGACATGCATGCCGGACTCGGACGCCATGCGGGTGATGCCTCCTGTGACGCAAGCTATGTTTGACAAGGGTAACACCTAGGTTGCGTGGAACCTTACAGTCTCAAGAGTGTGCCTCGACTGTGCCCTTGAAAAACTACCTGCTCGTCGAACTGCTTGCACAGGCGCCGCACGGACTTGAGGTGCTCGGCCTGCGGGCCGCCCGCGTCACCCTGGCCGCATCGCGAGCGCCCCGTGTCCGGCACGGCGTCGCCTGCCGCAGTCTGGCCGGCCGCCCCCGGGCCGTCGCACGCATTGCTGGCGGCGACAGAGTCGCCAACAGATTCGCCGCCGGCATCGTTACCGCCCGCCCTATGCAGCATCACGGCGGGAAGCCCGGCCTCTGCAGCCGACGACTGCTCCGACGCCGCCGCTACACTTGCGGCGCCGCCCTGATCCGCGCGCCAGCTGCCCTGCGCCTCGGTCTCCGCGCACTGCGCCTGGGAGGCCAGCAGCGCGGCGGCCTGCAGCCGGACCTCCGCCAGCAGCGCCGCCGCCGCTCGGCCCAGCAGCGGCAGGCTGCCATCCGCCAGCGCGCTGCCGGCCGGCCCAGTGGGCGGCAGATCATTGGCCGCGCTGGTAGCCGCCCCAGCGACGGACGCTGCGCCTTCTGTGGCGCCCGCCGCAGCGGGCGCTGTGGCGCAGGCCGCCAGGCGGCTGAAACGCTCGTCCCGGGCCTGCAGGTCTGCTGCTAGCGCCGCCAGACAGCCGGACAGGCGCTGCCGCCCGGCACGCTCTGCTGCAAGCTGCGCCGCTGCGTCCGCCAGCCGTGCCTCCAGGGCGGGCACCTGCAGGGGAAGGCGACGGCCGTGATCAGCCTCCAGCGCAGCATGCATCAACTGCACGTGAATGGCGCAGGTGCCATGCTGCGAGCTTGGTGGGAGCACAGCCGAGGCGGTATGGAAGCAGACCTGCTCAGCGGCCTTCTGGCCGGGCGCCTGTGCCTGCTGCACGGCCGCGCGGTTGCTGATGTCTGCCAGGCTGGTGCGGCCGCCGCCTGGCGCCGGCTGCGACTGCGCCGCCTGCAACTGCGCCGCCAGCTCAGCCAGCTTGGCATCCTTCACTTGAAGCCGGCCCTGCAGCTCCAGCACCTGGAAAAACACGACGTCGTGGATTTCGAACTAGTTGTTGACAGGTTTTCCATTGCGGGTCATGCTACAGGTCATGACTGCTTGCCGCCCCCTTCACAGCATGTGGCTGCCTGTGCCCTGCAGCAGTGTGCCAAGCAGAGACATCGTCGGTTTTCACGCTGTATGCGCTGCAGCGATGGCAGATGCAGGGCACTGCACCTGGTTGGTGGTGTTGGCCAGGTGGCGGGCGACGTCAGCGGTCGGGAACGGCGACGCTGGCGACGCAGGCACGACCGCCATGCCGCCCTCATGCTCGGCAATGGCAGGCAGCGCTGGCGAGCAGTTGATAGCCCTGCCACGTCCTGCGGTGCGGTCCTGTAATCAGGGCAGCGCAAAGGCCAGTCAAGCTCCGTTTTCCTCCCAGAGATTCTGACATGGCGGAGTGACGAAAGAACCTGCTGTCACGGGCGGCAGATGCCGCGCAGCTCATGCATGCATGCGGTCTTGCTGAAGCCAGGTGCCCACACCTCCGAGCATCAAATGATGAACATCTCGATGGCACCCTCACCTGGGGTGTGTGCGCGTCCACGAGCGCTCGCTGCAGGCTTGCAGCTGGTACCGGCTTGCAATGAACTTCCATGCATGACTTGTTGCTGGGACTGACCAGGCGCGCACTGCAGCTCGTTGCACTGGAGGATCAACGAAACACGCATGTCTTATCACCTGAGGCGTGTGGGCATCCACGAGCGCCCGCTGCAGCTCGTTACACAGCGCCTGTGACGCGTCCAGCCGCGCGCCCAGCTGCCCGCACTGCGTGTGCATGTGCAGCAGCTCCGCCTCCAGCTCCGCGTTCTGCCGCTCCAGCACCGCGCGCGACGGCGGCCGCGCCCCGCACGCCGTCAGCGGCAGCTGTCACGCACGCGCGAGTCACTCAATGAGGCAGGCATCGTTCCGATCCACAAGGGTGTGCAGCATAGACAAGTAGTTATCGTGGCACGGCAGAACCTGAATTTGCACGACGTTGCTGCTGGGAGGTTGCACACAGAGGTGGCGGGGGCCAATACACCTGGTCGCTGCACGTCTCCAAAGGGCTGTCGCTGAACGGTGTCAGGTCCTCAGCGTCTGGGTGCGGAGAGATGACGCAGTCGTCGGCATCCGACGAGTCTTCCTGATCCAGCACGTACAGCGGATTCGGCGTGCCGTCGTCGACCATGCGACGCCGCTGCCGCTTTTGGGAATCCGGCGTCGTCGCCACCATGTGGCCGCTGTCCGGCGCCCGCGAAGGGGAGCCCTGGGCGGAGGCGTACGGCGAGGCGTCCGGAGAGGGGACCGGCATGGTTGGGCTGAGGGCTTGCTCCATCTGAAGGGGTTGCTCAGGTGCAGCGGATGTTAGCTGGCTCGGCGCTTCAGTCAGCTATCTGGGGCGCCTCGGCGATGATCATAATAAATTGGGTGTTGCATCGATGTACTGGTTTCAGCGAAGGTTCAAGGCACAGTTTGCCGTGGGTTGCAGCGCTCACGCGCACATCGTGCTGCTTGAGATCGCGTCAGAAGTAGCTGATGCCCGCTCTGACGCGCTGATGTCTGCCAGTGCAACCCACAGGCGATCCTGGCATCGTTGGACAGCACTCTGCGGCAACCCTTTGCGCAGCAGCTTCAAAGTGTTGAGCGACAGCTGCCCCGACGACAGCTCAGCATGCTTAGGACACCTTAGGTTCCTTCTTGATTGCCACTCTACGAGCATTGCGTCCCCGAGCAGCAAAACTGTGCCAGCCACTTCAGGCATTTCAGTGTTTCACCAATCGACAGATCGTCCAGGGGTCCTTGTGTATCTGCTGGAAATTTTGTGGCGCTTGTTTGGCAAATGTCGTGTCGCACCAATCCCGATCGACTCATCGACGTGGCTCTTGCTCTTTAGTCTTGCGCGGCAGCCATGGCGTGGAGAGCGTTGAGTACCACACTGGCGGTGTCCCTGAGGCACTTCGAGCCGGTGATTGCCCACGCAGAGGCGAGTGCTTGGCAATACCGCTCGGGCGGCTGCAGCACCGCAGACCCGCCACTGCATGCAATCTCCACGAATCCAGGCGTCAACACATGCCAAGTTCTGACGTGCAGGGTAGCAGAGCCGTGCAGCCGGCAGCCCGCCTGCTGTCCCTGGCTTCGGACGCGCAGCCCAGAGCGGCAGCAGAGCCGCCGCCGCCGTCGCCAGCGCCAGCGGAAGCCGGCAGCGAGGGCACAGGCAGCGCAGCCGCCGCTGGTGCGCCGCAGCAGCAGTGGATGCCGCGCGGAAACCGCCCGGCAGGTGACAAAGGCAGGTTTTACGACAGGAGGAATGGCGAAGGAGCCGATCAATCGCGCGAGCGCGGGCAGCGGTCCAGAGATTACCGGAATCAAAAGGTGAGCCCACTTTTATCAAAAGGGAGAAGCACGTGCTGTGCAGCACCTAACTGCGATCAAGAGTCACTTCCAGAGTCACGGGCATGCATTGCAGGCTAGGCAGTGTCGCAAGCGTCCCTGGCATGCTTGTGCTGCTGATGGCCATGCTGAGGTGTTGCTGTCGTGGAGCAGGACTATGCGCATCGCGGCGGCGCGCGCAAAGCGATGGGCGGCCAGCATCAGGAGGACGATCGGCCGCAGGCGAAGATCAAGGTGGGTTTTAAATGTTGCAGCGTGGCTTCGGCTAGAGCATGGCTTCTACAGACCGAAAACATGAGGCTTCAAGAAACTTGAGCTCTTCTAAATCATTCATTGGCGTGCCGCCGGCAGCGTCTCGCCACGGCATCTCATTCTGTGCTTATCATTTGCTCTTCCGTACCGCAGGTGGACTATCCCGTCCGGCTGTCTGGCTTTGGGCGGCTGGCGACTCGGCGGGACGTGCAGCGCCTGCTCACGGACTGCAGCCTGCCGCCAGACGAGATCAGGTAAACCCTGCAACCCGGCGCAGTTGCAATCACACACTCTCCTAAGACAGTTGCACCCCTAGTTCTGGGGCTGCTGCCTGTGCCGTCAGCGGTGCCAAAAGAGAACGAAACGGAAACATGCAAAACAGGATTCGTCGCCTGCCTGTGCTACAGGGTGGAGTACGACACGGACACGCTAAACCCCAAGGGCTTTTGGGCCAACCTGGCGACGCTGGAGCTGCAGCAGCGGGCGCTCGGCTGGGACGGCGCCGTCATGGTGCGATTTCCCAGGGATTAAGGGTCTGGAAGCAACAGGCGACCTGACCTGACCTGCCGCGGCCTCGTGCGCAGCCCGCTGTTAAAGTCGGACAAACGACTGCCTCATCTGTGTATGGCCATTCTGAACCAGCGCTCCTTACCGCATATCTTTAAAGAATTCCAAAGGATTCCAGAGACCATACGCCCCATGCGCCATGTTGTATTGTTTGCGATAAGTCACACTTTGTATTGTACTTCGTTTCAGGCCGGGCGGCCCATCACATTGGTGAGGGCAGACCCGCTGGAGATGCGGCGGGCGATCCTCAACCCGCTTGCCATGGGCAGCCGGGGGCGCTATGTCATAGTCACAGGCGTCCAGGTGCCAAAGTTTCCTCCTTGTCTGATTTTTGTCTTTCAATGGGTTGAAGCAGCACCCGGCTTTTGTGGGATGGAGTCCATGTTGCACGGCGACTGCGAGGGGCTCTTTTCATGGCGGCGGACCAACGACCAACGCAGAGCCTGCAGCAGCGTCTGCTCTGCAGGGAGTCGTGCAGAGTGGCCACTGATGCGGAGCAGCAGCTGCATCTGCCGCTGAGCCAAGGGCCAAGGGCCAAGGGCCGATGCCAAAGCAAACACAAATGTATGTGTTTGCTTACAAATACATGTAAAAAGCGCTTGCTGAACAGCAAACTTGGCTGACTCGCAGGAGAATGCCAACCTGGAGGACATTGTGCGCTTTTTCGAAGGCTACGAGCTGATGGGCAACCCGGTCACCATCCTCAAGCAGGTGAGGGGTTTTCAAGGGGTTTCAGGCCTTTGAGCGCTGTCTTGTCTGGCCGAACTGGGTCAGTGCGCCCAAGGGTGCAGCAGCCGCACAATATTCTGCCAGGCGAGGCAAGGGCATAAGTACCGCATTGAATCATCGTGTACCTATTTCACGATCCTCCAGCGACTGTGTCGTCCTGAAGCACTCTTCTGATCCAGCTGTGTTCCTGTGCGACGCAGCGGCCGCAGAAGGCCTTTGCGCGGGGGCAGGGCGCGCGCGCCAACACCTCGGTGCTGCGGGCGCTGATACGCTTCACGCGGACGGAGGAAGCTCACCGCGCCGTGCGCGACCGGCAGGGCACCTTCCTGCTCAATACCTCCGTCTCGCTGCGCGTTCTGCAGTGACGGGGCGGCCAATGGCACATCCAGCCGTCCATGCAGGTCACCCATCTGGCAGCGACACGCGGCGAAGGCATGCTCCGTGTGTGAGCAGGGCACCTTCCTGCGCGGCACCGCAGTTTCGCTGCACATAGCGCAGTGAGACAGACGGCCGGCGTCGGCCATGTGTCAGCCCGGCAGCGGCGCGCGGCAGCGGCGGGGCAGGGGCGGGGCGGGCACCTTCCCGCTGAACATACCAGCGTCATGCTGCGCCTGCTGCGGCGCCGACAGCGGCGTGCTGTCCGGCGCGGATGCCATATCAGCAGCAGCAGCGCAGCGGCAGCAGCAGCAGGGCACCGGACTTCATAAATAGCCCTGACGCTGCGGTGACGGTGCAGAGCTGGTCGCGACATGCGGCGGCGGCAGCGTGGTGGTACCCTCACGCTGCCATTGCCGGGGCAATGGTTGGGATTGCAAACCCTTCTAGGTACCTAGAATGCAGACGCACACAGGACGTGCAGGTACTTAATCGACGTCAGGCATGCAGCAACTGGTGTGGCGCCATTATCGAGGGTGCATAACCGGTTGTGGAGGCCGGACGAACACCAAAACGAACGTTACACACAATGATATTTAAGAACGGCCCACGCGGAGTATCAATCGTGCAGGCTATATTAATGTTCCTATATGCTGGTTGTGACGTCAAATGTTCTCCGGAATCCTCGGATCAATACCTATCGCTTACTTGCTTGCGAGCCACCTTGCAAATGAATGGTCTGCCGATCCCAAAAATAAAGGTACAGCCAGAGAAAAATGGCGAGAACGAAGGCAGGCCTGAGCCTGTCTTTCTGAGCCCCGAAAGTGGGGCAAGGTCGATGGCGTGGCAGCTGCCCAGCCGCTGCCCTCGGCCCACGACCTAGATGGGCGAATGCTGCCCGTGCGGTGGCCAGCAAAAAATGTAGTAGTGGGACACCCTGCGTCCTGATCCCGGTGGGTTGGTGGCCCAAGGCGTTCTGCACGACCGCTGCCTGCGGCAACTGCAGACGAAACGACAGTGCCTGACTGCCGATGCCGCTGCGGCGGCGCCGCTGCCGCCACTGCCGCTGAAGTCGCCGCCGCTGCTGCTGGGCGGCTGGCGCAGCGCCCCTCATGCGGGGCAGGTCACAAAGCGGAAGTGGCGCCCTTCGAACTGGCCCTTGGCCGCGAAGTGCTGCATTGCGATGCGGTCTTCCAGCATCATCAGCTCCGGGCTCATCTGCGGGGCAAGGCTCAATGTCAGCAGGATTCTTGATGCGTATGAAGTGGGGCAGCATTGTGGTAGCTGCACTGCAACACAGGGCAGGGCGCTTATCTGTCATGACTGCCCAGACTGCCATTGCCAACACTGCTATTGCCGCATCGTGCAGCCAGCAGGATGGCTGGCAAGTGTGCAGTAAGGCAAAGTGGCTGACGGACCAGTCATGGGACGGCGCCACTCGGGAGCATTTCACAGGTAGCAGCTCCCATTGGAGGAAAGGAAGTGAACAGGTGGTGCAGGTTCTCGCCTGTTTGTAGTAGGGAACATCGAAGCACTGTCCCGTCGCCGAGCGCCCCTCCGCGGTGAGCACCACCGGCCGGAAGTCTGCGGGCAGCGCCTGGAGGGAAGGAAGCAGGAAGGAGTCGTAAGAAATTGAACATGAAATCATGCCCAGGTAGGTGTGCCGGCGCGCGAAGGGGCTGTGACGAAGGGGACTCCAGCGGGAACGACGTGGGGCTGAACAACCATGCCTGCATATTGGAAGCGGAAGAGAGCGACATGCGGCAAAACAATCAAGCCTGCAAATTGGAAGCGGGAAGGGAACTTGAGCAAAGCACAGGCCTGAAAGGCGTTGGTCGACACGTTCCGCTGCTGCGGGCGCAGCGCCGCCGCCGCCTTGGCCGCGTTGGCGGACCACTGGTCGTACTTTTCGGCTTTCAGCGACGCGGAGTAGCGCAGCTGTAGTAGCGGCTCCTTCACCTGCAGGACAAGTGCTCGGAGAATCAGCGAAGTTGTCAAAGGCGCAGGTGCAGGTTTGCACTTTCAGACATCTGCAACGAGCCCTTGAAATGCCGCATCGTGGGTACGAGGACGGCGGCAACAAACCAGGCATGGAGGCGGTGGGTCCATGCGCTGCCCGGATTTATTGAATGTGCACCATCGCACGCCAGGTGCGTGTGTGCTGCAGCCAACGCAATGTTGAGAGCAGCCCAGGAGGGGGCCGGCCGCAGTAGGTACAGGGGCGCGTCTCAGGGTTTAGCTTTTCAAATTTGTTCAGAGCGTTTCCGCAGCGCGCACCTTCACAAACAGCACCTCCAGCGGGTCAACGTTGATGCCGTCATAGTGCGACTCCTTGTAGGGAGACTCGTTGGCGTTGCAGTTCCACTGGCTCTTGTCCTGCCAGTTGACGCCCTGGTACCTGCCGGCAGCCGGGCAATGGGACAGTCAAGGGCATGCTCATTTGAGAAGCGTGTAGGACTGCGTCTGCATCAGTGCTACTGCCGACCTCATGCGTTTGCCTGCATATGTGTCGCAAGCAGATGTGGCGCTGGCGCTGGCTCCCTTCCGTCAGCGCTTCGGGAAGTCAGGGTGGGGCACCATCCCCGTCGGCTTCGCCCGCTGTGTCTCAGCCACATGCGCTGCGACTCACACAGATGCGCAGCGCCATCGGGAGGCCAGTTGGAGGCCATCGGGACAGAAGTCTCACTGCAATATGAGGGCACTGGAGCCGGCATCCAGGATGACGATTCAAGGCTTTGTGCACTGGTGTAAACCTGAAACGCACCGCATCATGAGGGTGTCGATGTTGTAGCCCGCGTCCAGGACGGCCTTGCTGGCGCCCAGCTCGCTGTGGAACATGGTGAGGTGGATGTGGTCGTAGCACCGGAACACGTTGCCGTCCTTCAGCAGCAGCCCCAGCCCCACCTGCGGCGGGGTTGATTGATTGAAATGTTGATTTCCTCTTCTGAAACCTGTCGCTTTGCATCCGTTTCCGAAGCACTGGAACACGTTGCCGTCCTTCAGCAGCAGCCCCAACCCCACCTGCGCCAGGATTCATGATAGAGTCTTATTCAGTGGCTCGTGCCAGCGGCGTATGATGGAGCACCGGCGTCATCCACGTCTTGGTGGGGGCAGTCATATGGACCAGAAGCTGCGGCGGCGGGTGCCTGGCATGCTGCTGGGTACTGCGGTGGCCGCTGCAGCTGCTGACGCCGTCGCACCGGCACGTGGACAGGCGACCGGGCAGTGCCTGTGCTTTTTATACACCAATCTTTTTTTCAACAGGCAGGTCCCCTTGAGCAAATTGTGGCTGGCCTCGGCAGCAGCTGGCGCACCCGCAGCCCCAGCTGGCAAGCTGGTTCGACATGTTTTCGTGCTGCACAGGAGTCCTCGAGCTGCATGAGGACTGAGCATATAGCCACACCTGGTCTGTTGCCACGACGAACGACTGCACGTGTGGGTTCTTCCGCTCCGGCATGCCCACCGGCTGGATGCCTGCATGTGGAATCCAAACACACTGTCGAGAAATCAGCCACATTGGCATTCGTCTGCTGTAACTCGCTGGACAAGGCAGTCACTCCAGGCGCAGGCTTGAGGATCCGCAGCCAGCCGGCTTCACGCAACCGTTCCCAATTGACATGAAGCCCGATGCGCTGAGCGACCAAAGCACAGATGTGCAATTCCCATGCTGCGCGGACTTCTAGGCTTCATGCATCTGAGGTTTCACTGGCACCTTCGCAGCTGATGGTGGGCCCGACCAGCTTGGTGCGGTCTGTGATGCGGTCCGTGAATATGCGCGTCCAGTGCACCGATTTGGGCCAGTACGCCGGCAGGTACGGGCCCCGCACGCTGCTGTTGATAAACAGGATGTACTTGTACCGCGCCGTGTCCACCTGCAGGGCGCATGTGAGATTGTCATCACGGGCGGCCCTGCTGGGACGCGGGAGTGCATTCCACGAGGAGGGGTATGCCCGGAGCAGCTGCATCCACACTGCAGCGGGCTCTGCTGGGGCCAGCTGGGTGCGCAGCTCTGAGTCTCTATGCAGGATGGCAGCGACGACGGCACTGGATCGGCATACGCTTGTCGCCCGCCACCGCCCATAGGCCCCGCGGCCCAAATCTCCCAGAATTCTCCCGCTCCCCTTTCCGCCGGGCCCACGACTCGCAACGCACCTTCTTCTGCAGCAGCAGCCAGCCGAGGGTGCCCCAGTCGTAGCACTCGTTGCGGTGGGTGACGTAGCGCGCGTTGGGCGGCAGGCTGCCCGCCATGTGTGCCATGGCGCTAAAGCTGGCCATCTCCTCCCCCATAGCCTGTACAAATGATCGCGTCATGCTTCCTCAGTCGAGTTCAACTTGACAAACATTTGTACTGCTATTGGCAGCTGCTGCTGCAATGGCATACAGCTTTATCCGCCCCGATCGCCCGCAGGGAACATTACCGGGAGCCGTCAGCAGCCACTTGGCCGAATCAGTTTCGCTGGTGGTAATCGCAACACTGTTTGGATTGTGATCTGCCAGCGGCAATGTGTCTCGGATGGCGGACTGTGTTGTGGCGCTTGTGCAGCGTGACCGGCTCATACAGACACAGTACAGACGGTGCACGTCCAGTGCCAGCACGAAGCAAGCTGCGACGGAATTCGCTGCCGAAGCGCCAGCTGCTGGTGCCGCCGCAGCCGGCAGCGCACCTGGTTGACGACGATGACATATTCGCAGCCGTCGTTGGCCTGGATGCCGTCCCGTATGAAGTAGAGCAGGTTGTTCAAGTACTCTGCACGGGCGGCCGGCCGCAAATTTATCGGATGTGTTGCAGCGATCAAAGTTACGAGCGTCCAATGCAGCGCGACACAGCTGTGTTGACCAAAGCAGGTTGCTCTGGTGTAGCATTGTTCCACGAAGTGTGAAGTGCACCTTCTAACTCATCAATGCCCTATGTGCTTTCTTGATTACCCTGCATGCATGCATTGATGCCGGCCTCACCGGGATCTGTGGGCGAGAAGATGTATAGCACCAGCGTGCTGAGGTCCTCTGCTGCGCTCGCCTGCTGCAGCGCCAGCTGCTGCTGCCGGTGCTGCTGCTGTGCAGCCTCCGCCGCCGCCGCCGCGGCGCCGCCGCCGGCCGCCAGTGACTGCTGATCGCCGGCCACCAGCGGGTCGCGCGTGCGCTGTGCATGCTGGCGCGCCGCGCTTACAGGATCGTCGTGCAGCGGCAGTGCACTGCGATCACCGGTTAATATAATTATGCGCGAGGATGGAAGATGGAGGATGGCTCGTCGTCTGCTGCCGGTGCATGTTGCATGTGCATTGGCGGCACATGCATGCAGCATGTGGCGTGGTCGTGCGCCAGCACATGCAGGACATGCCGTGGATCCCTCGCACCTGTGTTGCACGCCGCTGGCTGCATTGAGGCGGTGGCTGCCAACCTTCCAGGCGAGTCCCACCAGCGCCGAGAAGAACAGCAGCTGGCAGGTGAAAATGGCGAGCAACAGCCTGTCGCGGGACCACGCCTGCAGCCTCCTGCATCGCGCATGCCACTCTCAGCTTACAGCAACCGCGCATGCAAAGGCTCTCCGTGGCAGCGCCTCCTGACTCATGCCCAAAATCAGGGGTGCACCAGGCATGCTTGTCTGACAACGACGTTGTGCAATGCTGAGATGCTCGTGCCGCGTTGCCTGCCCCGGGCACTGGGAACATGCGCACAAAAACGATAGCGCAGAATCTCGCTCGAGTTTGCTGGCCCGATCCGCCTCGGGTGCCGAAACAGTTTGGCACTCATGCCTCATCACATACACCAGGACTCGCGTCTGCATTGAGATCAGGCGCGACGGACCTGGAGATCGACGCGGAATGGACGTCTCTGAAAACGTCATGTGCAGGTCGCTGCAGGCTCATCGCCGGTCGCAGGCTCCCCCCCTCCACCGCACGCAACCGGTTTCAGACTGCGCCCGTCGCGCAGGCACGCGCGCGTGTGTCTATCTCCTCCATTCGTTGCAGCCTTCACATGTCCGGACATGCGCCAGGCCGCACGCAGGTATAGCGGCTGCCGTTGAGCTGAACTAGGCTGAACTACTATTGGCCACCGAAACCCCCAAACAAAAGCAGCCGAAGGAGCCGCTGTGGCACCACCGTCTCGAGGCAAGGAGCATGTTCTGCAATTGATCTCAAGCGGACTGATGCCCCGAAGTTGGTGATCTGCAGTCGGAGCGCTTGTGTGAATACTCGGCGACTAGTTTCGGCCACTTGCGCGGTAGAGAACGTGCGGCAATGCTGCCCTGATCGGTCGCTGCTTAGAAGCAGCTTGCATGTGGTGTAAGGTGTTCAACATCGCACGCCAATCTCCTCGTTTCATGTCGCAATGCCAGCTGCCAGGTGGCAGTGAAAGTATGACTAATTTAGGTGACCTTAAGCCGATTGAGTGATATTTGGGTGACTTGTCCCCGATTAAAGTTACCACACCGGGAATGCAGCAGACTGCCTCGTGCGGCACTGGTACAGACAATGGACAATATTCTGCCTGATTTCCTCAAGCTTTCAAATTGTGGTCACACCTAACAGGCAGATCCCTCACGCCTGGCCGCCAGCCGCCTGACCGCTGCTTTCCAGCGGCATGCTGCCGAGCGCGACCTCATGCACCCCCGGCGGCGCGGCGGACTGCCCCGCCCCACCACCGCCGCCTCGCTGCGCAGGCTGCGTGGCGGGTACGCTCTGGCCCTCGTCAAAGTCAAAGTCGAGGCTCGCAGGGACGATGAAGTCGTCGAAAAATTCGTCGGCCAGGCTCCCCAGCTCGGCAGCCTCTGCCAGCTCCTGCGCCGACACCGCCGATGCCCCCGAGACTCGCGACGGCCGACACTGCGACTGTGCCTGCTGCGAGAAGTCGGCAGGCAGCGGCGGCGGCGCCGCCCGCGGCAGCCGCGGCGCAGCTGCCGGCTGCTGTTGGGCCGCCGGCTGCTGCTGCTTTTGCTGCTGCGCCGGCGGCTGCGGGCGCTGCGGCTGCTGCTGAGCTGCTGGATGCGGCGGCTGCTGCTGCAGCTGCGGTGGCGGTGCGTGAGGAACGGGCTGCGCAGGCTGTGCCGCAGAAAGCGCAGCTGCTGAGGGCAGTGGGGGAGCCCAAGACTGCGGCAACAGCGGCTGCTGTGGCAATGGTGGCTGTTGTGGCAGCGGCTGTTGGGCCCTCTGCGCCGGGGCTGCCGATGCAGCCGGAGGCTGCGGGGGGGCAGCAGCAGGGGCTTGCCGCCATGAAGCGGCGGGCGCCGATATCGGCATCGCAGCCGACGCAGACTGCTGACACGAGCCCAGCGGAGAGCTGGCCGGGACATAGGCCGGCGGCACCTGCTGCTGCTGCTGCTGCGGCGGATAGCCTGGCCGTGGCTGCTGCTGCGGCTGCTGCTGCTGGGGCATGTGGCTGCACGGTTGGGGCACCATGCCGGCAGACCCCTGCGGGGCCCACGCAGGCGAGGACGCCGGCATGCCGCCGGACACCGGCATGCCGGGCATCCACGGCGGCCGCATTGCCGTGCTGAAGGCCGCCTGCGGCGGCCTCTGACTGGGGCCCGCCATTGGCATCGACGCCTGCTGCTGGAAGCCAGGCATCGGCTGTGGCGGCGGCAGGTAGACCGGCCGCGAGGCTGGCGACGAGTATGGCTGCGACGGCGGCTGCTGCTCTTGCGGGGGCCGCTGCCGGGCCGGCTGCGGCGGCCTTGCTTGCTGCCGCTGCTGCGCCTGCTGCTGCTGCTGCACCTGCTGGTGCAGCTGCTGCGCCAGGGTCGGCCGAGGCGCTGCGCCAGCGGGGTGTGACGCAGTCGGCTGCGTCGCAGGGATCTGCGGCATCGAGTGCTGCAGCATCGAATGCGGCGGCGCGCTGCCCGGCGGGGCGTTCCAGGCAGCCGCGGCGCCGCTGGCCGCCGGCTGCTGCCTGGACGGCTGCGCATGCCCGGAGGGCGGCCACGTCACCCGGACTGGATGCAGCTGGCTGCCCCTGGTGGCAGGCGCAAAGCCGTTGGACTGCTGCGCCTGCGGCGTCGGCTGCAACTGCTGCTGCTGCGTCGCACGGCTGAACGCCTGCGCCACGGTCGGCTGCCTCGAGCGCGGCTGCTGCGAGGCGCTCTGCAGAGTCAGGCACAAGTCAAGCACGAATTGCTAGGCCACTGTTACGCAACTGCGATGGTGGGCGTTACTGCTGGTGTGAGAATGTCGCACTGGAAAGACGCAGTCTCAAATCGAGCAGGCTGAAGGCGCACACACACCACAAACACAGGATCCAGCTCGCGACATGCTGGCATCTGCAGACTCACCTGCGGCGTCGGGTGCGGCTGCTGGTCCCGATTCGGCAGCCGGATGCGCAGCAGGCCGTTCTGCGGCGTGCCGTTCTGCATGGCACCGGGCGGCGCCGTCTGCAGATGCAATAGCCTTTGTCAGGAAGGTGCTGCTGCCTTGCAGCTTTGCCGCTGATGATTGTGAACGAAGACTGGACGCTGTGCTTCCTTTTCGCATCTGCCACTGTGCTGTATCTCTGCTGTCTCTGTGTTGTGTGTGAAGTTGTATGCGAAGGTCTGGTGCCTCCTCATGTCTGACGGCGCACACCTGGTGCCGCTGTGCCGGTCGGGACGCCTCGACCTCCGAGTCGCTGGACAGCACGATCACGTCATCCGCCGCTGGTTCAGGCTCCCGCTTCCTGCAATGATCAGAAACAAGCGGGCCCTCACCAAGCGCTGCACTGATTCCTCTGGCGGTGCCAGTGGCTCACGTGTTTGGCCGGCATGGCGATGCACGTTCTACACCTCTGCAGCTGAGGTATCGGCAGTCAGCATGTTGACATTGGCAGCGCAGTCGGGCCATCGCGTCTGCCCACATGGTCTCGGGCCGCAATAGCGCACCGCTTGGCGCTGGCGGCATAGGCGGCGGCGGCGGCGCGCAGCTCGGCACCCTCGCTCTCCTCGTCACTGTTGTCGCTGCTCAGCGCCTCCGCCTGCAAATCAACGTGTTAGATTGAACTAAGAGACTAAGACGATTGAGACAACCGATAGAATGTGAGACCGGCTCCCCTCTCCGCTGTCATCGCTGCTGAGCACATCCGCTTGCAGGGTCCATTTTTTGGACCAAAGTGGGAGATTGGGAGAATTCAGCCCGGCTCTCCTCGTCCTGTCATCACTGCCCAGCGCCTCCGCCTATGAATAATTTGGCATAAGAGAGGTCAGAAACTCAATTGCAAGGTCACTATTGAGAAGGATTGCTGGAAACAGCACACTCCCTTCGTCACTTCGTCGCTGCTCAGCGCCTCCGCTTGCAAACGGTGGTGTGCACACTTCTGGGATTTTGGGATGTGCAAAGGACAAACGGAGTTGCCGTGCCGGAAAGCTCCATTCTTACAACAGAGTGACTGCGAGGCAGGACTGTGCTTCCCAACCCCAACTGACAGCGAGGATTGTCAGCTTCGCACCACACCTCGCGGTCAATCAGGGACAGTGGCAACATCGAGGACCGTGGCATGCCACGAGTGGCTGTGCGCCCGTCCTTGCCACTCCACGCTGCAACAAACGGACAACATCTACAGCATGTACAGTTGAAGGACTTCGGCTTGCCTGCACTGCGTCCGGGTCGTCCTTCACGGTTGGCGCCGCCGGAATGGAGGCCGGATCTGCATCGATGGCGGTCCAGGGACCGTCCGTCCCCACGCGGCGCCACTGCCCCTCGTCATTCACCTCCACCTCCAACACGTCCGGCTGCGCCTGCAGCAACCATTTTGGGGTTTAGGTGCCCCCAAAATCTCTGATTTGCCAGGAGTATGCCCCTCGTCATTCACCTCCACCTCCAACACGTCCGGCTGCGCCTGCAAACGATTCGGAAACGGGTTTTCAGGCCAAAGTTGTAGGGTTTGGGCTTTGATCTGCGAGCTGATTGGGCATTCGTCAGTCACCTCCTCCACCACCATCACATCCGGGTGCGCCTGCGGGCGCACCGGAACTTGACTGCATTGCATCACGCAGACACGACTGACGTCCGTTGGACACCTGTGCCCTTGCTAGGGCGCAGACTTGGGCCCCTGCGATCTGGCTGGGAATAAGTTCGCGCAGGCGACACTGTACCGCAAGGCTGGCATTTTAAAACCTGACGCGCTGCTTCTTATTAGCCCACCTCGTGGAATTTGAGCAGGCGGCTGACGAAGGTGTCGGCGTGCAGCTCACGGATGGTCGTGTTGCGCATCGAGTGCGGGCACTGCCACTTGCGGCTGCGCTCCGTCATCGCCAGGAAGGTGTCCAGGTCGAAGCACGACAGCCCCGGCACGCCCACAAACCTGTGCGAAAATATGAGGACATGCTTGATAGTGACAGAAGGGTCAGAAATGAAAGAAACAAGGATCCAGATCAAAGCACGACAGCCCTGGCACGCCGACAAACCTGTGATGCAGCACAAAGAAGATCTTCCTCAGGCTGCATGTGCATAGTCCGAGCGCCAGAACCCCGACGCACTGATAACCCTGTGACAGTGTCCTCCAACCATATCGGATGACATGTCAGGATGTGTGCAGCATTGAGCTGTGACAATCCCAGCAATTCCCCGCACCCTGACAAACCTGCGCAGGCATGGCGGCAGCAGACCTGGAATCTCAAGCTGCATGAGACTCATATGGAGCCGCATTTACCCAGCAAATGCGGCCTGTGCTCCTTACGCAGCGGCAGTCCGACGAGCATGGTGCCTGACATGCATCAGGCGACCAGCACATTGCAACCAGCATGTGCTGCGGGTGCTTTTCAAGCTGCAAGATAGACGATGTGGTGTGTCTGCGCTGCACGTTTCCTACAGTGCACAGTGCCAAGGTGCGCTCAGACATGCCATTGTCGGATGTAACACCCACCTGGCAGGCGTGACGATGCGGCCGCCAGACAGCGGGCAGCGCAGGGAGATGATCATGGAGGTCGCCACGAAGTCGTCGCTGTCGTTGCCGGCGCCGGCGTCGGGCCCCGCCACGCCCGCGTCGGTGCCCGTGACCGCCCGCCGCACCGCCGCAGCCGCCGCCGCGAGGTCCAGCGGCGGGGCCATCATGCCGCGCACCTTGGGGGCGCAGAGTGGGTTTTAGAGTTGGTACAACCAGGAGAGGTACAGAAGAGATCCTGGGCCAGGCTGCTGGTGTCAGCAACGAGTCGTGCAGGGGCACTGGCGCGCCAACTCGCCAGGCAGGTTCCAAGATGTTTCACAGAGCTTTGATGCTTTACAGCAAGCTCGCTAGTCCCGAAATGCAGCATACAGTGCATACAAGCGGATGTGAGCAGGACATCTCTCTTGGACATTGAGAAAAGTAGCGCCTCGAGAAAAGCATCCCGCACCTCTGTCTGGGAGCGTTTCCGCACCAGCTGCACGCCCAGTGCAAAGCGTGTCTCGTCGTAGGCGGCGAGCGTCACGCGGTTCTTCCCCGAGAAGCACATCGTGCCTGCGGCAACCGGCAAACATGCACTGTCAGCGGGCAGTAAATGGTGCACAGAGATCATGTGACATTTCGCCTTGGCAGGTGTTGCGCAGGGGTTGAGGTCAGCCGAGAGACTGCCCACGGCACAGCTCAGCGCTGGTGGCAGGAGCAGCTTCCCCCACCCATCGCATTCTGGGAGCATGGGCCCGCAAAAAACACTGCAGCGGATCCTGAACCCTGGGGACCCACCGATGCTGGCGGGCTCGTCACGCGCGTTGTTGCCCAGCTTGGAGGAGGGGTTGCGGCCGTAGGACCGGTACGCCATGGAGTTGATGCGCAGGTCTGCCGCGCGCGGCCAGTGAAAGCGGAACGGCACCGTGTCTCCCAGCTGCACGCACACCTGCCATCGCAACAAAACAAATATTAAATCCAATGTTGATTGGATACAAGCATCCGGAAAGGGCAGTCAGTGGAAGCGGAACGCCGCCGCGTCACCCAGCTGCACGCAAACCTGCCGCAAGGACACAGGAAAAGCTTGCATGTGCTCAGAAGAGCGTGGAAAGAGCAATGCGCCACGCGCAGCCAGGGAAGCGAAACGGCACCCCGGTACTCAATTGCGGGCACACCTGCGACATGACAATATACAACTGTTGTTGGTACGGCTTCACTCCACGTCTGCCATGAAAGCCTTGCACCAGCATGCTCTCCTTCCCCTTAGTGCTTTCTCGATGTCTCCACAGCGCACCACGCCCGCAAGCCCTGCCGGCTTATGTCGCCCCACACGACCATGATGTGGCGTCAAGACTTGGCAATCAAAGGCGAGCGGTCCCGGCGAGCGGGCCGCGGCCAGCGCTGGAAGTATTTGCAGAGGGGGTGGTTGCCAAGAAAGTCATAAAGCCACTAGGAAGTGCTCACCGCCTGCAGTTGGTGGTCTGCCTTTGTGCGGAAGGTGTTGGCGTCCGGCGCCTTCACCACGAAGGAGCGGTCCACACTCTGCATTGGCTGCGGCTGCGCAGCCCGAGCACGATCTCCACCGTCAGCACCGATGTCGAACATTGCTTGGCACCGCTCCCAATTCACACCGCTCTCGGTTCAGGATCGGAAACCACATAGGCCGCATGTGCGCAGCAGGCTGCCGGCCGGCAAAGCAATGCATGTCGCAAAGTCGACTGTGCTGCACAGCATCTCGCTTCGGCAAGAGGTGCTCAGCAGCCTGCCACTGCTCTCTGCTGCTGCCGCTAAAGGTGTTTCCTAAACCCTCACCCGCTCGCCCGGGATGAGGTACGCTGGCGGTGGCCCCTTCGCCAGGCGCAGCGCTGCTGGCGGAAAGAAGGCGCGTTGCAGCGGCTCCCTGAAGGAAACAGATGGACATTTGAAGGTTTGACAGCTTCGTCCCAGCATACTAGATGCAGGCAAGTTGCAGGTGGCTGGATATCTAGAATCTACATGCACATCGAATTTCAGATTTGGAGTGCAGCACTCAACATGTAGATTCTGGTGTGATTACCAGAATGGGTCCGCCAGGCTGATGCGGCACCACTCGCAGAAGAAATGGTCAGGCGGCGCGGCGGCATCGACGCCCACGCAGGCGCTGTGCTGCCACACGCCGCACTTCTCGCCCTGCAAATGCAGTGCAAGCTCCATGCTGAATGTTGCTGAATCAGGGGGTTGAGAATGCTACACTGTGATGTAAACCAACACTTCAGCGTAACACAAAGGCCTCCGCATCAACCATGCACATGCTAGAATTTGCTTGTTGCCGGCAGCATGCCACACGCGCGAGCGACTTTGATGGCTTACCTCGCACTGGATCATGTGACCGCGGTCAGCATTGTCTCCGCACACGCAGCGGATGGTGGTCGACCGTGCATTTGTGAACTGGTCGCTGTTGAGCTTCAGGTAGAACTGGCTGTTCTGAGCTGGCCGCTTGGCATGAGACGGCCTGCAGCATGAGATATGTGTTATTTGCTGGATACTTAAATTCCAAAGCTGCCTCTGCGCCAGTTGCGTGGGGACGCCTTTCTGGATGTCCACAGCCGTAGCAAGTCCACCGATAATGCACCGTGGCCGTCGTTCAAAGACATTGGCTGCCTGTCCCGACGGAACAGCTCCCTTGCCCAAAGAGCAAGCCACCCACCGTGGGGCGCTGTTGACGGCGGCGGCCGCCGCCTGCTGCGTCGACAGCTGCGCCGCGGCCGCCTGCTGCGTCGACAGCTGCGCCGCGGCCGCCTGCGCGGGCGTCAGTGCCCCCGGCACGTTCTGCGATGCCGCCGCCGCCGTCGGCAAGCTGGTGGCGCCGCTGTTGGCGGCGCTGCCCGGCGGCAGTCCCATCATGGACCTGTAGGTGGCGGTAATTGCGCGCTCGGCGGCCTCGAGGCGCCACTGCTCCCGCGGCCGCAGGTCATGCCTGCAGGTGCGGTCAACCCCGTCATGATGCCGCGGCGCGTGGGTCAAAATCTGGGTCAGCTGTTGCATGAATTTTGCATACGCAGGCTTGCGGCACAGCAGCCTTTAAAACCCTCTGCGTGCCTCCAGAGCACAGTAGTTTCATATCAAGAGGCTGCATTTGAGGTGATATGGGCGGGATCACCCCAAGCCATGCTGTGGCCAAGCCTGCACCTTATGCCGTTTGGGGGCTCCTCGCCGAAAAAGGCGAAGACGCGTGCTACCAGGTCCGACTTACGGCCAGATTTCGGGAGGCCGAGCTGCTCTAGCACGCTCTGCAACTCTCTAATCCGAAAGTGAGAGATGTAGCTCTTCACCGTCTCGTTCATCGAGATTCCTGCGCAAGGGTCAGGCACACGCTGGAGTCATAGAAATGTGGAGAACTGCACAGCTGAATGTAAAGGTCTGCTCGAGAGAGTTCGGCACGAATACGCTGGCCTCTTGCCTGGAAATTTTGGGAGCTCAGCAGCAGCTGTGCTGTGCGAACATTCGGTCGCGAGCCGGCAGCTCCGGGCACAGGCGGCACTGTGTGCATGTGCACTGTTGTCAGCCGGACAATGAGAAGAGCTGTATTACTATATGCCAGAGCAGTGAGCCCTCCGGATGTGATAGCACGAGAGCCTTTTGGTTGCCAGTGCGCAAACCGGCTGTGGAGCAACGGCACAATCTCAACAAAACTTTTCTATGATGCAGCAGTGCGGCGTTGGGAAGAATTTTGGCTTGGTCATCCGAGGTTGCTAAACGCCCATCATCGCCCATTCAGCTCCCCACTCACAGCTGTAGGCAGATTATTGCCTATCGGCCTTCAGCAGCGTGAGAAACCGCTTCCTTGAACGGCCTTTCCGCCTCAGGGCAAATGCATCGCCAAATTTTCGCCGAGACGATTGTCGACAAAATGCTGCGTGGTGCACGTTTGTCAGGCGTCGTACAGGACGCATGAATTTTAACATCTAGATGTGAGCAAATACGGAGGCGGTGGTAACGAATGAGATGTCGAAGGTCAGGACCGCAAAACCCGAGCCGCAAGTGCAGGCCGAGGAGATAGTCGCACTGCGGCAACAACATGCCGTCCAAGAGCAAGCGGTGAGGATGAATCAATTTGAAATGCACAACAATATTTGATGCGCCTCAACGAACATGTGCTCAGCCTGATTCAGCTCGAGTTTCGTCCTCTCCAGCGCGCTGAAATGAAGCAGAGATGACGATTTCACCAGATGCAGATGCCTCGAGTTTATCTTTTCCAGGTTCGGGAAGCTAACAGCACGATCTCAGGCCTGCAGACGCAGCTTGGTGCTGCGCTCGCCGAACTCGAACAGCAGCGTGCAACCACGGACGACATTGTCGCAGACCTCCAGCGGCAATCGCAGGTGCCGCCAGTTCCTCTTCTACTCGATTAAAAAAGCAGAAAACTACCAACTACCATGATGAGGCTCGATTCCAGGTTCCCAGCGCACACTGCAAGCACAATCTGCGGGCCCGCGCTGTGCCGTGACGTGCGTGATCGTTTGACACACCTGAACATTGTTTGACACACCTGAACATTGTTTGACACACCTGAACATTGTATCCAGATGCAGCGCAGCATTGCCCCTTTTGACGTGGCGCATTTGCCCAGAAGATGATCATTTGTGTGCAGGAGCAGCAGCAGAAGAAGGCCGCCAGACTGCTGGTCCTGGAGAAGCTGCACCGCGACCTGGCGGCGAAGTTTGAGGCTAACCGCGCGGACGTCTCCCGCCTGCAGGTGGGCAGTCGGTCACACCAAATTTTTCTTCTGTTCTTTGCTGCTAGTATCCTGACGCCGATCCTCGATACCAGGTACCTGGCGACGCAACTTGTAGTAAGTCGTCCAAGGAACCAAGCATTCTGACTTCAACCGCCCGCAGGCGGAGGTGTCGGCGCAGAAAGCGCACGCGGCGGCGCTGGCGGCCGCCCACGAGCGACGGCTGGAGGAGATGCAGCGGGAGACGATTGCCATGCTGCAGGGCATTGCCGTCATGGTGCGGCAGAAGGAGGCGCGGCTGCCGAATGACGGCGCTGCCGAGTGACATGGTAGGGGATTGTTTCTTAAATCAGTGGTTGCGGCATCAAATGGGTCTGCAACAGTGCGACAAAGTGTAATTTGAATTGTGGACAACAGTGATCCCTGACAACAACCGGCGGTTGGACAACTGATCAACAATCGATCGGGAGTGTCGCAAGCCATCCTGAAACCAATCATAGTGTCAACGGACAGCTGTACCACAAAAATTCGTTGCATCACTGGCGCTAAAGCATCTGTCAGGTCTCGCTTTCCCCACACCCTGGAAAGACGTTCCGGCTGCTGAGGCCAATGTGAGCAGGTGAGCAGTGTGTCCATCGCAGAAGGTCACGCTTCCACCTTCTGACCAGCCGCATGCCACTGCAGCCAGCTGCCGTGCCATGTCCAGCGGCCGGGTTACTGCGCTCGCCTGTTGGCAGCCCGTTGAGTCTTCGAAGCTTGTTGACCGGTAGCCCGGCCGCACGTTATCGCGCAGCGCCGGTGGCACCGGGCCGCGCTGCGCCACGCCGGACGGCCACCTCGAAGGCGCCGCGCTTGGCTGTGAAGCGCCGGCCGCTGTTCGTGCAAAATAGTAAGATCGAGTACAGTACAACTTTATTGAGAAAGCTATGAACATGCAAGCATGTCTCATATCTTCACAGGATCAGTAAACCACCTGTCCAGCAGGTAGCTCTCCACAGCGCGCGGCAGCGACGCCTCGCCGGCGGAGCTGTGCCGCCCGCGGCCCACGATGGCACGCACCCTGTCCACGCCGGCGCCCTCGGCGCCGGCCTCTTCCAGCCCTGTAGCGTGAAGGGCACAAATGAGGCTTGTCTTTTGACGGCAGCTGTGCATCGTGGCCCATGAGGTCTGCACTATGTCCACCGGCGCCGCCCTCCTCCACGCCTGTAGCAAGTACCACATACCGGATGAACAATGTCCCAAGGCATGGCGAATTCCGCCGACAAGCTGACAACAGCTATGCATTGTCACCTCTGCCTTTCGTCAGGGCAGCCGTGCACACAGAAGCAGGCGCTTTCTTTTCACCAAATGGTACCCAGTCCTGAGCAGCTACAAACACAAATTTACACAAACACACGTTTCGTTCCACGTCGTTTCATGCTGTCGGTACCTCGCAGGTGGGCGTCCAGCGCGGCGACGGCCTCAGAGGTGTGCAGCCCGTGCAGGTCCAGCTCGGCGGCGCCACGCCCCTTGCCGGCATTGTTCTCCCGCAGGCTCTTGGCCGCGGCTGCCTCGTGCGCCGCCAGCGCCTCCTCCCTGCAGGAATGAATGGAATGCATGTTTGAAGGGCGAGCGGCCTGGACAGCTGCTCGGAGAGGAAACGGCCAGTGAAGCAACGACTGATGATGCATCTCCTGACGACATCTGCAAACAGGCTTATGACCGCCACAGGTGCACGCCGAATTTGGATTTCCTGCACAATTGCGGCGTCGAAAGCGAGTGGAGAATCGTTTGAAAGCTCTGTCACCTCTTTCTGCGCGCTGCCTGCGCGATGCGGCTGGCCGCCGCCTTGTCGCCCACCGCAAAGGCGGCCGCCGCTCTGTGCATGCCTCGCTGCCATGTGTGCGTCAGCCGGATCGCCTCACTGCGATGGTGCCTGCACCAGGGGCCGGCGGAACCTGGCTCACGTTGCGAACACATCGAGACCCAACGCAAGTCCAGTGCTATTTCAGTACTTCAGGACCGGCAAGGAACGTCCAGCTCTGCGGGCACAGGCACTGCACTCTGACTCTAGAGCCACGGCAGTGTGACGCAGCATGACAAGTGTCCATCTATGTGACACAAAAGAGAGAATAAACCTGTACGGCTCCTCCGCCAGGTCAGCAGCCAGCTCGTGGTCGTCCGCCGGTTCTGCCGGGTGCCCATTTGGCCAACGCTCCGGCCGCGCCGCGCCGTCTTTGCCGCCTGCGCTGCCGTCGGCAGCCTGCAGGGCCGTGTCTGGCGTATGCCGCACCGGCGCGTGCAGCATCGGCTGCGATGCCGCCACGCCGCTGTCGCCGCTGCAGCGGGCGCCGCTGTCGCTGCTGCGCCGCTGCTGGTGCAGGCGAGCTGTGCACATTTCTTCCAGCACCTGCGCTGCCGCCGGCTTGTCGCCGCCGACGCCCGCGAGCACCGCCTACAGCGCGCAGTGAATGTCTCGTTACTCTCAAAGAATGCAAATCACGCCTACCATGTGTTGAGAGTTGGCGTCTGCACTGATGGCTGCGATCGCGACAAGCCCAGAGGCAACAGATTGACATCTATGACGTAGCAGTAATAGAGAGCATCAGCATAGAGACTACACCGCCTGTCTTCGCTTTGTCAGGCCGTCACTTGCCAAGCCCTCACCTGCACCAGGTCGTGGCCCGCCCAGGGGTGCAGCGACGCCAGCTCTGCCTCTCCCAGCTGCCACCGCTCCCGCGCTGCATCTTCCGCGTCCCGCTTGGCAGAGTCGCTGCGGCCCACTACTCTGACGAAATCTCGGCTGAGCGCTGCAGCGTCTTCTGTGTCGGCCGAGGGCCCGTCTGACGTCTGTCTGCTGCGCCTGCCTGCTCGGCCGCCGCCGCCGAGTGCTGCACGGCCGCCGAATGCTCCGGCAGATGCCGGCCGCCCAGCGCCGCCCTTGCCGCCATGCGGTGTACTCTTCGACTGAGCTGGTGGGGTGGCTTCGTTTCCCTTCCTGCTCGTCCCATCCAGGCTGGGGAACTCGCCGCTGTCGTCATGGCGCGGGCGTTCCATGTTCGGCGCGGATGCTGCCCGGTACCGCGGCTGCTCGGCGGCCGGCTTGCCCGAGGTTTTGGCGGTGAGAGCGTGCCAGCCGCCGGCTCCTCCGCCCTTGAGCTTGCCCTTGCGCAGCCAGTCCTTCGGCTGCTGCAGGTGGGGCACCTGCGGGATCGTGAGCGGAATCCGCTCAAGCGTGACGGCGGCACAGCTTTGGCATCAATGCAATTCACAGAGGTCGACCGCAGTGCTCTCACCTTGATGGGCTTCTCCGACTCATCTTCACCAGCCAGTACGTTCGCCACGGCAAGCTCTAAATTGAAGTTGTGCTGCTTTGCGATTGCTTTGAGCAGGGATAGGTTGTGCTCTGGGAATACGCATTTGAGTTCGCTGAGCACGGCCACCTCGTTGGGCAATGACGCAGTCATATCACGAGATCACGCATGCATGGTGATGTGTAATGAAAATGCGCAAATGACGAAGAGCTGGCGTCTGCATCGATGCCACCATGCATGCACATCACTGTGCTGGCAACTCTCCACGTTGGTGCCCTTACATTCATGCGGCGAGCCATTGCTTGTCGGGCGAGTGAACAGACGTTCGGCAACCTACGGCCGAAGCACGGCTGGCAAGCTAAGCTCACAGCTAACTCATCGGTTCTCGGAAAGCGGCGGCGGCGGCTTAACGCGGCGCCAAAACATGATCAACAATCTTCACCATCAAGCGCAGCATCACCTATGTGACATATATGATTTATAACCCCAGCACGCTGATGGTACCTAAATCGCGTTTGTCTGCGTGCGCTGCTGCGCCTCCTGCGCCGCCACCAGCGACAGGAAGGGCGCCTGCAGCATGTGCGACAGTGACACCTCCTCCGCCGCCGCCAGAGCCACCACCGCGCCAACCGCGTCCGCATGGATCGGCAACTGCAGCGCAGCCAGCGCCCGCACCGCGTTGGCCGCCCGGCACACCGCCTGCCGCTGTTCCGGACTGGCAACCGTTGGCGACGCATCTGCCGCTGTATCCGCCTCCGGCTGCTGCTGCTGGGCTGGGTCGGCCGCCGGCTTTGGCGCCCAGGGCTTGACCCACACGCTGCCGTTGACGCCGAAGATGACGTCCACGCCGATGGCGTCTAGCGACGTGAAGTGCATCTTCTGCCGCTTGATGAGGTTGTGCTGCACCCGCACCAGCTGCCCGCCCACCAGCTGCGGCCACGACGTCAGGCATCAAATTGCGGAGGTCTGCGAGAGCGCCACGAAGGCTTTGCAAAAGCAACGCTGCTGCATGATGCCAACCTGAATGAAACAGCATGTCATCTCGTACCATGCTTGTCAGCTGGAGCTGAGTGCTTCATCCGTGCTCGGCAGCCGCCTGTGCTGCACTTCACCTTTTGCGCAAATTGATACACCCTGCCGTGCTTGAGGCTGCGGGTGTAGCGCGACGGCGCCGTCCGCGTAGATGTTGGATGTAGACAATAAACACATTGACCGACTCCGCTGCCGGTGCGTCATACAGTGTTCTGTACCTTGCCGTACTTGAGGCTGCGGGTGTGCAGCGCCACGGCACCGTCGGCGTAGAAGGACTGCACCTCGGCGCTGATGAGGTCACCCTCACCGTACAGCGACCGCATGTTCAGCTCGTCCTCCGCTGTGCGCCGCCGCTGCAGGGATGTACAAAGACTGGTACCGCCTTAGCAAGCCAGAGGAAGTTTCCAATGTTGAGGTTACCTCCTCGACTGCGCGACCACATGTTCAGCTCATCCGCCGCCGTGCGCCGCAGCTGCAGACCCGCAAACCACTGGTGAGCTTCGCGTCCAGTTTCGGGAATGGCCATCGCCAGAGATTCGGTGCTTTCCTGTGACTCCTGCAGCCTCTTACGCTTTGACTTGCTGCATCTGCCAGCCTCGAACCCATTGCAGACAGCTCAGTGTCTTCGTCTCGACGTACCTGGACGCTGCCGGGCAGTTTGAGCGCCGACAGCTGCAGAATGGCCTGCTGCTGGGCGCCAGGTCCGTTATTGCATCACGGACAATACGAGTCGAAATATTGCCGGTCAAGCAGTCGCTCGCCTGGCTGCCGCCGGGGAAGGTTGGCACCCGACAGCAGGAGGATGGCTTGTCTCCGCGCTTCGATGTCAGTCTTTTGGTGCGTGACCTGAAGCCTGTATCCACATCAACGAGCAAGCTTGCCTGGATGCCGCCAGGCAGGTTGACCGCGGACAGCTGCAGAATGGACTGCTGCTGCGCGCCGATGTCGACGCGCCAGCGCTTGCCGGCGACGTCCGTGACGCGGCCCACCACCACGTCTCCCAGCTCCGCCACGTAGCGGCTCGCCAGCGGCCGCACCGACACCAGCTTGTTCACACGCTGCGCAGCGGCGCATGGAATTGCAACAGCGGCCGTGCAAGTTTTGCATGGCAGCCAAGCAATGAGGACATGCACCCAGGAGGGCGCCATGGAGATCGAGAAACAGCGCTGCCCGGCGTTTGGCATCATGCATCACCCAGGGCAAATGTTTGATGCAGCATGTTTGCCGCACCTCGATGACGCCGCACAGCGTCGCCATGAGCTTGCCGTCCACCACCTGCGTGCCGTGGCCCCTGTGACGTTACAACAAACGGCTTCACGTCGTATGGACAGCGATATTGATAGCTGCTGGAGCTGTGAAAAACGCCAGGCAGCCGCTGAACAGACAGAAATGGCCGCCGCACCGCAGAAAGCCGTCCTGCATGCTGACATCGATGGTATCGCCCACGCAGGCGAACGCGGTGTCCGGCAGCGTCTCCGGCACGCTTTCTGACGCTAGCGCGTTCGCAATTATGGTCACAGGCTCGTCCTTGGCTGCCTGCATGACCACGCTGGGCGCGGGCATGGCGGCCCAATCCCTGCAGGTCGTTTGGTGACAAGCAAAGAGCTGCTGTTTTCGGTGCGAGGTAGGTCTCTGAAGAAAGCTAACGGTCATACACCTGAAACGCTGATGTTTGAGGGGTCTCTCAACAGTTGGATAGTCCTAGTTTGGCACGAAATGGCTGCAAATCGGGGTTGCGAGCTGGGAGCGTTGAGGAGAACAGTCTTCGCAACACTGTTCAGCGACCTGAATTTCTGCTGAAGCGGAAAGTGGCAGTCTGATGAGCAAAATGCAGCATGCACCTGTTCAGGCGGCAGCTGGAAGGAACAGTGATGTTCATGCACAGCCTTGCGCACGCAATGCAGAGTAGACCCAAGGTGTGGCATTTGCAGCAGGCGTCACCGTTTCATTACATTCGAAGTTGGGAAGCTGCTATCAATACTGTGATCTGTCTGGCCTTATAGGGCTGGAGCCGCTACGCTTTGGCAGCCAAATGCAGCGGCACACACTCTCTGAGCTGCCTGGCGGGCTGGATCACAAACACCTCGTCAGCTGGCAGATACACCTGTCTATCGCACAACACTACCTAAATGTCAGTCTTATTTGTGTCTCCCGGAAACCCGGCTCACGGCTCTCAACATGCTGACAAACATCTCTCCCTCTAGAAACTCTACCTTGTTTGCAGCGGCGCAGGTCGTTGGACCCTGCACCGGCTTGCAAGACAGCTGCTTCTGACTAGATCACTTACATAGCAAGCACAGGCTGCGGGCGCAAACCCGGCGCCGCCAGCATCGCGCCCATGTGCCGCATGCGCTCCTGCGCATAGGCGGCAGCGGAGCCGGCCAGCTGCCACGCCGCCTCACGAGCGTCGCCGCCGCCACCATTGCTGCTGACCCCTCCGGCCAGCGGGCTCGCCAGCAGCAGGCTGCGCACGCTCGCCGGCAGCGTAGCAGCGTGCGGAGGCCCCGTGACGGCGCCGCCAACAGTAATTGGAACCGAAATCGCGGCCTGCGCCTGCGAGCTGACGGAGGGCAGGCCCGCCGCCTGGCGCGCGCCGCCGGCCCAGGAGTGGCTCCCCGCATCCAACTCGTCCTCGATCATGGGCAGCATCTGTGTCTCGTCAATGCCCGCCGCCGTCGCCGCGGGCAGCGTCACCCCGTCCAGCTGCGCCTGCGCGGGGCGGGCACCGTTGTTTGAATTGTTCTGGAAAAGTCTTGCTGCTGTGTGGGCATGGATGCTAAGTATCTCGACACAACGGCTCCACCTCTGTTGTTGCAGCCTAGGCATGAACATGTACCTGGTCAGATGAGCACCAGACTCAGATGCAAGGGCGGGCAACAAGGTGCCTTCTGGGTTTTCGAGGGCACGCAGTCGCAGCGGCGACGACCAGTTTGACGTTCCTCCCACACCTTGAGAGCGTTCATGGACACGGAGATGCGGGCAGTAATGGCGCGGTACAGCTGTGCATCGGGCCACTGCTGCGCGTCCGCCGCCGCCAGCAGGTCGTCCACCGGAATCGGCTCCCCAATCAGCACGCGCACCTGCGAAACATACATGTGGTATATCACAGGTGCACAAGTGGGCCCTGGGCACCCGGCATCACATGGTGGCCGAAGGCCTCCATTGTTGCTGACCTCACAGAGCCTACCTCTGCAGCTGTGGCGTGCCGCAAGCCGCCACAGCTACTGCCGAGCTATTAGCTACCCCAGCTGATGCGCATTCCTGGTTTTGATGAGGCAGGTCGCACCTGCTGGCCGGGCACCGGCAGGCTGCGGCCGCGCGGCATGACGGCTTGCATGCCCGCATGCACTATGGGCACCACCAGCGGCGGCGCCTCGCACGCCTCGCACGCCGCCACCAGCCGCCCCACCCCCGACCTGCAGAGCGCAAAGCAAGCAAGGTCTGACGATTTTTCGCTTTCAGGTCTCATTAGGCGCCTTCAGGGTGAAATGCGCAGCCTGATGTCCGCCCACTTCCAGCGACCCGAACTCTCAGGTGTGTGACCAACCGTCAAGCAAGGCGTTGCATCTGGCCCTCGGTTGCAGGCCAGCGGGAGGCGCGCACACCCCTCTTGGCTCACCGGAGGGGGCCCATGCCTTGGCCGTCGCGGGAGCGCGTGCCCTCCGGGAAGATGTGCACCCAGTCGCCGGCGGCGAGACGGCGCTCCGCCGCACGCATGCCTGGCTGGTCCATGCCCCTGCCCCGCTCTACCGGCAGCACCTGCGATGTACGAATTTGATACGTGAAATTTCTGACACATGACGTAATACACGACAGGCCATATTGAGAGCATGGCACTCCGCCGCTCGCC
>JAABUL010000643.1_pt1 | contig 73546 bp, 119 predicted proteins | sample 5559151 | NCBI WGS metagenome assembly JAABUL01 (sample SAMN10711876, study PRJNA513368) | rock metagenome | isolation source: Antarctica rocks | place: Antarctica: Victoria Land, Pudding Butte sud | reverse complement strand
TGAGGTGTCATCAGGAAGTCTAGGCGTCACAGCCCTCTGCAAGCCAGGGGGTTTTGCGCAGCAGCACCTCCCCCAGCACCGCCAGCATCCGACCGTAACACTCTTCTGCCGCGTCCTGTGCGCGCAGGTAGGAAAGGTAGGAAAGGTAGGAAAGGTAGGAAAGGTAGGAAAGATGTCAGGCGGCAGTATCCTGAATGCACACAGCCGCCATTAGATTTAGGGTTTGGGTTTGGGGTTTAGGGTGTGCGCGGCACCGCCAGCAACTGCCCATGGCACTCCCTCACTGTTTCCTGCGCGAAGCATCCGAGATCTTGTATTTCGGAGTCCTGCACGGGGAAGCAAGGAAGGGGCGACATGGGCGAGCACGCACCCTGCCTTACTGTAAAGGCACAGGCTCGGCAGCGCCGCTGGCTGCAACGCTGGCAGAGCCGCACGGAGCTCGGTCGGCCATGATCAGCCTCAGCAGGCAAGCACCGCGCTGCCCAGCGAGCAGGCTGCTGCCGTGCAGCTGTGCACTGCAGACTTGCAGCACAGCTGTGCCGCGCACCTCCACAGTGAGGCCCTCTGCGATGGCGTGGATCTGGGACTCTGGGATGGGGACTCTGGACAAGAACGCCTCCCGCGCGCCCTTCAGCGTGCAGTCCGGCGATGTGTGTGGCACATTCCGCTGCATAGCATGTCAATTACAATGTCGACCGCAATTCAGTGGAAACTCAAATCAGTTGCAGATTCGGTTGCAACATCATAAACCGCAGGCCTCTCAGCTTGCAGTTCGGCGAGGAGTGCAGCAGTTTCCGCTGCATGACTCGTCGATTGAACTGTGTACTACCACGGCGGCAGCGGCCACAGTGGTGTGAGTCTCCTGCCGCGACATCCAGTGTGGCGTGCAGCCGCAGCAATGCCCGAGCCACCGCCAGCACTTCCACATGCACGTGCTGCTGCAGCACAGGCTACATGCCGAGAAGCGAAGCATGTGCGCAGAAACCGGAAGAAGCGTGCGCGCTGGCACACCTCGTCTCCAAAGAAGATATGCCACCGGGACCAGTCCACGTCCTTGGAGCCCACCAGCGCGCTCAGCGACTTGAGCAGCGAGCCGCCTGCGCACCAGCAGCGGTGAGATCAGGATCCTGCCGGGCCTCCTGGCAACGATGTTTGCACGCCGAGTCCAAGCACGGGGCGCTTCAGCTGCGCGATTCATGGCATGCAGTCCATGGCAAGCAGTCGATCGATGCGCAGGCAGCGCCTGACACCTCCACCCGCCAGTACGTTTGCACGGCCAGCTGGCGAGGCTGCCCGCCCGCCTCCCACCTGTCAGCACGATAGTGAAGGAGCCTTTGGCGGCGATCGCCTTGGCCGACTCGCCGGCGACGAGCCGCGCGATCTGGCCGTTGGCGCCGGCGGGTGTGCCGTAGGCGATGACGCCCACGTTCGCGTCGCTGTCGGGGTAGTAGAACTGGTGCGGCGGGCCGTCGCCCGAGCCCTTTGACGTCGACAGCGGCGCCATCTGCGCACCAACATGCATGCGGTGGTTGCTCGAGGCGCGTGTACGTGAAGGTGGCGGCACAGTTGACTGCAGTGGATGGACGTATACGGGGAGCAAGATGAGATGATCCAGATGCCAGATCCGCTGCAATGGGGTCCCGACTGACGCGCCTGTATGCAAGTAAGGGAGCATGCATGCGGCGGCCCGGAGAGCAGTGCCGCGAGCCTCTCAACCTGCGTGTGCAGTATGCATGCATGCATCCGTCTAGGCAGGCTGGGAGGGTGCTCACCGCTCCAGATTCCATCAGGTGCGCGCCCATGACGGGCGGCACGCCGTCTGCCCAACGGGACTTGGGAATTACGTTGATGCCTTGAACAGTGTTTGGGTCCGTATCAACGACACCACCGTTGACGTCAGCCTTGATGGCAAGCGATCTCCTAGACGCCTCTGCAGCAACTGAGCTGCGAGGCCTGTTCAGCAGCCTAGCGGCGTTTGGGCTGAACTGCACGTGCAGACGGTTGGATGCGACTTTGTTAGTGGCGGCGCTGCGCCACATGGCTTGTGCACGAACTGAGATAGCTTAGATATAGCTGCGCACTGCGGACAGTAGGAAGGCAGTCTGCCGCGCCAGCGTCCTCGCATGGGTCATGTGCATGTTCGCTGATTTATCTCCCTCGAGCTTCTCTTGAAGCTGCTTGCGTCACTGCGCTTGCTGTCACATACTGCATTGCCCAGAGAGGGAATAGCAGGTAGTATTCCTCAACAGAGCATTGTCACAGCACTTCTGCCGGCACGAGGCTGCCTATCAGTGAAGCACATTTTTGATACCACCGCGTCGATTGCTGGGCACGTGCCTGGTGCAGCTTGCTCAGCAGGCGTGTGTGCATTTGAAAGACCCCAAGACCGTCTGAACATGCCGTGTTGAAGATTGGCCAGCAGCAGCCAATGCAGTCCTCGTGAACTTCACAGAACTGCGCTGCGGGTATCAACTCTGAAAACCGATCAGCATGCCCGGTGACAAGCATGAGGAGAGCAGCGACTCAGAGGAGTGGTCCTCGAAGCAGTACAGTCTCAGAGTGAGTGAAGTGCCTTGCAGGATGCACGTGCTGTGCGCGTTGCCCGTCGTCGCCGTCCCGACCGCAGTAGTGGCCAGAACCTGTTCCAGCGCGCATGCTCAAAAATCTTGCGGACATCTCGTGCAAGCTCTCAACGTAGCCTAAGGTCCGTTTTGCGAGCGACATGGACCTTCAGCGCGCTTTTGCAATCCGCAGGTGACGGCCAGAGAGGGCTTCTTCTGCACCATCCGCCTCGCAGCGGTGCTACCGTTGACGCCGAAGCAGACCTTCGAGCTGTTGGCGCGGCCGGACTCGCACCACATCTTCTCCAGCATCACGGTCAGTGCTTCGTCGAGCAGTCTTTCTGCGGCAACACCATGGCTACGCATGTATATCATGTCCTGGAGCGCTGTAATGACCGGCATCTGGTGGGCGCGCAGGACAACACATACCGCAAGATTCTCAAGTCCAAAGATGAGCGGCGGGGGCAGGTCAGTAGGGACATTATTTTGGAACTTTAATACTTTCCTGCGCTGCATCGCTTGCCAGATGGAAGCGCTGCCATGGGTCGCTTGCCATGTACGAAGTGCTGGGTGGAAAGGCCGAGTGGGCAGGGGAGGCCACTCTGTTGTTCCCTCCCTTCAGTCCAGATCTTCTGTGCAGATGAGGGTGGAGACTGAGGCGCTGGCAAAGTGGCGCTTTGCCTTGTTCCGCGGCAAATTTGCCACCAGGTTTGACAAATGGGCATCACCTGGCTTCCGCCGGCCCTGCACAGTGCCACACAATAGGCATCTCCTTTGTACTGTCCGGTACTGCCGGGGTTCCTGATGTTTGTTGAGCTGCGACACACGACTGTGTGCAGGCTGTTTGTGGACCTGGACCCGCCAGCTGGCACGGTGAGCAAGGCTGGCCCTAATCGTGCTAGTATTCATCTCTGGCCGGCTCGCTATTCAATATCCTACTTGCTGCTTCACGTCCGGCGGTGCTGCTGCTGTGCACCTCGCCCGTCAAAACCTCCATTCGATATGGATAAACGACATCCCATATGGCATCAAGCAATTCAACCGTGTTCCCCCGCTGCCGCTGCCGCAGATCAGCTTCCGGCTGGCGCGGCCCGGCATGATGAAGGCCTTCGAGGGGCACTGGTCCGTGCACCCCTACGACGGGGTGCGTGTTGTGCAAGCATGATGCACATTGTTTGGGTTGAGATAAGTACACAGTTGTGGGGATCGTGTCAACCCACTGATGACTCTACTCAAGCTGGTCATATGAAGCTACAGATCATGCTGATGTATGCTGAAACCGACTCGCCAGCGGCGCTCTCTGGACGCGATCGTCTCTGTGCCGACGTCCGCCAGCTTGGCGGAGGCCGCCCGGCGCGCCCCGCCGGCGGCGGGAAAGACGGCGGCTGGGAAAGACCAGCCTGGAGCGCTCAGCCTGCAGAGCCTCCGAGGTGGGCAGAGCATGTAGAGCGTTCTGCGGGCGTGGACAGACCATAGCATTGTGGCATACCCAGCGCAGCGGATGATCGCGCAGTGGAGACCCCTCCAGCCTGCGCATAGCGCTTCTTGTGTCATCCTCGGTGTTCCGCTGGCTGCTGATGGTTGTGCTGGCTGCTGAACGGGAAATCGTGTGCTTCTGTGTGTGCAGGGTGGCTCCCGCAACCAGAGTCGCAGTCCTCTCTCGTGACCCTTGAACAGTCGCTGCTGCCAGGTGGGGGCTGATGTGCTGGGTTTAGGGTTTTCAAAACCCTATAAAAACTCCGACGATGCTTGGTGGTTGGCGCTCCTTGTCGAAATCTTATTGGCGTGTGGCAGGCCTGCAATCCTTGAGGGCGTTGAGCTGGTGATGCTCAACCTTCGATTTGCGTGCACACCACAGGCATTGTGCCGCCCGGGCCAATCGGAAAGCTGGTGAAGAACATCTCGGCTGCACAGGTGCACAGCCCCCCAGGAGCTTCGATGTCTGAGCTATGTGTGCTCCATGTGTCAAAGGGTTCTGGAACAGTATGCAGAGAAGAGATGCACGGCTGTCAAAGCTTGTCCTTCAAACACCGGGTCACGTGCACGTAGGTCAGAGGCATGTTGGCAGATCTTCAGGTGCGCAGGAATGCCGTCATGCTCATCCACGCTGCTGCCGCATGACTGATGCATGTCACCAGCAGCTGAAGCACACGCACACCGATTGTCTGGCTTGGCGCTAGCGTCTCAAGCAAGCTGTGGATGCCTGCAGGCGGAAGCAGGCAGAATAAACGCCGGAAATCCGACACCATCCACCAGCAGCGGCCTGGGCGATGAGTTTGGGTTTGAGGGCAGCGGCTACGGCAGCAGCGGCGGTGGCAAAGGTGGCGGCAGCGACACGACTGCAGCAGAGGAGGCTGACAGGTACAAACGCGGCAGTCTGCCGTCCTGCCATATGGTGTCCCTTGCCCTGCCAGTAGCATGCCTTCGCGTGCTGCACAAGTTGCATATACCGCCATTCGAGCATGGATACAGCTCGGGCGCTGGACTGCCATGTGTGTTTTGCCATGCACCGAGTCAGCTCAGACTGTCATCCTGCTGACGGTGCAGGCAGCAGTCGCAGCTTCAGAGTGTCGGCCAAATTTTGACAGCGAATGTGGCGCGGGCGCGCGCACGGCGGAGGCAGTGGTTGCGGTCGGTCGGTCTAGACCCTACATAATGGCAGTTCCAAGGCCGCGAGTGATAGCCTGGCGATATTGACAAGCTAGGCAAGCTCTAGATGACCGCGCTGGCGCAAGGTACGAGGGATGGGACGTGCGTCTGCTGACGCTGGCATGCATCTGTCTCAGAATCAGAGTACCCGAGTTGAATCAATGCCTCATAGGCTTGGCTTTCATTTCAGAGCTCGAGTTTGGACAACGCAGTGCCTGACGCAGTGGCCGCCGCAGCACATGACATAATTGTTTGTTGGTGCGCGATCACTTGACCATTCGACTTGCAGATTCGATTGTCGTGCGAATATCAATCTCTCCACGGAAGCACTGCCTACCCTGCCGTCTGCATGTCAGAGCGATCAGGTTGTGTTGCATAGCAATCGACCGTTGGCTGGTTCCCTCTAGAGAGAATCACACACAGCAGACGGATCAGGGGGTTGCGCCTGAGACAGCCACTATTACAGCAGCACTAAAACCACGCCTAGAAGGCCAAAAGAATCACGCCTAGAAGGCCAAAACACGGTCAGCACGAAGCTGATTGGAGCGACACTGAGTTTGTGGTGACACTGCCGAGATACTGCACTGCTGCTGCGGAGGGCGCATCATCCCACACAGACGCTTTCCTGGGAATCCTGACATACGCAAGTGGTGGGAGAGCGGTGCGTTTCTGGCCGAGCTTCTATGCTGCACTGCGTCATTCCCACCCTTGCTTCGTGGGCGGTGTGCCCCATGCGATCCGGCCAGCATTCTGTTGCCGGCAGTCCTCCGGTCCGCCTTGGCGTCAAAGCTCAGCGTCTTCGAATAGCGTCACCGCCGATAAGCCGCCGATAAGCCTTGCAGCTGCGATGTGATGCCCTCTCTGCAGAGCACATTACATGTTCTGTCAAATTTTCGTGCCATAAGACGGCGAGCTGACCAACGAGGCAACATTCGCCTAGTCAGTGCAGCTCATGCACCCGACTGAGAATGCTCAGAAATGGATCCAGGCTTGGGAGCACGAACGAACCAACAACTGTCTGTTTGCATCTTGATGTCAGCAAGTTTGTGGTCAGCGAGATGGATTGTGTAGGGCCAACGCACGCTGCACAAGCTCTGCAGCCGCTTGATGCGCATGCATCACAGGAGATTTGTAATGTGGATTCACCTCAGTTTCTGACTTGATTCAGCCTCGTCTCACTTCTTCTTCTGCTGCCTCTGCGGGCAGAAAATGATCAACAACCTGAGCAAAAAGTTCGCGAGCGGAGGAATCTCGAACCAACGCAGAGTACTAAACAGGAGCTGGTAATCGCAGGACGACCGAATGCGGATACTGACCCTTCACAGGCTTGGCGGCGGCCTGGTTGGCTTTGCGGAGCAGCTCATAGTCTGGGCTGCACAGGTGCTTGTTCCACTTCTTCTCGATTCTCAGATCCGCCTGGGCTCGCAACTTCTCCCACATCATGGCTGACAGCTTGTCCTGGTACTCCATTGTCGTTCGGTGTGTGCCAAGCAAGTCGCCGGCACTATAGGCTGCTGCTGCCACTGCAAGACCACCTGCTCCCAGAGCTACGAGGCCGGCGACTTGGCTCATTGGCAGACGAGCGCCCTGGTCAGCAATACAATCGGATGAACTGCCAATGGTCGACTGCGCTTGGGCTGGAGAGAAGGCGAAATGAAACATTTCGGCTTGCGAGTCAGATTTGTGCATGCTTCAGCGCAGCACGCACAGCATGCCCACACGAGGGAATGCCGCTGCTTCAACCCCCTGAGTCGATAGGCTGCGATGAAAGCACAAGCTGGAACAGCGTCTGCTTGCGGTTTGACAGCTTCAACATCACTTGCTGATCAGCAGCATACTGCAAAGCTGCTCGCATCCGTTTGCGCCCGCTTCCCTTTTGGTCAAGACCTGCAGTTTGTCAGCGTGTTGCATTGTAAATGCAGCTGCCCGCCACAGCGCAGGCGGCTCAGTGCCATGCGCCGTCATGCTTCCTTGGGAAGCTGCCCCAGCGACAGCACTGCACAGCAGCTCAGCCCCGCAGGCTTGATGCAGCAGCTGGCGGGCGTGCGGTGATGGCAGCGCCTCAGCGCAGCCAGATGCAGCAGCGCGGCAGGTGCCAGCGCGTAAGCGCGTACCAGGCGAGGATGCTACAGCACATCCAGTAGAATTAAGCGCGCCGCTGATCTGTTGTTACGCTGACACTCATGTCCGCTGCGTCCGCCCTCATGTAGCCATGCATGTTTGCGTTTTGAAGTACTGCATCGCACAGGGCAGTTACAACCGCGGCATTTGTTTGCATGTTCCACAAAGAGCTGTTTTGCACTCCTCCTGAACTCGTGCACACGCTCATGTCGACCCCTGCAAGTGAGACATGCTCGACATGCTCACGGGCGGCAGCAGCAGGCAGAGGGTGAGCATGGCACTGGCACATTTGCGCTGGTAGCACACTAGACCCACCTTCAGTGTCGATGAAGTAGCATCCATGCCATCCTGTCGCATGTGCTAGTTGCGCAGAACAATGGTGTGGTGACGCCGGTAGCGGAGGGGCAAACATCATGGAGGCGGTGCTCGACGGCGGCAGTCTAATCCCACCGAGCAACACTCCCATTCCGACAACACTCCCGATGTCTCGCCGCAGGTGGAGATTGAGCACGACAATGGCACGACAACGCTGGAGGTGGAGGACGGGCAGACCATCCTGGAGGCGGCGCTGGACAGCGGTCTGGAGCTCAGCCACGACTGCAAGATGGGCGTGTGCATGACATGCCCCGCCAAGCTGGTGCGCCTGGACAAAAATTTCTCAAAACTCTGGGGCGTCAGCCTTCAACAGCGCATTTGAGTTTAGCCACGACCACAAAATGGGCATGTGCATGACCTGCCCTGTTCAACGGGCTTTGGGCTGCTTCAGAGCTTGAGGGAACACCAAGCGTAGAAATACACAGAGTCTTGGATTTGGATTCCCTGCAGCTCAGCGGCATTTGACAGTGCCCTGGGCGAATGCAAGGTGTGCATCAGCATGACCTGCCCTGCTAGCTGGTCCGCTTTGAGTGCTTCCAGAAAGAGGAATGTAGCGCAGGTGCACTGCAGCTCGGCCTGAGTGTTGGAGGAGGATTGCGATGTGGCGGTTGCATGCTACAAAGCTGTGCAGAGCAGAGGGGGATATGGAGACGTGCATGCTGGTCGGCAAGGGGAAAGACAGCCACAAGTCGCCGACTCGCACCTGCAAACCCCTGCCCCACTTGCCATGGCGCAGCAGGCGGAGCAGGAAGGCGGGAAGCAGAGTTCCGCATAGTGACGCGGACGACTGCGCCTTCTGCAATCTGGGTTTAGGGTATAGGGTTTAGGGTTGCGCCATAAGGCCACGGAACCATTGGAGTTTAAACGGCATTGAATCGAACAGGCTGCCGGCCAAGTGGGCCATTCGGCGGGCATGCTGGATGCCGCGGTAATGCACTGACAGACTCCCCAATGAGCAGTATCCACAACACCCCTGGAAACCCTAAACCCTAACCCTGGGGTCTGTTGGTATCGCAGGAGGGAGGCCGGGTGGACCAGTCCGCAGGCATGCTGGATGATGATGTGAAGCAGAAGGGGTACGCGCTTTTGTGCGTCTCGACGCCGCAGTCGGACTGCAAAGTCCGTATCATCGAGGAGGTGCGCTGCAATCACCGTCTGGTCTGGCGGCCACTACGCCAGATTGTGGCAGCTGATCTGGCTCTTCTGCCTGCGTGCTGCACCAGTCTGGCCGTTCACGTGTGCTGAAGCAGGAAGCTGTCCGCTGTGCAGGAGGAGCTTCTGGCGGAGGTGCTGCATGGCGGCTGAGCCACCGCGGGCACGGGGCGCACCTGCTGCTGCATTCATGCGCAGCCAAGTGCTGGTTGTTGCATGAGCATGGCGGCGGGGTTGTGTGCCGCTGTCAGCACAGGAGATGCATCCAACTAGAGACTGAAGAGAGTACTTCACCAGCCTTAAACTTCCGGCGAGTCACAAAACGGCTCGTCCAAATTGGAGTACAACAGGAGTTCCTGCTGAACACAAAGGATAACTGCACGCATAGCGTGCCAGATTTTCTACAGCGTCAACAATGCGGGTTGTGGAAATTGTGAAATTGCCTCATTATTGAACAGTCCAGCCGCGGACATGGTACTGACCTTCAGCACAGGCTCCCAGCCGCTATGTGCATACGGAATAGGCCTGCGGTTGGCAAGTCGAGATGTGCTGCCATTTGACGTCCGCTGACCTACTGCTGGTGAGAGACTGGTCGTAAGATGTCTGTGCCGCCGGCTCCAAACACATCGCCAACGTGGTGTGTGAGCCTAAATTGATATCTTTGTGCTGTGCAACTCCAAATGCTGACTGTACCGAAGACCCAGTGCCACTTTGCACACCTGCCGCGATACTGACGCTCGGCCTTGCATTCATATTCGAACCTGCTTGATACCTTTGTTTAGTAAGCGAAACAGCTTCAGCATTTGCACCGCGGAGCATCAGGCGCTCCCGATCGCCATTCGGTCAGTTTGATCGATCAGGTGCGGGTGAAACGAGCTAGAAACTACCTTTTGCCCCCAATAAAGCATAGCCATGAACTCAAATGTGTCGCACACTGACGTGCATCCTGTCGCGAACATCAGCAGATGCTGGGCACCAGGTTTTGCGGCACGCACCAAGGCCATGCTCTGCTGTGCAGGATTTGCGGACCTAAAACGGAAGTCGGCGACAGGAGTCATTGTGGTGTTTTGTGCAGGCGTATAGCAGCTGCTGCTCACACTGTGGGTTGAGAAGAGCACAGATTGTTGACCTGCATCGAAATTGGCGGCGGTTGCATGCGGCATCTGGTGCGAGCAGGTACGATACAAGTCGTTCAACACGGTGTTGCACATGACAAACTCACACCAACAGCGTCGTGCCTCGCCTGCATGCAGGCAGCAGCAACGCCGGAGGCGGCATGAGAGCGGGCGCCGCACCGGCGCCAGGGCTGCTGGACGCTCCGGTGGATCTCGGGGACTTGCCCGCCCGCCTTGAGGCCTTCCTGCTGCCGCTGCAAGCCGTGCATAGGGCTGGCGCCGGACGCAGCGTTCACCCAGCAGCCGGCGCCGCAGCCGGCCGCGCTGCCGAGGCACCGTCTTCCGGTGCAGCGGAGCAATTCGCCGGCTTTGGCGGCAGTGTCAACAGCGGCAGCGCTGGCGGCGCAGCGCGCAGCGGCGGTGGCGGCAGGGCTAGCGCGGCACGCGTGGTGGTGGTGACCAGCGGCGGGACGACGGCGCCGCTGGAGCGCCGGTGCGTGCGCTTTCTGGACAACTTCAGCCAGGGCACCCGCGGCGCGCTGTCGGCGGAGCAGTTCCTCGCGGTGAGGTTCCAATGCCTTGCACAACGTTACATCAGCCCGTGCATCCAATGCCTGCTGAGGCCACTGCGCTGCAGCACCCGTCTGTAAATGGTGCACTACGGGCCGCAGGTGCGGGTCTGGATCCAGCACGCTGCCTCTGTCCTGCTTTATGCTGAGGGTCCTGATACCCCTGTTGAATACACTCACTCTTCACGTCCTCTGCAACATACATATCTATATTGTATCTAATGTAACATGTCTTCGTTCCGCTTTGGGCTCTCATATCATCTTCCTGCAGCGTGTAGAGCTGAGAGCAATGTCCACTCATGCGCTCAAGCTGTGCTGTCAAATACAGCTTGGCGGTATGGGATTTTCATACCGCCAACAGGGAGCTTCGATTCGTTTGTTTGCAGGCGGGCTATCACGTCATCTTTTTACACCGCGTGCGCTCCATCCAGCCGTTTGCGCGCGACTCTCCGGAATTCGACCCTGCGGAGACGCACGCGGCGCGGACCGCGCACCTGGGCCGCCACTCCATGGACGGCAGCGGCGGTATCAGCGGCGGCGGCGGCGGCGGCGGCGGCGGCGGGCCCGCTCCGAGCAGGGCCAGCAGCTTCGGTGGCGCAGAAGCACGCTCCTCCGATGGCGGCGCGGCAGCCGGCGGCCATGCGGCGGGCTGCCGCCACATGGATGTCCTCCGGGAGGGCGGCGAGCAGGGCGGCGGCCGGCAGAGTCGGGATGACAGTCAATCGGCGGCGGCGGCGGCGGCGGCGGCGGCGGCGCACACCGCGTGCGGCAGCCGCGGCCGTGTCGGGGCAATGGAGTCCCGCGGGCTGCTGCGGGTGCCCTTCGTGACGCTATTTGAGTACCTCAGGGTGAGGGGGGTGGCCAAGAAAGCTGAGCTGGCACGCAGCTGCAGCATCTTGTTCGCAGGAATCGGTCCTGGCGGAGTTCCGTCCTCACTTGGTTCACTGCACACCTGGCTGCTTCGAAGCCTGGCTTGAAGGAGCGGACACCCCGGCTGGCTGCGTCGCGGCAGTTTCTCATGATCACACTATCAATGCGACAGAGCCTCGAAAGCCATGCTTGTGCTCCGCGGCCCATGTTTCATTTTTGAGATGCAGTGCTGACACCATGCTGAAAAACAGTGCTGACACCAGATCCTCGTCTGCAGTTTCTGCAAGTCATTGCAGAAGCGGTGCGGCCGCTGGGGAGGCGCGCGGCGTTCTACCTCGCCGCCGCGGTGTCGGACTTTTTCGTGCCCTGGGCCGACATGGTGCGCGCGCTCTCTCGGATTTCGTTGAAGTTTGCTCAGGATTTGAGTTTCCAGAATCTTGCTGTCGTCGTTCGGCTGCAGTGTCAAGTTTCTTCGTGCCTCGGGCCAAAGCGGTGGATGCTTGTTAGTCTCATGTTTGGGAACAATACAGCTGTTGTGAGGCTTGCGATCCAAAACGAACGGCAGCACGAGACGGCCCTTGCGCAGTCATGAAAAGTGCAGCCCGGCAGCGGTTTTTGACTCATTTTAACACCTCCACTACTGCAGGCCGAGCACAAGATGCAGTCGTCATCGGGCGAAGATACCATCAGCCTGAAGCTGCGCAAGGTGTGTGCCTGCTGCCTGCCCATTGGTCCCTGCCCGAGCTTGACGGCTTTTGGCTCACCCAGCTGCCGTTTGGCTGTCCACTTCCTGTGCTCTGCATGTTGCAAATCCTGTGGAATACCGCCAGGCATGTTGCAGCCGCTGACTCTTCCAGAGGTGCAGGCATCGACTTAAACGTTCAGGAACCACCGAAAGCTGGAAGGCGCCGGCAACTCGCCACTACAGCGTTCTGGCCGAAAGCGCAGGTGCCAAAGATGCTGGGCGTGCTGCGGCGGGAATGGGCGCCGGAGGCGCTGGCCGTCAGCTTCAAGCTGGAGACCGACGAGCAGCTGCTGCTGGACAAGGCAGTTGTTTTCTCTTTTTGAAGTAGAGCTTAGGACGAGTCGGCCTCCAGCCAGTTCGAACTGGCTTTCTGCTTCAAGCTAGCGGCACCCCCGCTGCTGGACGTGGTGAATTGATGGACGCACATTCCTCTTGGGAAATTCACCTCAGCAGATGCGATGGCACCAAACACGCTTGATGCGAGCTGCTCGCCGCCCACGGACTGCGAGCGCTGTCCAGGCATACGGCATGCTTGCGGTGGCGGCCGATATGCCTGGCAGTTTCGACACCCAAGCGAATGTCAAGCGAATGGCCTCATTCGCCTCAGCCTTGCTTCGTCGTGTCTGCAGGCTGCGGGCGCCATCCAGGCCTACGGCATGCACGCGGTGGTGGCCAACCTGCTGCCGACGCGCACGACGCGCGTGCTGCTCGTCACGCCGCCGCCGCCGGACGCTGCGCCGGCGGCCGCGGCGGCAGACATGGACCATGGCACTGCAGAGCGGCAGCAGCAGCAGCAGGAGCCTGCCGACGGCGCAAACGGCGGGGCGGACGGCAGCGCGGCCCGGGACGGCAGCTCTTCTCAGCAGCTCAGCAACCAGGCGGCGGCGGGGTGGCGGGGGCGGTTTTCGCCGGCGGCGCTGCCCAAGTCGGCGAGCGCGGGCAGCCTGCGGGAGCTGGGCGCCGGCGCGGCGGCCAAGGTGTGATACTTTCTCGGAGTGCCAGGACCTGAACGACTGTCCGCATGCTCCTCCACCACAGCCAGCAGAGCGCGGGCAGCCTGCAGGAGCTGGGCATTGGTGCGGCGGCCAAGGTGCGTGCGTGGAGTCTTCCAATGCCCGAAGGATGCCTGCATCTCCTTCCTGCATCTCCTTCCTGCATCTCCTTCCGGCACACATGGCCATGGCTGCCGGTAGCTGGGCGCCGATGCGGCAGCCATGGTACTCCATGTCTGATGTTGCGCATCGCCGCAGCACGCACATGGCCTGTCTCCATCATCTTTTACAGGGGTGCATGTCGCTACAGGGCTGCATGTCGCTACAGGGCTGCATGTCGCTGCAGGAACTGCATCCAGTATTAAAAGCAGAATTTCCTCATGCGGTGTGGCGACCTTTGCACGTGCACAGGGGAACCACTTGCTGCACGTGCCACCCTGCAGCCTGTGTTTCGAGGCGGACGTTCTCGCGTTGCAGGCTGCCGGAGCGGCCGCCGGCGCGGCGAGGGGCATGGCGGGCTGGTGGGGGCGCATTGTGGCGCGCGCAAAGTCGCCAGGCCATGGCGACTCGCAGGTAGGGCTACGTAATGTGTGTGCGCCGGAACTCCCCACCGCTGATAAATCACCCCCCTGCTGATGGGCCGCTGGAGTGCTCCTGCTTCAAACATCTGTAGATTCAGCATTACATCGTGGCTCGCGAGGGGGTAGGGTTTAAGGTTTGAGGGCCAGGCCATGGCGACTCGCAGGTGCGCTGTGGCCTCTGCAATCTGTCTCATAGTATGTGCCGGAGGCAGTCGCAGGCTGGAAATGTGTGTTGGCACCTGTGCTGTGCACCTGCCTGGAAGTACCAATGGAAGTACCAATGGAAGCACCAATGGAAGCATCAGTGGCTTGTGCTCGAACAAGCGGGACTGTAGGCCGCCGCTGCCGTGCGGGTCAGCCGCATGGGAGCAGCTGGAGCCGTAGGCGGTGGGCGAGCCGCTGTCCGCTGGCGTCTTTCCCTGCACAACATAACAAAGAAGTGCTCCCTGCTCACAGTTGCCTTTTCACATGTGGACGGCGGGCCGCCGCTGCTGCGGCCAGCGCTGCGGGACCTGCTGCAGCCGGAGACGGAGGGGGCGGCCTATACTTCTGGACGATAACATTGTGTTTTCATTGGAGCATGAAGGGTGTGTTTGACTGCCGAATAGGCGGACGGCGGGCTGCCACTGCTGCGGTCATTCGCGCAGGCGTTGCTGCAGTCCTTAGCGCAGGACGCGCCGCTGTTGGGTGGACCCCGATTGACATTATGCTGGCATAAAGTATCCATGTTTCATCGTCGGACCGGCAGACAGTGAGCCGCCGCTGCTGCGGCTTGGCGTGCGAGCAGAGGCGGAGGGCCCGCCACCATCGGTTGAGCCCCTTTTGTGAACAACACACTTAACGAGTCTGCACCTGTCTACCCTGCTTCTTTCCTATTCAGGCGGACGGCGGGCCGCCGCTGCTTCGGCCGGCGGTGCGAGAATTGCTGCAGCCTGAGGCGGAGGGGGCGCCGCCCATTGAGGCCCAGATCGTGGCGTCGGTGGTGGCGCTGCACAGTACGTACCTGGCTGCCCCGGAAACGGACGATCGGCAGTCCTGAAGAATGGTGACGGCGTCGGCAGCTTGAGCAGCGGCTGACCAAATTCAATTTTCGAGGCGCAGACCACGGCCCTGCATGCTGTATGTCTGGCGGCGGCAGTGCTGCAGGCCTGATAATTGCGGCGGCAGAAGTGCCGCTATGTGGTGGGCCTGGTGGGTTTTGGAAGGTGTTGCGCAGAGGTCGTATGTTGCGGTGGCGGCGGCGATGGTGGCAATGCATGGCCTAGGAAGCGCTGCGGAGTGCCGAGTGTCACCTCTGCAGCCTGACAGGCCCTAGGTGGCTACCGGCATTGATCGTGCAGCAGCAATGTGCTTTGGGAGGATCAGGACAGAGCGGCATGCTGGTGCTGCGTGTCTGGTCTGCACTACCGTATGTGTGTATGAAGTGCTAGGTAGTCTACTCAGAGTGTCTACCTGCCCCGCGATTCGTTTGCGGTCGTGCTGCTCCTTCTAGGTGACAGAGAGGCTATGTAAAACGGCCTGGAACAATGTTCAATGCATGGATCGGCATGAAGGACGGCTGCATCTGTGAGGAGCATCAGCGCCGATCATCATTCAGCAGAAGCATTGAGCAGCCTGTTGTCGTACAAAGCAAGCGGTGGGCAGTGCGCCTCTGGCAAGGTCAACTACGGCGGCATAGAAAAGCCGATTCGGCTTTCTCCCGACTCGGCCCAGTACACAGCTCAGCATGTCGAGATTTGAAACCGGCGGCCCAATCTCATCACCCGTTGATCTTCGACAAGGTAGCACCCACCACACCCATGAGGCTGCGAAATGCGAGAAACCAGGATTACAAAGCGTACATTCATGGTGTTGAGTGCGCGTAGAGGTCTCACTCTTGCAACAGGCATCGCATGCATGCACGACAGACAAAATTGCAGAACGCAGCAAGCCGGTGTCAGCAGATGGAGCTCACCATATGTTCCAGATGACCAAAAACGCCTGCGCGGAATACAGCAGAAGTTGCCGATCCAAATCATGTTCTGTGCACACTCGCACCATTGCAAATCTCTTTCATGCAGCGCACCAGCATTCCCACGATGGCCATTGGCACCCATGAGGCGGAGCCGTCCATATCGTCTGTTCTGGCGGTGCAGCGACCTGCAGTGACGACTCAGAATCGCTGAACGGTGATTGAGAGTGCCCCGGCACACCGAGCCCTCCTGCTGGGGCCCTGCACTGGCTGCTGACTCTGGGGGCAAGTAGCTGCAGCTGTGCTGACCCCATACATGACCCGGCTGTGGGCCACCCACGGCACGGACCAGAAAAGATCGCCTCACTATCCTGACTCAATGAAGCGGTACTTTGGGCGTCGGGCTGCAGACGCAAAAGGGGTCACTGACGCTGCAGCTATGGGCAGCTGCCAGCTGCGTACTCATCAACTCCCGTGCCCAGCCGGTGTCCCTTTGAGACCCCGAAGAAGTCTGCTGTTGCTGATTTCCAGAGCTTGAGCGTTATATTACTTGGGCCCCAGGTCTCAACACCGTCTGCACACGCATCGCGTGGTGCCGTCGCTCGAGCGCCGGCATATGCACAAACTACACCCGCCCACCGGCTGTATGGTTCTCAGAGACACGCTGCTGCCACCGGCTGGGGCTATGCACCCGTCGCCGCGCTGTCAGCTATGCAGGGGTAGTCCCCCAGCCAACCGTGTACGAGATGCATAGGGACATACGAAGATATGCACAAGAAAGCGCCCCACCTGCGCGCGAGGACGGGTTGAGGGCTGGAGCTTGGCAGGAAGCCTTCGCAAAGCGTCGACGGCGGTAGCTGCGTTTTGAGCAACGCACGCTCCGATCTGAACGCCGAAAGGGTGGCAGGCGCTGACTCACCCGCGGGGAATCGGTGTCTTATCTTATAGCCTGCCTTCCCGTAATTGCATGCGGCCTTCGCAAGCGGTGCACGGCTCACGCCACCACACACTTGCCATTCCACACCACAGCCTCAGCCAACATCCAGTGATCGCAGCGCCGCCCGAATGTTGGCGCCAGCTGCCGGATAAGGGATGCCGGTGCGGCGCCGCGGCGGGTTCAAACCAGCACACAAAGCGCTCTTCTCAATCGCTTGCGCCCTGACGCTGTCGCTGCTGGCACTCTCGCATTTGCGCCAGCCCAACCCCGCACCAGCAGCACCAGCGAAGGTGGACGCCGTCAACTGGGAGCTCGTCGACCGCGTGCTGTCGCAAGCTCCGCCGCAGGACCCGCTTTCCAAGGTAAGGTCTCACGATGATGTTCAGTGTTGTGAGTAACAGAACCAATGTAAGAACAGACTTGATTACACGACATATTTCTTGCTGATCAGAGCCAGTTCGGCCAGGACCAGTGGGTGCTGCGCCTGCACCCAGAGCCGGGCTTCTACCTGGACATGGGCGCAAATTCAGCAATCGATCTGAGCAACACATTCGCGCTGGACCGGCGGGGGTGGCGCGGCGTCGCGGTGGACCCGTTTCCAGCGGACTTTGGCAGCACGGCGGCCAATCGCACCTGCGCGGTTGTCGCCGCCGCCGTCAGCGGCGCCGGCGGCATGGAGGTGCGGTTCGTGCGGCCCGTCAACAATACAGCGATCGGCGGCATCCTCGACACACTGGACACGCACAAGAACGCGGCGCTCGCCGCCGCCGGCACGCGGATAGTGAAACTGAGGACTCTAGGCATCAGGGAGCTGCTGGCGGGCCGTTCTGCAGACGGCAGCCTACCAGGCAACCTGCCCAGCGTCCCGCGGCACATCGACTACCTGAGCTTGGACGTGGAGGGACAGGAGGCAACAATACTGGAGGCCTGGCCGTTTGACATGCACAGCATCGGGCTCATCACTGTAGAGCACAACTACGAGGAGCCCAAGCGGCGCCGCATCCGGGAGGTGCTGCTGCACAACGGCTTCCATTATGCGCACCACGTCGACGTCGATGACTGGTACGTGAATGACACGCTGTACGGCCACCACGCGGCCACCAGCGAGCCGCTGACGCGTCCGGGGACGGCGGCGGTTGGCGACGTGCAGTCCGCCTGGGTGCAGGCCAGGAAACACGTGTTGAGCATAGCCCACTATGTGCTGTTGATGAGTTTAGCCGTGGTGATCATGACAGGTGGGGTAGCATTGGGGGGGCGGTGGAGGGCGCGGCTGATGCCGTGATATTCTCACATCAGATTGTCATTGATATACGATACATTGACTGGGCACTGCCCCGAACCCCCCATGTAATCCCGAAGGAAGACTGCGCTGCCACACAGGAGCACTGCTACACCCCCTGACTGTCTGCCTGTACCCAAACACATGCCTCATCGTTACGCAGCTTTTAAGAACACCAGTCACCACACACTCCTGGACCGGAGTCCGTATGCTGCTTAGGCGCAATCAACTCTGCAAGGCATGCCGAATACCTTGCTCGCCTCCACTCTGCCGCAGAACTGGCTTTTGCATCGCCGACCGGATCACAATGAGCGAGCGCCAGCTGCCTCCCTTCTGGCCGCCGGCCGAGTCTGCTCCCCGCTGCCTAGTTAGGCCGCCCCAGTTAGCGATGCTGCCATTCAGCTACAGCGGGCAACTAATGCCGCTGCCGCGGCGCCACACCGCGGCCCATGCTGCTGCCGCAGCTGCACCGCGACCGGTGGCGCCGCTACGCCGGCTTGCCCCAAACTGCAGCGCTGCCCGTCTCGCAACATGCGGCTGCCGCAGCGGCTGCTCGGCCCGTACTGTAGCGCCGCATGCGCCATGGCAGGCGGCTCCCCGCTGCGGCTGCTCCGCCACATGCTGTGCCGCTGCTGCTGCTGCACCCCCGCAGTGGATCCAGGCGGCGCTGACAGCGAGCCCAGGCCCGCGTCCGTAAATGCCGCCTTCCCTGCTTCACGCTGCTACTGCTGCTGCGGCTGCTCCGCTCCCTGCTGCTGCCGCTGGTGCTGCAGCCCGGCAGTAGACCCTGGCGGCGCCGGCAGCGAGCCGAGGCCCGCGTCCTTGAACGCCGCCTTCATGGCCTCCCGTCGCCGCTTGCACCCCTCGCACGCCTGCGGCAGGAGACGATATGAACATCAGGAACGGCAGGGGCCAGATGCGTTGACGCTGCGGCTGCAAGGCTAATGAGCCAAGTCGCCACCGCTACCGCCACATCTTGGTCTGCAGGACCAGACAGCACCTAAGCTGGACTGCATGAGGTCATGACATATGCGCGTGCATGCTTACTTTGCGTAGTATTTACATATGAAGCATCCTGGAAGAGTGACACCTCGTACGTCGACAGGAAATAGACTCCGCCGCCAGCCACGATCGCTGCCAGCGCGCCCAGCGCGAGCTTCGCTGGCGGACCCAACGCGCCTACCTTCTGATGCAGCGACGCCATCTGCATAGATGTATGTGTACATGTCAACAACTCTCATGTAAGTGCGATTCGGGGAGGCTCCCGCTTCCAGCAGGCAGCTGCTGCTGGGATGCGTGTCTTGCGCCTCAGGCCAACTGCGGCGGTACATGTTTGCAGCATCGCAAATCACACTCGATGTGAGCTGAGGCTGAGACCTAAGCAGCATCGGCCGCTCGGGAATGAGATTACCTGACACGCCGCCAGAAGCTTCCACCCATGCATGAAGCATGCTCGCAATGTTTCGCGGCCGTGATTGGGCAGGCTGACTGCGCCACGGATGCACCCAGATAGCTACCATTCTGAGTTCTTGCTATAGCGATGCGCCAGCAGCTGCGCTCGCAGCTTCTTGCATGCATTCCTTTGAGCTATGTCTTGCGGAAAGCTTATCACCTGCTGTCTCTTTCGACTGGCGTCCACCAGCTCCTTCAGCTGTGTCTATATCCCAAGAGAACAGTGCTAGATACAGGCGCTCGTATGCGCACGCACGGGCCCTGCACAACAGCTGAACCCAGCCGAGCTGGCTCCTCAACTGCCGGTGCCCTTCGAAGGCGAGGTCGGCGCTGGCACGTAAAATCAGCAAGTATATAACGACAGGAAACTGCTGGTAATCGTTTGGAGGGCTGAAACCGGTGTACCGCGCGCTGCACCCATTGGGGATGACACGCGCCCCCGTGGCAGAGGCTTGTAACTGCCCCCTTGCTTTTTCCCTGATTAATTATTATCTTCCCTATGATCGGCTTTCTGATAGGCAGACCTTGTATGGCAGACCTGCAGAGCTTACCAGCTGGCGGATCCTGCGCGCATACACCTTGTTGCATGGTCAGTTGGACAGGACTGGGTGCATTCAAACTCTGATCTCGGTCAGCGGCGCGGCTGCCAAGGTGTTGTGGACGCTGGGACGACCCGGTGGAGAAAAGCCAGTCGGTGCTTTTCTTGCTTCAGCACCCTTGCGGTGCAAGTCAAGTCGACGCAGCGTGCCGGCGGAGGACCGCAGACGGTTTGACCTCCATGTAGGACTGCGCGGAGCAGCTGAACTTGTCAAAGGCAGCGCTTCGCAGCGAGTCTCGTCGGGTGGAGCCATTCGCACCAGATCTCTGGCTCAGGTGAGACCGCCAACTGATTCGCTCGTCTGCCGAAGACGTCAGGCTAGCACGTCTGATGTACAAGGACATTTAAAGACTCAGACATGCGTCGACTTGCGGGCACAACCCGGCTGTGCTGGCGGCCAGAATGCATGCAACAAGGCCTTGCTCCCGACCGGCACCGCGTGGGGCGCTTTGCCCAGGATGCATGTCCGGTCGAGTGACCTTCGCTCACCATATGTTTCCTCATATAGCCTAGGCCGATTGTCGGACTCGATCCTTGCCGCGCAGAGGGCCGGGCCTTCCCCTCCTAGTCCAAGTCCACAGTTCTTTGTTTGCGAGCCCGCATGCTGCCAAGGCGCATGCGCAATTTGTGCCTTCTGGCCATGCTCGCCTCATAGCTTGATGACCCACAGCAAGGTGTACACCACTCATCACGGGATGCAAAAGCACTCTTGAAGTCGTCTCGGACCATGCTTGTCGCTGCTGCAGCACGCCTCCTCGAAAACGGTCTGGACGCATTAAGGTGCTTGTGTGAACTCTGGGGCGTGACGCAGCTGCAGGCAGGTGCTCATATCACCCAATGTTGGCTTGGCCTGCACCACACTCTGGAGAGTTTAGCCTCAATCGTTCGGGGCCAGGAACCAGACGAACTGCTGCCGAGCCCACGCGACGACCAAGGCTACTCGGTGACCTTGTTTTGTTCTCCTGCAGGCTCCGACAGCATCCGGCCAGCTCGGCGGTTCCGCAGCGGCGCAGCAGAGACACAAACCAGGCACGGCAGCATGGGGGACGGTGGCACGCGGTGCGAGGCCCCCACAGCATATGGCAGAACCGCCACGCCGTCGCACGGCCTGCCGCGACCGGCGTCCTCGACCTCATCCCTGGCCTTTTCTTCCGAGGACGGCCACAGCCACGCCAGCAACGGCAGCGCCTTTGGCACACACCTCGGCAGCGCGCCGGCGGGCGGCTCTGGCCTGTCGCACAGCGCCGGCAGCCCCGCGCCGATGCGCAGCCTCATCACCTGGGACTCCTTCAACAGCACGGACTTCAACGCGCTGAAAAGCGCGGTCGGGCTGACGAATGTGTCCGCCGCGTTTGCCTGGCAGTCCCCCTCCATCTCGGGCGCGCAGCACGCGCTGGATCAGCCTGAGGCCATGGCGGCGCAGCAGCTGCTGCAGTCGCAGCCATCCGTCAGTGGCCCCGGCGGCGGCGGCGGCTTCCTGTCCGCTCTGTCGCATGTGCACACGGGCCCTACCAGCAGCAGCGCTCCTGGCGGCGGCCTAGGCTCTGGCGGCCCCGCCACGCCATCGCCGCTGCTGCTGGACCACCTGCCGCCGCTGGCGGCGCCGCCCAGCATGCTGGCGGCGGCGCAGCAGCAGCAGCAGGGCTCGCAGCCCGGCACGCCGGCCGGCGGCCGCGGCGGCCTGCCGATCGGCGGCGGCCACCGGCCGCTGCACCGCTATCTCAGCGAGCCGCCGCGGCCCGAGGAGCTCGCGGCGGCGGGGTTCCTGGACGACGGCGGCGGTGGTGGCGGGGGAACACCTGGTGGCGCTCATGCGAGCGGTGGCAGCATGTTGGCGGAGCCGCGGTCGCCGTTTGCGCCGCCCGCACTGCTGCGACACTCAATGAGCTCGCTGCCAATGGCTACCATGTCGCTGCCGGAGGGCCAACCGATGCAGTTCCAGCACGCGGCGACCGGACCAATGCAGCAGCGGCTGGGCGGCGGCGGCGGCAGCAGCGGCTTCAGCTTTCGCTCCAGCCCGCAGCTGTTTGGCCAGCCGGCGCACCAGCAGGCGCACCTGCAGCAGACGGGAGCCTCCAGCGGCGGCTCCGGTCTGGCCGGCTTGCAGCCCAACAGCCCCGGCGGCTACAGCCTGGGCGAGCTGCTGCCGACCAGCCCAGCCCCGCGCGCCGGCGGCCTCCAGAGCGAGCTGCCGTCGCTGCGCTCGGTACAGCCGCAGCAGCAGCCGCTTTGGCAGCAGCAGAACCAGCAGCAGCTGCTGTACATCCAGCAGCAACAGCAGCAGCAGCAGCAGCAGCAGCAGCAGCAGCAGCAGCAGCAGCAGCAGCAGCAGCATGGGGGCCACAGCCAGCACGGACCGCAGCATTCGGGACCCATGGCGGCGCGGATGATGCCGCCGCGGCGCACGGTGTCCTTTGACGGCGGCGCCGGCGCCAGCCATGTCGCGTCGGGCCGCAGCGGCATGCGCCCTGGCTTCGTGCACGGCCGCGCTGGCGGCCCGCAATTCGACGCGCCGCAACCGCCCCAGTTACAGCAACAGCAGCAGCAGCAGCACTCGAGCGGCGTCGGCAGCAGCCTGCACGCCGGCAGAGGCTTTGGCGGCGGCAGCAACGTCAGTGGCATGCAGCACGGCGCCGAGTTTGGCCAGTTTTCAGGCTTTGGCGACTTTGTGCCTCCGGCGCCCTACCAGCCGGCCGGCCTGAGGCGGCACCTGTCCATGGGCAGCGGCCTGGCGGCCAACCTCGCCGGCGGCGGCTTCTCGCAGCAGCCGCCGCCGTCGCCGACCTTGGGCGGCGGCGGCTTTGGCGGCGGCGGCGGCGCGGGAGGCCTGCCATTTGGCGGCGCCCTGGGCAGCCCGCACGGCAGCACCAACGGCAGCATGCACGGCAGCGGCAGCGTGCATGGTAGGCCGGTGTACGGCGGCGGCGCCACCGGCGGCGCCCGTAGCCCCGGCATGCAGGTGCATTATGGCAGCAGCGATGTGCCAGCGGCGCACCGGCGGGTGCGGTCAGCGGATTTTGGCACGCCGCCCCGCCGCGGCGGCCGTGGCCCCCTCAACGCCCAGGCCAACGGCCGTGGTGCCGGCGGCCGCGGGTACATTGGCGGCCGCGGCGCGAGCCCTGGGTGCGACCTGGGCTTCGGCAGCGACGGCGGCGGCGGCTACGGCCGCGCCAGCGGCAGCACCGCCAGCGGCCACACTTCACCGCAGGCGCGCTTGCGGCAAATCCTGGGTGCCCAACCTCAGAATATATGCATGCATGTATTCTGAGGGGATCCTATGACTCTGGTCATTAGTTCTTGGAAGAGCTTTTCAGACACTCGTCTGCTCAGCCGAATTTATCTTGCAGGTGATCAGCCGCTCCACGTCAGGCGCGGGGCTCGCGGGCCGCGGCATGGGCAGCCCCACCGTCAGCGACGGCGCCGGCTACCGTCAGCTTTGGGCGCAGGTCACGGGCATGCAGGCGGGCGGCGGCGGCGGCGACGGCCCCGCCGCCGGCGAGGAGACCACTGTGGAGGATTTGCTCCGCGTCGTCAAGCAGCTGCCGCTGGACGCCGAGGCCGCACCGGTGAATTGCTCAGGGTTTGGGCTGATGGTTCCACATACCGTGCTGCACCCTGCTGCATTTCTGCTCGTGGCACAGGCCTTGAATTCTCCCACGTCCTGTCGCACTGCTCCTGAGAGCACTGCACGCCCCAACTGGACTTGAAAGAGGAGGCAAGTCCTGTGACTGTATATGTTACCCGATCCCGCTACTCATACAAGTATGAAGAGGCTGAATAGTCAACTGTCCTGCAGGTTGTGGCCCGGGGCCTGCACCACCTGGACTCGCGCGCACTGGCTGCCCTGCTGAAGGAGCTTGCCAAGGTGCACCACCACTCTCCTGCAGTCCTGCCGATGTTCAGCTGTCCCTAAACCCTAAACCCTGACTTCCGCTCGGCGCCAGCAACCTGAACAGCACGAGGCGGGCAGCAGCAGATGACAACATGTGCTGCCGCCATGAGCAGTTCATGTCTCTGTGTGATCCGCACCGGTTTCAAGCAAGGTTGCAACCGTCATCTGCAGGCCGGGCTGCCGGGGCGGGCGTCGGAGATCTTCGACTGGCTGCGCGGCCTGCCGTCCAGCCACCCGCTGGCGTCGCTGTGCGATGTGTACACCTACACCACGATCATCGCCCAGGTGCAGCTGCCGCAGATTGTCACAGCGCCCTCCGGCTGCACAGTTGCAGATGCTCTTTTGATCCCTGGTGCGGGCGCGCTGCTTCGACGAACATGTTCCCCAATGCTGTGGCCATCATGTCATTTCAACAGGGCCTCGTTGATTCCACTTGTCCCGGAATGCGCAGTGTGGCGCGGGGCAGGGGCTGGGCGCGGCTCTGGCACTAGCGGCGGAGATGCGCGCCCGCGGCATCTCCCTCAACTGCCACGCCTTCTCCGCCCTCATGAACGGTGAGCTTCCTTGCACATGTTATCCGAAAACCGTCAATCTGTCCAGATGGAGCCGATCCACCCTGAACTGCCGGTGTGCGGAAAGTTGTGCAAGTCAGGCGCGCACAGCGCGCATCAGGGACAGGTAGGTGGATCCGTCACTTGACTCTGGAGTCTCCAGCTCCGCTCCACTGACGAAATGCACTTGCAACGGTTTTGCACGATAAGCAAGAGGAAACGAAACCCTGCGCCCGCAGTGTGCATGAAGACGGGGGAGCTGGAGCTGGCACTGGACGAGGTTCAGCAGGAACTGACATGAGAAAACATCAGACAAATTCAGACATGGGAACCCTCACAAATGAAACCTTCCTGGGCGCGCAGTGTGCATCAAGACGGGGGAGCTGGACCTGGCGCTGGACGTGTTCCAGCAGCTGCTGCGCGAGGGCTGCACCCCCAACCTCGTCACCTACAACATCCTCATCGACGTGCGCCTGCTTCCTGCTGCCTGCTTCCTGCTTCCTGCTACCGCCTGCAGATACTGCTGTCAGTTGCGCACAATCGCGCGGTGACCGCAGTGCAGCTGGCACTCTGTCCCCGAACATCTGCCTTGCTTCTATGCATCGCAACGTTGCGCTGCGCCTGGAGGGCCATGCTCTGGGGCTGGTGTCATAATGCACTGAGGCTTCACATGTGCTGCACAGCGTTGCGTACAACCTCGCCTAGACCTGACGATGCCCTCCAAAGGCCGCCCATCAGAGCACCATCCAGCTGACGGATTCATTTCGACACTGCAGCAGGCGCTGTCCAATCTTGCGGCGGGCTAACGGGAAGCACGACTCAGCTTCCTACAACTGGCTTCCCTTGACTCGAACAGCTAGTGGCACCCTTTGGTTGAGAGAATGCAAACTCGTTCATTGAGCCGCCGCGGTTGGTCCTCGCAGATATACTCGAAGACGGGGCAGTGGCAGGAGGCGGTCAAGGTGCTCGACACCCTGCAGGCGCAGGTGCCGTGATGCACCACTCTCCTTGCATGGCGCTTGAGGGTCGAACAAGGAAACACCATGATCAGCTGGGTCTCGGAATGCAGCGGTATGGTCTGCCACCAAACTTTTTGTGTCAGTTGCCCATGCGTCAGCACCTGCAGCTGCATGGATGCTGCATCGTCGATATCGAAGCCGCTTGATGCTAAAAGAAACCTTTTGCTCCCGTACCACATCGAGGTCATTCGGATCGTCTTGCACTGCAGGGCACCGCGCCCGAAGTGAGGACGTACAACACGGTCATCGGCGCGTGCGCGCGCGCGGGGCAGCCAGGCGCCGCTGCCGCGGTCTACCGGCGCATGCTCGGCGACGGCGCCGCGCCGACGGCCACCACCGCCACCGCGCTCGTCTCCGTCTTCGCACGCGCCGGCCAGGTGGGCAATTCTGGCCTGCCATTGATTAATTGCTCGTTTCAGGCTTTCTGGGCTTTGTTGCCACCATCGCTACCGTGCTTGTCCTCTGCGCGCGCTGGCTTGGTGGGCGACGTGGAAATTGATCTAGGGTTTAGGGTTTAGAAATTGATCTTGGATGCATGCATGCAATGCTAGCTTCACCGCCTCTGCCCCTTTTACATCTCTGTTGCAGTAGGAATTGACACTGAGGGACGAAGCTACGCGTAGCGTGAGGACGATGGCAATAGAAGGCTGCCAACGGCGACCTAGCCTCTTGAGTAAATACCCGCCCCAAATCGGATTCATCTCAATTGAATTTCAGGCCGTTGCCGACTTTGCCATTCGACTCTGCAGGTGGACGAGGTGCTAGCTGTGTTGCAGGACATGGCGGCACATGGCGCGGAGCAGTCATGCTGCATTCATTTGCGCTGTTAACGATCCAACCCTGATGCGTCATGCTTGTTCATCACAGGTGGACGAGGCGCTCGCAGTACTCCAGGACATGGCGGCGCGCGGCGCGGAGCGGTCGCCGGTCGCCTACGGCGCCCTAGTGGCGGCGGCCGAGCGCGGCGGCCGCCCGGCCCTCGCGCTGCAGCTGTTCGAGGACATGCTCCGCGCGCTGCTCAAGCCCAGTGCCGCCACCTTTGCCGCGGCGCTCGCAGCCTGCACACAAAGTGAGCCCATTTCAAAGGCGCTTATCAGCCTGCGCAATACTCAAGCTCAGCTGTTGTGGACATGATGCGCGCGCGGCTCAAGCCCAGTGCCGCCACTCTTGGGCGGTTGGCGCCGCCCTTCGCCAGGGTTGCCTTCCGTTGCCGATTCTGGCACGAAGCTGGCTGCAGAGAGCTGAAGGATAAACGTTCTGCCCAGTGTCAGCTTGGGCGCTGGTCTGCTATGTCGCACAGTGCTGAGCGTCACAGCCCTGTGCTCGCCACAGCCTTGCGCCTGCTACAGCTGGGCACTGCAGAGATGCACCTGCATATTGGCTGTCACATCACCTTCCGATTGACCTCCTGCCACCCTGGACTTGCCCTGCAGGTGGGCGCTGGGAGCGCGGCCTGGAGATTTTCGAGCTCATGCGCAGCCGGGGCTGCAAGCCGGATGCGGCCGCCTTCAGCAGCCTGCTCAACGCGCTCGCCGGCGGCGGCCAGTGGCAGCGCGCCCTGCACATCTTTGGCCGCTTGCAGGTGCATGTTTGTTGCAAGTCCAGCTGGAAAGAGAGCGAGAGTGAGGGTCGCCATGCACTGACCTTGTAGAGCAAGGATGTCCTGCCCTCCCCGAGCTCCCTGCTCAGGTTACCACTGGGCGCGGTCAAATGGCAGTGCATCGTCATAGGCAGGCTGGCAGGCCGCTCTCGCTTGTCGACGAGTTACTGCATCCGTTTGTGTGTACGCAACGGCTGAGGCACTGCATGGAACTCAGCTCCAATCGCACCATGCCCGAAATCTGCCTTGCCAAATGACAATGCTCGCTGCATGCTCCGCAACAGCGTGGCATTTCGCGCCACCAAGGCACAAAAAAATCGACGTGGGGGGGACGCCCAGGAGATAACCCTTGTTTCTGGCACCTTTCTTTTCTGCTACGGAGTGAAGCGCTTTTCCAAGCGACCCGCACTCGGGGATTATGCTGCATGCGAGCAGCAGGGAGCCGGGAGCCACACCATGTGGTGTTGAAGTCGCTTTGAGTGGGTGGGGGTTTAGGGTTCAATGGCATTCCCTTTCCGGATGCGACCGGAGATGTTGTCGCTGCTGTTGAAGGCCGGTTCAGTTGCGAATTTGCCAAAATCGTGTGTTCCAGCGAAACCGTGTCGGCGATTCTGTGTCCGCAGGCAGCGGGCATTCGCGCAGACGCGGGCCATCACAACGCGCTGCTGCAGGCGCTGTGGGGGGGCGGGGGGCTGCAGACGCAGGCGCGTGCGGTGGCGCACCTCGACGCCGCCCTCAACGGCGGATCCCTCAGGTCGATCTTCGCGCTCGTCGAGACACTCTGCATTCGTGCAACTATTCGTCCAGCGGGCAAGCTGCACGGCTGCTGTATGTGTCCGACTTCTGCTGGGCGGGGAGCCTGGCTCGACATTTTCCCGCTTCTTTGATGTGCCAGAGGCCGCTTCTGCTGGCATGGTCCTGTCCAGCCCATCGAATTGCTGTGGCATCGACCCAGCTTCCCGCTGCCGAATGGTTGTTCCGCTGACAGCGGTGCTGCTCGATGTGCAGGCTGCAAGCCGGCAGCGGCGACGAAACAGTGCTGGCCGTCGCCACCGGCGGCGCCGCCTGCGCCGCGGCGGTGCACTGGCTGCTGCTGTCGCCGGCGTTCCGGGACGGCGGTCCCGGCTCTGGCGCCGAAAAGTCTCCAGACGCCGTGGACGAGCGTGTGCGCGGGCAGACCGCCGCCGGCGCCAGCCTGCGGGCAGCGTCGCCCTCCGCGCTGTCGCGCCTGTCGTCAGGTATGGTGACTGAAAGGTTCAATCATTTTTGCCGGTTTCGAGGGACGTGACCCTCCTGGATCAAGCCCCGAGTCTCCACAGCTTCGCTGATCGGTGACATGCGCCACGCAAGCGTGCTGCCTGACGCGCTTCTGCAGCAGCCTTACAAGGGCAAACCATGTCTGCCTCGTCCAGCCCTAAACCCTAAACCCTAAACCACCTCTGCAAAATCACCTACCAACCACGCCCATCATTGCTTTTCGCCTCCTGCAGACGCGGCAATCTCTTCGCTGGGCCGCGTGTCCTTGGGCGGCGACGCCGACGGCATTAGCGGCGCCTCGAAGTCGCTGCTGCTGCAGCACGATCGGCCGTGGGCGGCGGCCGCGGCGCCGGCGGAGGAGGTAGCTGCGCAGCTGCGCGCGCTGCTGGCCGGCCTGTCCGCCCCTGTGGTGCTCACCGTCACGCCCCAGGTGCGGTTGGTGCAATCAGGGGTTGAAAAAGTCTGCCGGCAGGGGCGGCTTGCAGCTGTGGCAACGGGGTCCCCAAGGGCGGACGGCTGGCACGAAAATTGGCGCTGAAACTGCCGCGGCGGTGCTTTGTCGGTGTTGTCGAGTGTCTTACGGGGCGAGCTGAACGCCCTAGGTGCAAGGTGCCAGCAGGCGTCCTTGCCCGTCATCAGTTTTTCATGCTGCAGGCCGCAACCTCGACGTGGTTTTTGACTGAAGCTTCACAGTTCGTTGTCCTGTGTTGGAGCCAATGCCGCGTTGTATTCCGGCCTGCAACAGTTCCACGTCATCTTCGCCCCCCAGGGTCTGCGGCTGGAGGCGGAGCCTGGCGTGGTGTGCCGCTGGGCGTACTGCTCCTTCCCTCATCAGTATGTCAATCGTCACATGCATTACGTGTGATCCGCAGGGCCTGCGGCTGGAAGCGGAGCCGGGAGCGGTGCGCTGCTGGGCAGCCTCCGCCGCAGCTGCGCCGGCGGGCGCGCTGGCGGACGCGGCGGCGCGCGCCCGCGGCCCTCACGAGGGTTTAGTGGAGGAGGACGCGGACCGCGACGCCCGCTGCCGCCGCGCGCTGCGAGCCGTGCAGGTACAGGTCCTTCAAGTAGAGTCTGTTCTGGGAGAGTCCGGTGACAGTGGCTTAGCTGGCGCCGTCAGACGCTGAACATCGTGGCAAGATGGTGGAAGCTGCTGTGGCAGGTGGGCTTGCAGCCGCCCCCCTCATTCTTGTGCTGGGCTGGGCTGCGGCCGGCACCGCTGCTGGCCGTGCAGCATGCTTGTGACTCCCTCGCGGGCGACTCTTGACTGCACCATATCGAGATCTGTCTCAACCCCTCGCTGCCATTCGCCCTGTACAGGATTTTGAGGTGCGCGACTGCGTGAATGCGGAGCCCTTCGCCTCTGAGGTGGCGGCGGCTGCGCGGCGCGCTCGGATGGCGACGCTGCAGGCTGCTGCCGCGGCGTGTGGCCTGCCGCAAGAGGTCGCTGCGGATGCCGTACAGGTGAGCCCCTGCGTTGTGGACATAGGCATTGACTTTAGAGGCTGCAACAGCGGTACAAGATAAGCGCATGCGCTGCTGAAACGGAAGCTCGGGGGACTGCTCGGCGGGCCACTCTGAAGTAGGTCTGCTGCACGCTAGATATGTAATGCAGTGGCATACGGTGGGATACGGTGACATACGGTGGCATTTCCGTCTCGAACCTTTGCTGGTCACTGCAGGTTGCGGACCGGGCGGTGTGCCTCGAGGCGGCGGCAGACGACTCGATGCTTGCGGCCGCAACGCTGCTGCTGGCCGCCCGTCAAGGTGGGCAAGCTGCGCCGTACAATATTTCACGTCCCTTCAGGTGCATGTGCACTGACGAAATGTATCACTCGAAAACATCCATGCACATAGCTGACAGCAACACAGTCCATTGCCATCCCCGCAAACCTGATGGTAGTGGACGTCATTCCTGAGTATGCCTGTCGTCAACAGCAGAAGATCGCATTCACTGCTCGCCATGTCAACATATCGGCTGCACGTCCCCTAGCTCCACGTTTCACATCCCCACTCTGCTTCTCTCGTTTTCTCGGAAATACATTTGACCCCTGGCCTCATCATGCAGCGGGGCGAGCAGTGTCGGCAGAGGCTGCGGCAGGCGCGGCGGGCGTCGACGCCGGCGGCGCGGCGGCTGCGGCGGCAGGCCTGCAGGCGCGCCTCGGCGGCGCAGCCGCCGGCACGGGCGCCGTGTCCGCACCCCGCATCCTGGCGCTCCTTCTGGAACGCCTTGGTGCCGATAGCCAGGTGCGGATTCGATTCAAGAGATTCGAGAAGCGCGGAGTGCGGAGTGCGGATTCGATCCAAGAAGCAACGCAGACAGATATTGAAATCCGACAGGTGTTTGCTGTGCGGGGCCTCGCGGCCGCGCCCCACGCCCTGGCGGCGCTGCTCGAGCGCCTCGGCGCCGACAGCCAGGTGCGGACACAGCTTCAGAGGGTGAGACTCATCGCTACAAGATGTGCGCATTACAGCCTCGCCAGCGCCCTGCATCCTGGTGCTGCTGCTGGAGCGCCTAGGCGTCGACAGCCAGGTGAGGATGCAACTCCAGTGAGACGAACACATAGCAGATATATGCCACATGTCGAAACAGATTCCAAAAACCGATTTCTGTGTCCCAACGCCGTGCACAATGTACGCGCTCTGCATTGTATTGAGAGCGCCTGGGCGCCAACAGCAAGGCGCGACAAGTTTTCAGGCTTGGATCGAAGGTCAAATGCAGCCAGACACGCTGCTGCATGCATAGGGGCAATGTTCTGTCTGCGGGGCTACTGGCATCGGCGGGAAGTACTGCGATGCCAAGCGTGTTCCTATCTCATGTTGCTGTCGTCGCAGACAGAAACCACCCACCCAGCGAGCTGGGCACCACCCCGCAACCCAGGCACCACTGGACAGCATTGGCTAAAAGCCCAAGGTGGGAATGCACATGACCGCGACCTCGATGTCTCCTTTCTGCAGGACGCGGCGGCGTCTCGCTGGGTCGGTGGCGCGGCAACCGCGGCGCTGGCGGCGGCGGCGCCCGACGCCCGCATGCCCGGCTTCCGCGGCAGCACCGTGGCGGCGGCGGCGCTGGCGGCGGGCCGCGCGGCTGCGGGTGCGATGCCGGTCTGGCCCCCGTCGCTGGCCAGCCTCACCGGCCACCCGGTACGTGTTAAACCCTCTGGTCCGTTTCAGCCTGCAGGCTCAGCTCTTTATGGTTTGGAGGGAGTTCGCGCAGCTTGTCCGTGGTCAGCAGACACGTGCCCCTTCCTGGTCTACGGTCAAACTGCTGTTGTCTGCCAGCTGCCTGTCTCATTGCGCAACCACTGCCTACAGACATCTGATCTGGCATTCACCGACCATGCAGGATCCAGAGGCGGGTGCCCTGGCCGCGTGCATCGCCGTCATCCGCGCGTCGCAGCCGTCGGCGGCGCAGCAGCCGCAGGGCCGGCATCAGCCGCAGCTGCAGCACAGCGCCTCGGCTGCCGGCAGCCTCACGAGCGCCGACATCGCCAGCAGTGGCGGCTCGGATGACGCACAGGAAGCGCCAGGCGGCCGCCCGCCACCGCAGCCGGCTACGCCGGGGCAGGCGTCGCAGCTTGCGCCGCTGCCGCGGCCCGGCTTCCGAAGCTCCCACAGCGGCCCTGCCGCCGATGACGGAGGCTGCGTCGGCCGGCAAGGCAGCGGCGACCCCAGCGGCAGTCTCTCTGGCGGCGATAGCGACGGGGAACTGACGAGCGAGGACGTGGCGCGGCTGCAGCGGCGGCTGGCGGAGTTTGGGGTGTCGGACTGACCTTAAAACCTAATGGCGCCACGCCGCATGACGCACGATGCGTGCCATCGCTTGCCGCCGGTTCCGCCCCGGGGGCCGCAGCCATGAGGGGCGGTATGACGCACGAGAGGGGACGCCGTTGGCGCTGGGCGGTGGGCGGCCGTTCAGACGGCGGCCCTGCAGCCAGCACGAGACGCAAGCAGGGGCCATATGTAAACTGGGAAGATGAAAGCAGCTGACAGCTGCGAATCGATCAAGTGAGGAGCTCTGGCGTGCGAGGCAGCGCATTGCCAACAGCGGCCTGCTGCTGAATGGGGGATCTGCTCAAGAGCCACAGGCTGCCACCAGATCAGCAGTGGCACACACAGCTGCTCGTATATCAGGAAGCAAACCCATTCCATGTCGGACCTATCCATGGCAAGCGCGCAATGATGCGCGAGTGCGGAAGCGCAATGCGGCTGTGCGGCTGATCAAGGCGCGGGTGCGAGGCTGCCCTAAACCCTAAACCCATCTGGACTGTTGGTGCCCAACCGTCCTTTTTGCCGTCTGGAAGCGGGTTGACACGGGTCGGACACGAACTCAGGAGCCATCGCACGTGAGAGGGATCGGCGTGTTGGCGACGGAATCCTGCAGGAAACCTGGGAATATTGGCAAGGCAGCCCGAGGCGCGAAGCTGGTGCCGCAGGGGTTTGGCCGTTTAGCTGCCTGCGACGCTCAGCTGTTTGGCCATCTCGTTCTCAGATATCATACATGTACCTAGGATAAACGTCAGATTGACACGGAATCCGAAACACGCCGTGCGTCTGGCGTCAGTTTGTGGTGCAGCTTACATTGCGTGAGACAGTAGGGAACTGTGTGTTTGCGCCTTGATGAACTGGCTTTCTCTTTCCCATTGTTGCAGCCGTTGCGGTGCGTACAACTTTTGAGCATTTTGATGACTTTGGTAGGTAGGTGGCTGATGAGCTGCGGGCTAGATATTCTTCATGCAGACGGAAACCCTCGGCACCAGGTCAGCCCCTCTTGTTTCTCCCAAACTCGCTGCCAAACCATTAGTCGGCTCTGCGACACCCTGACCGAACCTTTCTGAGTGCGTTTCGCCCAGCCCGCACGGTGATTGCGTTTCCGCTTGTGTGGGGACAGTGTTTACTCGCCACCGCCGTTCCAGCTGGGTGTCATTAGCGGCGGCTGCTCAGGGGAGGAAGCAGCGCGGAACATTGCAGGCCAGACTGAGGCCAGCCTCTCCGCACTCATTGTAGCTCCTACAGACGTCAAACTCATTTTCTGGACCGTCTGGTAATTCACTCCGCGTCACATTCGCGCTGCGTGCCTTTGACCAGCAGCAACATCGGTACCTTGACCAGCAGCCATCAAAGGGCAGCCTCGAGCGGTAGTTGTAAAGGTCGCAGAGATCGAGACAGTGCACAGAAGGCACACACTCAGCTTCGCAAAGTGTGCTCCTCATCCCAAAAGCCAGCAGGCACTTGGACACATCACCTGCCGTGCAGTCTTCAGCAGGCGGCGCCGCCATGGCGCTCATGCCCCGCAGCAAGGGCCAGGCAAAGGGGCCGGCGCGCAAAACGAAGGGCTTCAAGAAGCAGGGCCTGCTGAAGCCCAAGGCCGTCGCCGCAAAGCGCAAAGCGAAGAGGAAGGACATGCGCATCGGCGGCGGCGACACTGCGATGCAAGCAGAGCCCACGTCAAAGCCGAAAGGTACCGAACCATCAGTATGTTATTTGTAGCAGGGTGTCCAAAGGACATGAAAGCACGTTGCGAACACTTTTGGCTGATGTCATGCACATTGAGGCGCCGTCAGGGGTGCAGCGACGGTGCTGTTGATGCATTGACAAGTGAACGTGGTGCCGCAGGCAAGAAGGTGGGGGCGGCGGCGGCGACGGGCGGCGACGATGATGATTTCCAGGACATGGCGCTGTCGGACCATGAGGGTTTAGATGGACCGGGGGCGGAGGCGCTGGCGGCGGAGATCGAGGGGCGCGACGGCGGCGCCGCCGGCGTGCCGTCGGCGACGGTGAACCAGAAGAAGAAGGCTCGCAAGAAGAAGGTGGGTGCATTCTTCAGCGCTTTCGGCGGGAGGATTCGGCACTGTCGCACTATGGCGTCATGTCAGATGTCGTGACGCATACGACAGACAGGACGCTTCCGTCGCCAGCGCTTGCGCAGCGCGCCACCATGTCGCGACGCAGCTGACGGCGCGGCGCGTGTCGCCAGCCGTGTGCTTGGCAACAGGGTGCACATTCTGCGTCGGCTGATGCTCTGCTCGACCCAGGTCTTTTGGGAAGTGGCGTTCGGAAGCAGGCGTTCTGAAGAATGCGTTGACGCCGATGTCTGAGGTGTTTCACGCCGCGGCTTGCAATCTGGGTTTCTTGATTTTGACTTTGGCAATAAGCCTCCCTGGAGCTACGTCTCCTGACACCGCCTCATCACCACGCGTTTGCAGGTGCAGAAGAAGGCTTCTGCTCTGGAATTTGAGGCGTCCCGCGGCGCCGCGGCGGCGATCGCAGAGGCGCAGCCGTCGCAGCAGGCGGACTGGCTGTGGGCGTCGTACTCTGGTGCGACGGGGGCGCCGGCAGAGCGCCGCGGCAGCTTTGACGGTGCGCTTTAACATCCCACACTGTTTCCTGCCAGGCTGACAGAGGGAGACTCGCAGCCCACCCAAGCTTCTGGGCATGCTACTGCATGGGGGCCCAGCAAGCTGCCAACGAGGTCAGATCTGGGCGAGCACGCCTGGCTGCCTACCCAAAGTTCTGTCCTGGTCTCGCGCAGGCAGCTTCGCGGCGCTGGCGGGGCGGGCAGCCTGGACGACAGCACTAAAGGCGTGTAATCCATCCCAACGCTCGGCCCCCTTTCTCAAAGCTTTTCTCCTGCTCGCGCAGGCAGCTTTGTGGTGCCGCTTGCGGGGGCAGGCATCCTGGATGAAAGGCTCAAGGCGGCGGCGGGCCCGCAGTGGCGGCAGCACCTTGGCCAGGACGCCGGCCGGCCCAACGGCTCGCCGAGCGTGCTGCTGATCGGCTCGTCCGCGGCCGGCGCCAACGACCTCATCAAGCAGCTCCCGTCGCTGCACCAGGTGCAGTTTCATTATGTACACTTCGGATGATGGCCGCAAAACCGCCGAGCGTGCTGCTGATTGGCTCGTCAGCGGCCGGCGCCAACGACCGCATCACGCAGCTGCCGTCGCTGCACCCAGTGCAGACAGTCTCCGTGCAAGAAGCAACGCCGATCAACGGCTGTCACACGAAAGCGCCGAGCGCTGCTGGCCGCGGCTTCCGCAGCCGGCGCCAACGACCGCATCACGCAGCCTGCCGCAGCTGCACCAGGCAAGCTCGCCGCACGCCCCCCAACGACGACGACCATACCCGACAATGCACCAGCACCACATGGGGCAGTGCGGGGACTCACCCGATGTCGACAAGAATCTCGCGTGTTATACCCTGCAGGCGTGCAAGGTGGCCAAGCTGTTCGCAAAGCACTTCAAGGTGCCGGAGCAGCAGGCACTGCTGACCAAAACGGCGCCCGCGATTGGCGTCGGCACGCCGCACCGCCTGAGCCAGCTGGCGGCGCTGGGAGCCCTCAGGCTGGACCGGCTGAGCCTGGTGCTGGTGGACGTGGCCCTGGACGCCAAGCAGAGGTGATAACCTGAGCGCCTGGACATGCTTGAACGTTAGTACACACATGAACGCTGAGCTTGACCATGCCAGCCGAACGACCGGCTGAGCCTGGTGCTGGTGGATGTGGCCCTGGACGCCAAGCAGAGGTGATAACCTGAGCGCCTGAACATGCTTGGATGTTTGTACACACATGAACGCTGAGCTTGACCATGCCAGCCGAAACGACCGGCTGAGCCTGGTGCTGGTGAACGTGCCCCCGGGCGCCAAGCAGCTATTCCTTGCATGCGTTTCCTACCTTAGAAGCCAAAAAACATAACTAGAAATCCAACCGGCTGCGCCTGGTGCTGGTGAACACGGCAAGCCAAGCCGCTTCTCCTACAGAATCTGTGAAACTGGAAGCTTCATCTCCACAAGCGGGAGAATTGACCGGCGACGCTGCGCACTGCAGCAGCGCGTTTTGACACGCACTTACTTTGTTGTGTTAATGTGCCTGTACCTTCTCCTCCAAGCCTGCTGAACCTCGTCTTTTCTTCACTGTGCAGAAGTCATCAATCCAGTAACCTGCGCGGACTTTTGGCAACCAGTCTCTGATCTTGACCCCTCGTTGATGTGGTTACTACTTGTGCCACACAGGACGATCCTGGACGTCCCGGAGACCTGCGCCGACTTCTGGCGCTTCTTTGGGGAGCACTGGGGCGCCCGCCTGGCTGCAGGGCAGACGCGCATCGGCCTGTTCAACAGCCAGGACGCGCCCTGAAACCACCCTGTAGCTGCTTAGGAAGAGAACGAGACGGTCCCTCCCTGTGATGGAGCAACGCGCGAGGCGACGGCGTGGCCCGAGATTCAGGGACGGCGATTCGGCGGCGGTGGCGGCAGCCGCGCCACTCGGCAGTGCCCAATGGTGTTTGCGGCGCCGAAACTGCGGCGGGAACATGCTGCCGGCGGCACACCAAGATCGATGAGACGCGAGCGCTGTGCATGCGGAGCTAGATGCAGATGCCCGGGCGGCCGAAATTCTGTGAATTCTCATGAGGTTAGGGACAGACACGTGGTTTTGTGCAGCCATGAATTTGTTCCAAGTACCATAGGCACTGCCGCGGCAGACGATGCGCGGCAATCGGCGATATCAGGCAAGCATTTGGAGTCTCTGGCACGGGCCACTCGCCCAGAGGGAGTTCATCGTAGTTCATTCACTTTCTTACTATGCTGCATGGCGGTACTGATTCCCTGGAGTTATGTCCCGCCGTTGATTTCTCGGCTGCGGCCGAGGCGTGGCGGCGGCGCCCTTCGAACCGCCAGAAGTAGCAGAGTGGGCGGGTCGCCTGCATGCTTCGAAGAATTGCACAGGGGCCAGCGGGCTGTGGCTTCCCCCGCTGAATTGGCTGCCTCTGGCATTGCCCACGCCAGGAATTCCTGAGGGCTCTGTCCGTGGCTAGAGTCTCCTGCCCTACTTCGAAAAGGATTGCCAGCTGCGCTGGCATTCACGGCCGCCAGCACCTTCCAGGAACAGCGCGTATCATACATCGGTCGCGGCTCCGGACGAAAGCACCTCAAATAGGCGGCGTCAAGCTCCTGCATCTCGGGCTTCGCGTTTCACAGGTGTGGTGAGCGTGTGCATCGCCCCGAACCGCATGGATATCATGTCTGGATGGAGGGTCGACGCCGGCAGTTTCAGCGACGAATGTGCCTGCTGTAACGCCTGGGAGCATGTTCCTGGCATCCATGCCAAGCTGCTACTGCATCGAGCCGACGCGTCTCCTTCGATTTCGCCAGATCTGCTCCGATCTGCAATCGAGCCCGCGGCCTCCTCTGTATCGACGGGCTGTACTCGCAGCTGCGCTGCAGTCCCCAGCCAATCAGATGCATTATCTGGGTGACTGGGTGGGTGTGCATCGATCCGTAGCGCTGTCAGCTCCTGTTTCTGCGAGCCCGCGGCTCCGACCACCAGGTGCTCACTTGGGCGTCACAGCCTTGTTTCACGCAACGCACAGCTCAGGTTGCAAATTTTAGATGCCTATAGCAGGCTGCACTCAGACGCGTCTGGCAGCCTGCTTGTGGGTTCGTCTTTGGGCAGATTGGAACAGAGCGACCACAAAGTGGTCGATACTCGGGCTGGATAAGCGTCCCTGTGCTCAAGCGATGACTCGTTGGCGACACTATGTCTGACCAAGTAACGCACATGCTCAGTCATCTTCGCACGCAATAGCTGGAGGCCGCGTGTGTCTCACTCATTCTGCTTCATCACCGCACTGCAGGTCAGCGCATCTCTGGCCAGCAGCCATGGCACGCAGCCAAGCCCCTGTCTCAGCGCTGCTCTGCGTGGTGCTTCTTGCAGCAGCCCTCAGCCCAGCCGCCGGCCAGCTGCTCGCCATGGGCACGCCACCGGGAGCGGTCGCCGCTGCACCCTTGACGGCGCCGGCGCCGATTGACGCTACCAACATCGCCACGACAGTCGGCTCCGGCGCCGCGACGGTGCCCGTCGCCGCCGCCGCGGGCCCCACAGCAGCCATGGCCGTCGGCGTCGGCGGCGAGATCTCTGCAAACCGTACTGTCGGCACGCAGCTTGTGATCCCGCCCAGCGGCTGCCTCGTGGTGTCGGTCACCGCCGCTGAGGGCATGTGCCTCCAGGACGCCAGCTTCCGGGTGTGGCTCGAGCTTCTCAACTTGTACATGCACTTGCACAAATGTCGTCATGCAGCACGTATCACATGCCTCGTCTTGGAAGTGGCGCCTTCAGCACGCTCGGCCTGCTTGCGCTATGTGCGTGAAGTGACTTCATCTCTCGATTGCCAGCAACACGCTGCATGTCGCGAGCATGTGTTTCCGGACTCGCAGGTGAATAACCAGAGCATTGCAGCGCCGGCGGACTACCAGCAGGCAGGCATCCCCGGCTCCAACCTCTTCTTCAACCGCACCAGCTATGCCGCTAACAATGCGGCCTGCTCTTCTGCCGGGCCTTCGTGAGTTTCTGGTTTTACCATTCGTCAACACGCACTTCCGCTGCTCAGATGTCTTGCGCATGCCTGGTAGTGGTATGCAGGTATGCCGCGATGGAAATGCAGAGCAATGTGCAGCGCTCATACGGGCGGCCTGTGCGAGCCGCCCGCATGAGCGCTGACACTAAAATCAGACATGACTGAAGGTCAAAAGATGATTCGAAGCTGACCTTCCGCTTGCATGCTGTTTGCTGCAGGGTGGTCCAGGTGTACGAGGCCTCAGGGTGTGTCCTGGCCGACGCTGCCACGTCGACAATGGGCGCTGCCGCCGCGACGGACATTCAGAACTCCTTCGTGTGCATGCCTTCGGGTGCGGTTTTCCCCTCCTGTGATGCATGCATGAGCGGACACAAACCATGCGTGCTCTGTGACAGCATGTTCCGTAGCGCATGTCAAGGAATGGTGGTCAATTGGCAATGACCACCATTCCTTGCCTCGCTATGCGCACATGGCGCGCGACCCCGCGCAAATAATTTACCGTAGAACTCAGAGCTACTCGTGAATGACAAACGGAACAAAGGGTCCAGTCGGCTTCTTACTCCCCTCGCGCAGGCTCGGACACGACGAACTACGCGCGCACGTTTGGTGCCACCACCCAGGAGCGTCGGTTCTGCACTGTCGCCGCTCGCGACGCGGGCGCAGCGGTCGCCTCCGGCAACGGCACAGCTTCGTCGGGCAGCCCCTGCGCCGCGTCTCGTGCGACTTACGTGATCCAGAACCCGTGCCCCACCTACAACACCACCGTCAACACGACGGTGCGCCTCTTGCTTTTTTCCCGCTTCTTGCAAGGCAGGGCAGGAGGGCTGGGGCGTGAAAGCGCAGGGACAGGCGCTGCGGCAGCTTGTGACAGATATCGCAGGGAAATCTTCTTTCAGCCTGAACATGTCCAAACCCTGCCGAGAATTCGCAGCCGCTCACCCGGCTCCTGCGCAGCACATCACTCTGCTGTTTCCTTTGCCCTGCGGCAATGAAGGTGTCCCTGATGCATAGTCGTCCGGGTGCAGGCGCGGTTCTTCCTGGCGACCGACGCACCGGCCACGCCACCGCCGCGGGTGGCGCTGGCGCCGCCGCCCAGTGCAGCCAGCGCGCCCGCGCCCTCAGGTGTGGGCTGCACCCTAGGCCATTGTTCATCGCGGTCGTCTTGCTGCGGCCAGAGGCCATAAGAAGATGTGCTACCTCCCTCTGGCAATCGGGACGCTGCCGTAGGCTACACAGCAATACCTGTCGCACTGCTGTACCCCCACCATGTGCGCCGTGGGCGATGCACAGCCCTCTGCAATTTCAGCAGCAACAAAAGATGCGCCCAGCGCCAGCGCTGCCTGCCCCAGCTGCTGATGACTACTGACACATCTCACCGCAAGTTCATTCACTCCCGAGTGCAGACGCGGCGCTGACCCCAGCCGCCGCCCCCGCCACCGCGCCTGCCCCAGCTCCCGGCAGCGCCGCAGCGGGTCCTGGCAGTGTCACAGCAGGTGCAGAAGAACAATTTCATTCAACAAGCACATGCTCGTCTGCCTCCTCATGCTGCCTGCTTGTGCCGTCAGCCCTACAAGACGCCCGCGAGACAAGCACAGGGTTTAGGGTCTAGCCTGCTGCAGCTCACACTGCGCATTCCACCACAGCGAGCGTTGCAAATTCGACGGATTTGTCATGTCCTTTCGCTCCGGCATGACCGCAGGTGCCCTGTCGCCCGGCACTGCCCCCGCCCCAGCGCCGCAGGCTGCCAGCCGTGCCACCGCGTGCGGCGCCGCCGCTGCCACAATCGCCACGGCGGCTGCGACGCTGGCCATGCTGGCCTAGAGTACCGCCCAAGCAGTCTTTCTGAACCCCGTGACAGACGAACTGGAACTTGGTGGACTGGTAGGCAAGGATAATGCCTGCAGCAGTAGCCTTTTTGGGAACAGCAATGCGTTGACGGCAGCCTAGAGGGTCAGGGATCGTGACGGCCATGAAGGCAGCAAATCGCCGGTGAGTCTTCGATCTGTATGGGCGTTTGGGATCAGGAGTGCGGCTGCTGCAGAAGCAACCGCAATGCGCAAATGGTGGTCGCTCACGAGTGCTTGGGCTGTCCTCAGATGGGAGTGTGAATCTGGATTTGTCTTTTGGGAGTCATGTCGAGCTTGCAAATGGGTCTTTAGAGTACCCTTCTGAAATAACGCTGGCTCCCTCTTTGCAAAGAAAACATCAGCCCCAAACCCTAAACCCGAAAAACATATCGAGACAACAGACATCCCCAGCGTGTCTGGCGCCCCTGACAACAAGCAGGTCGGCTGCAGCGGTGCTCTCTTGCGGCTACTCGAGCTCTTGGTCCGGCTGTCAATCTGATGCGCAGCCGCTGGCATCAGGTGTCATGAGCCGGTCATGATCCTTCGTCCATCTTTGCGGGCATCGACGCCAACAGCCCCGACGCCTGCACCCATAACCAATAGAAACCCATTACCAATAGAAACTCCTAATACACATCCCAGCGCACAGTCGGCGGTCCAGGCCCGGCTGTATGGGAGCTAGGGTTTATGGTTTAGGGTTTCACCCTCGACTCCGACGTTCATGACGCGCCCACGGGCTCACCGATGCACTTTTGTAGACCCGTGCATGAACGCAGTCCAGCGGCTGCACCCGGCTCAAGGCATGCAGCCTGCGTGCTGGGCGACTTCGCCAACGCGCATCACGCAGTACTGCCGCTCTCAACGCGAAACACATGCCTCAAGGCAACGGTGATAAAGCAGCACAGCACGGATTCCCGACCGACCTGTGCGGCGATGGCGCCGTTGCGCTCGGTCGCCACGAGCGCCGCCAGCCGGCGGGAAACGTCCGCTGTGAGAGTCCCCGGCAGCGCGGCGCCGGCGGACGACCGTTCCAGCAGCGCCTGCAGCGTCGTCAGCGCCGCGGCGCGCACCGCGGAGACTTTGGCCTCCTCCGTGCACGCCAGGATGCCTGTTTCAAGCCGAATCGACGGTGTAGGGCGTCACCGTTCTAACAAGTCAGAGTCTTGCGCCGCGGCGCGCACTGCAGACACCCTCTATTTAGGGTTTGGGGTTTGAATTTTGGGGTTTGGGGTTTTCGCGCACTGCAGACACCTCGGCCGCCTCCGTGCCCACCAGGATGCCTGTTTCCAGATCGCAAGAAAGTGAAAACACTCATTGTTTCTTAACTCAGGTGGCGCCAGCGCCGTGGCATGCACCGGACACCTTCGCCTCCTCCATGCCCGCCAGGATGTATGCTTCAAAGGGCATATGTTACTGTTGAGCGTTGATACCAGTTTAAACAAGACAGAAACAGTGCTTTGGTTGCGCATGGCGGGGCCTCCAGCAGTGCCGCTGGCACGTCCGCGGCGCAGATTTGGTGGTCCACACCTGGTTTAGGCTTTAGGGTTCAGGGTTTAGGGCGCGATGTAAGACAGGATAGCACCCCGACCCAAGCTCAGGCAGCTGGCCAGCATCCAGACACGATGGCGAATTTTTTTATTTCTGTAAAAACCCTTAAACCCTGAAGACCCACCCGGCACCAGCTTGGCCGTCCACGGCAGCTGCTGGCCCGTCAGCTGCGGCGGCGACGCGCCGGTTCCGGCGGCTGCCGCCGGCGCCGCGCCGCTCGCAGCGCCGGTGCCTGCGTCCGTCTCGACAGCGATGCGGCCCAGCTTGAGCAGGTAGCCCCTGGCGACGCCCAGTGCCTCCACCCGCGCCGCCCATGCATGGCCTGCGAAGGTGCGCGGTGACACTCTCGATGCACATTCTAAGCAGTTTGAAGCAGCCCAACTGCACCTTCGAAGAGATAACTGCCCGCAAACGCACCCAGCAGCGGGTCTGCGACACCGCCGCTGCGCTGTCGCCAAATCTGCAGGGCGTCCGCAGGTTGTGATGCGACCACAAAAGTTCAGCTTGGCCTGTCCACATTGCACCTACCCGGCAGCAGCGCCGCCGCCAGCGCGTCTGCAACGTCGTCGCCTCGCGCTTCCGCCGTCGCAGCTTCGGCGCCGGCCCATGCGGCGCCGAGCGCCGCAACAGTCTCCATCGCCGGCAGCGGCGCCGGCGTGGCGTTGGCCGGCGTGGCGTCGGCCGCCGCGGCTGCCTGCGGCAGGAGGAATCGTCACATTTGAGAGTCCGCTTTGCGGCCAGACACGAATGCTATTGAGCGTAGCAGCTGTCCCAAGCGCCGGCAGCGGCCCCGGCGTGTCCGCCGCCGTTGCCGCGTCGCCGACGGTGACGCGGCGGCCTGTGCGGGGCAGAGTTGAGACTGTCATCAGCCATGACCCATCCTGAGTCAGCACGCTCTTGAGTGGCTGCCGATTTGGGTCCCCACACCTGAGACGTCTCACCAGCTGGCAACTGCCCGCCAGCACGGCAGCCTGCGCCTCGGCGTGCTGCTGGTGGCACTTGCCCGATGGTGTTCGCTGCATGCTGGGGTCTCGAACAGGGTTTCAGCAGCGATGCACAGAAATCTCACCGGTGTGCTGGCGCCCGCCAGCACGGCGGCCTGCGCCTCGGCGTGCGCCTGCAGCGCCGCCAGCAGCGGCGGCGCCGCAGCGGCAAAGTGGTCCTGCCGCGGAAAGGCCGCCAGCGTCTTTCGCAGCGCCTCCAGCGTCGCCTTTCTGAAGTCCGCCTTCTTCCGGCCTGCGCGAAAGTCATGATCACGTCAGAACGCCCTGCGAAGCATTGTCGGACGCTTTGCATTTCGACGCTTCTGGACATGCTCGTGTGCCGATGCCAGTGCCTCGCACGACGCCTCTCCCAGGCTCCAGCCTCTCAGGCACCGCCTTCCTGACGTTCGCCTTCTTGCAGCCTGCATGGTTGGAGCACAGCACGACGCGCATTGCTGTTCTGCAACATGTTCCCGCAACGGCCAAAAAGGCGATGGGAGACGCCTTCACCAGCTGGACCCTAAACCCTAAACCCTCAATCCACTCCGAAAACAGCAGTAAGCAATCAGCAGCGTGCACCCATCCGCCTGTGAAAGCAGTCTCAAACCCATTGCTCGTGCCAGTTGCGAGATAAATTGCACCTCATCATGTATTATGTAAGCACCACAAAACTGGCAGAGCTGAGGAGGCGGTCGACCATGCAGAGCGTGCAGACTAGGAACACAGCCATTTGTTGTCTGTCTGATGCATCCCACTCTTGCACAGCCGCGATGTGCACAGCCAGCGGAATTCACCCACCGACTACCTCGACCAGTGCGGCAACTGCCGCCACGCCGCCGGCCATGCAACAGGGCTTTTCAAATTGTCCTGTGGCAAGCTCTGCTCACCGACTGCCTCAACCAGGGCGGCCACCGCCGCCGTGCCGCCGGCCTCGCCCAGCGTTCCTGGGCACGCAGCAGCCAGCGCCGCGAGTGCCGCCGGCACAGCCTCCTTGCCGTCCGACAGCCGCCCCGGCAGCTCCGCCTGCAGACGTATACAAAGGATGGGTTGATGCGTGAACGACGTGGTTGTCAACGCTCAGTGGTGATGCTGTTCTTCAAGGGCCGGACGTCAGCGAGGCCGGCGCCAGCGCCGCCGACGGCGGCCTCCTTGCCGGGCAGCAGCCGCCCCGGCAGCTCCGCCTGTAACAGGCAAACAATACATGCTTTTGCCAAACGTTTCGAACTCGAACTCCTATAGAGACCCTGGCATCAGCAGCGCTTCCTGAAATGTCGGCACCGCCTCCTTGCTGTCTCACAGCCGCCTGGGCGGGTCCACCCGCCACAGGACGCTTGGATTGCACGGCCTGACATAAACCCTAAATTCAGGGCCAGTTTATCTGCGGCGAAGTCGATCAGCATCTGTGTTACCAAGCTCACTGCTTCTCGGAGGACTGCATCGCACATCACGTTACGCCCCCAGGATCAGCTGCAACTTACACCTGGCGAGTACTGGAACCCTAAACCCTAAACCGCAGGAGGATCTCCAGCGCCAAATGTGCATGCGTCGTCGGTCGCACCTGCAGCGCGCCGGCGAGCGTCGCGGCACGCGGCGCGACGGCGTCCGGCGCCGCCTCCGCCGCCGCCACGACAGCCAGCGCGGCGCACCGCTTGCGGCCCCACTGCTGGCTAGCCAGCCCTGCAGCGAAATCGCTCCAGGGGGGGTCAGCAGCAGGTGCGCATTGCAGCATGGCCATGATGCTGCAAAAAAGGGGAGAAAAAGAGAGAAAAAAAAGAAAAAAGCCCTGCATGGCATGATGAACGTTGGCATGGCAGGCGCCCACCAGCCTCTGCAAGCCGGTATCTCGAATGCGATATTGCTGCGGGTTCGAGTGGCCACCTGAGGTGATAAGCGGCACGATGTCGGCGATGTATAGGCGGAGTGCTGAGGCGGTGCCGCTCGTTGCATCCTCCCACACCTCGCCCCACAGCTCGGCCACGTCTTTCTCCTCGTCCTGCTTCGCCACAAACGCCAGCGGCAGCACCTGTACAGCATCATGTTTAGGGTTTAGGGTTTAGGGCTTCAGCAGGAATAGGAAATGTCTAAGTGTTCAGCGGCATGCGGCACCACAATACCACAGACTGGCCACGTCGTCTTACTCGGCCTGCTTCGCCACAAATGCCACAAGCATCGCCGGCAGACCAGTTCGCCTGATGTTGTTGGACCGATTCCGGCGTCACTGCAGATGTGAAACCTGAGTGGCGAGCTTGGCCAAGGCGTCGCCCGCATCGAGCGCCTTTTCCCGTCACAGCAGCCCCGCCAGCAGCGCTTTCAGTCTTGTCAATTTGTTCACTCTAAGAGTTCTGTTTCGGATGGAGTACCTGGGTGGCGTGCTTTGCGAAGGCGTCCCCGGCGTTGCGAGCCACCTCTCGGCACAGCAGCCCAGCCAGCAGCCGCGCCCCCCGGTCGCCGGGGTCGTTATACATTGCGGCGGCTTCGCCGAGGAGCTTCTCCACGCGGGCGTCGGGCGCGATGCGGGCGACGGACGCGGCGGCCGCCGCGAATGCGCGCTGCGCGGTGCCGCTGCGTTCCGTGCGGGCCGCGCCAACCAGCGCCTGTTCAGGTGCCAGTCGGGGGTCAGAAAGTGAGTTTCCGCGGCAGAGCTTCCGCAGTACATATTCAATACTCGAGCCAGCTGCGGTGCCTGGAAGGTGCGCCATGCCACAGCGCTCTGCGCAAGCTGCGCCCACCAGCGCCTGTCGGGCACAGGCACATGGTGGAATACTCGCATCAGAACGGGGAAGCTGGTGGGAAGGAGCTCTGTGTCATGACTGGAGGCGTCAAACTGCGGGATGTCAAACTGCGGGACCGGCAGACCGAAGTCGCCAGGCAGCCAATCGAGCCGCCGGCCCCCTTGGGAGCGTGCATGCCTTGCACAGCCATAGATGACTGCTTTGCCGCCTGGGGCGCGGTGCCGTCTGCGGCTTTCAGGTTCTTAGGGTTTAGGGTTTAGGCGGCTTTTTCTGGAGCCCAGGCACCTGCCTGCCCTGGGGCAGAAGTGCTGCTCACATGGCAAGCCATCCCAGCATTGGCAACAGGACGTTCGCTCCTGGGCGATCGGTGGCTGCGGGCCTGTTCTGGCGGCTCAAAACGCCACCCTGCCTTAGAGCAACACATTGCGGTCCCTGTGCTCGAGTCCCGTGGCTATTTCTGGGTTCTGTTTAGGTTCCTTCGGCCCACCTCACTGAGCGCTTCGGACTGTGGGCGCATGTCAGGACCCATGCGCAGGTAAGTAAAATTAAACCCTGTTTAATTTTACGTATTACTAAACAACAACCAACAAAGATCTTTCAACTAAAACATCTTTTCTGATTTAGCCAGCCCCGAGACCAGCCGTGGTCTCCGACGTTTTTACGTCTTTTCCGACTTTCTCCGTCTTTTCCCCCTCAGCTTTCTGGCACCTGGTTGGCGGCACACCTTGATCAGGGCGCCGGACGCTGGGCGCATGTCGGCGCCCATGCGCAGCGCCAGCCCGGAAATGAAACGCGCCGCGCCGACGCGGGTGTTGACGCCCACGCCCCGCCTCACGATCTGGACTAGGCGCGGCACCAGCGCCTCTGCGTGGCGGCAGGATGACAGTGTCATGTTCTCGTGTCATGTTCTCGGAATACCAGAGTGTTGAGGCTGATGCGGGTGTCACTGCTGACGCCGCGCCGCACGATCTGCCTCGGCCGTGGCACCGTCGCCTCTGCAGGGCAGCGGTATGACAGCAGTGGGACATTTCCCCACTGCTTGTGCTCCGTTTTCCCAGACACATCAGCCAGCAAGCCGGTGTTTGCTCCAAATGCAGACCTGTGTCGTTTGCATGTTGATTAGGGCACATGATCGATCATGAACACCTGTCTGCATAGTGAAGCAGAGCTGTCGCCTTCGGCAGGAACATAGCGGAGTGCATGTTTGACGATTTCCAGGGGCGTCGCTTATATGGATAAATACCCTGGCAGCGTAGGGTATGGATTGTACCCTGGCAGCGTGATTCTGGGCAGCATATTGGGGCTGCAGATATTTTTTTGGTTTGATTTTTGTACTTTTACAGAAAAGTTTTTCAGATTGTAAATTACGAATTGGGCTGCAGAGCTAGATTGTTGGCAATCGGCTCATGGCCTACTCTGGAGCAAATGCCGTCACAACTGCAGACCGCAAGCCGTCGCTCATTGCGCGACTCGAAGAAAGGTTTCGTTATCCCACTGAAGGAGTCTTATTCGCATACCGAGGGAGGGTTGATCCACGTAGCGGCTGGCAGCGTCCAGCGCGTCGCCCATCGGCGACGCCTTGGCGGCGGAGAAGCGTGCGCCTTCCAGCTTTGCGTTGTCCAGGCCTAGCCGCTCCGCGTGCTGCTCCAGGTAGTTCAGCCTCGTGTCCTGTGGACAAAAAGGTTCGCTTCGAATTCTTGGTCAACTGCGAGTCTTACACTGCTCTCTCGCTAGTTGCCAGAGTTTTCCTCGTCATCAACCCCTTATATCTCTCGGATCGGACCGGGTGTTGCAAAACACCATCCGGTTTCGTGTTGTCCGGCCCCAGCCGCTTTGCATGCCGCAGCACGCACGGTTCGGGAACGGCCCGCATGACGGTCCTCGACAGCCAGGAGGCACCTCGACGACAGAACGCTAAACCCTAAACTCTACAGGCAGTGCCAGTGACGGGCGGCGCACCTCCAGCGTCGACAGCGACTCCAACAGCGAGCCGACGAGCAGCGGCAGGTGCGGGCGAACGGGCGCCGGCCCCGCGGCTGTGACCATCTTCGCAATGGTGTCCACCGCCAGGCCCGCCACCTCCGGCACCGCGCTGCCCATGCCTGCAGTTTGGCTGCAAGGTGTTGGCGCAGGTGCTTCCTCGATTGACTGTGTTTCAGCCACCGCAACGTTTTTCTGCGATGGTGTCCACTACCAGGCGCGCCACCTCCGGCACCGCGCTGCTTACTCCGGTAGTGTCTGGCGAAGTTTCGGCAAGCTGATTCTTTTGTGTCGCAAACCCCGACTGATTGGGTATCGGCCGTAACTGCATCGCGTGATGGTTTGTTCGTAAGAGCATCGATCAAGCGCCCGTCCATGCACATGACAAGCTAGCCTTGCACTTGCCCAGCCATGACATGTGAACAGCAATTGTTCAAGCAACGGACCGAGGCGTGCTTCCAGAGCTGTGTGCTGCTTGGAATCTGGTAGCACTAAGCATGTTGAACTTCAGCTCTCGATTCCATTGCAAGCGCGCAACTCTCAAATGCTCGTCCAGGCGACTTGCTTCAGTTCCGCCGGCAAAGAGGCGCAACCTTCTCGCAGCAGCAACGGCAGCGCCGCGGCAATGGCCACCTCAGCATCAATCTCACTAATCTGCGCATGCCTGTCCACCGCAGCTCATGCTTCATGCTCAGACGGCGGCTGTTGCTGTATAGCAGATGCGAGGGACGCACCCTTCTCCAGCAGCAGCGGCAGCGCCGCTGCGACCGCTGCCCCGGCATCGTTCTCGCTGCTCTGCGCCCGGTCTGTCACCCGCAGCGTCAGGCTGCAAGGAGGGAGGAAAAAGTGAACTAATCTTGGCTCGTCGAATCTCCAGCGCAATCTGCCTGCTGCAGTGAGGCCAGTCGTCGAACCATGGCCCTAAACCCTAAACCATCAAACAGGGCGCAATTGCACACTCCTGACCCTTGAGACTAGAGCCATCGAGACTAGAGCCATCGAGACTAGAGCCATTGAGACTAGAGCCATCGAGACTAGAGCCATCGAGACTAGAGCCATTGAGACTAGCTGGCTGGCACACCTGCGCAGGGCGCGCGCCAGCGTGACCGCCGCAGCGCGGACGGACTCCTTGATGTCGTCGAGGGCCCGCAGCGCCATGGTCCACATCTCGTCAAATCGATTCGCCACGTCCGGCCAGCGGCGGCCCTGGAGGATGGAATGTCACACGGTGATGTTGCATGAAACTCACACATTGCGAGGTCGTCCACTGCCTGCACTGCCATACAGTGCCCGTCCATGCGCTGTTCGTCCTGCTTCCTGCCGCTACCTAAACATGCTGTAAATGTGCATTAGCAACATGCCAGCTACATGCTGGACGTCAGCTGCCTGCATGCACCGTGCTGTAAGCCCGCACGCCACGAACTCGCGCGGGGCAACAGGCCGAGCCTTGAACATGACTGCGCACTGACTCAACGCGCAGAAGATGAACTTGCCGCCTTTCTTCACAGCAGGCTGAACACGATGCAGGAGCTCCGCAAGGGGGAGGCTGCACGGTTGCGCCACAGCCTGCTGCTGCCACTAAATCGTGACATCAACACTTGCGAATGCATACTCATTTCAGAGTTCGACCAGGAAACACCTGCAGCAGGTCTGCCAGCCCGGGTCACGCGGCCTCGCGGTTTCGCCACAGCCGGCCAACTCCGCTAGAGCATTTTAATCTTGCAAATGCACGCGATGAGGCTCCGTATGACTGCTCTCCATATTATGAGGCTCCATATAACTCCATATCATGAGGCTCCATATAACTGCTCTCCATATTATGAGGCTATCTACAACTGCTTTCAGAATGCAACCGAGACACACCTGCAGCAGATCGGCCAGGCCCAGGCACGCAGCCTCGCGGTTTCGCCACAGCCGGCCGCCGACCTCGCCCAGCAGCTCCCTGGCGATCGCGTCCCAATGCGCCTCCACAGCCGCGCGCGGCTCGGGCACCAGCGCCCGCCAGATGGCGGCCATCGCCTCCCGCACCCGTGGGTTGGGGTCGTACTGGTACCTGATGAGAGGTGCATGCATGTAGTGAAGCATCGCACACGTATTGAGTAGTTGACTGGGATTCGATCGGATTCCGAGAGCGACCTCCGGCACCAGAGCCCGCCAGATGGCCGCCGTCGCCTCCCGCACCTGCGGGTCGGGTTCGTACTGGCACCCGACTAATGAGTTTGAAACTACATGCGGAAGTGAGAGACAGCAAGGGAAGACGGAGGATTGTGGGTTTTGAGGTGGGCTCCGGCACTAGCGCGCGCGCCAGCTGGCCACTGCACCCGCAAGGTGGTCGTACCTTGTAGAACTGGCAGGGATGCGGAACCAGGTATTGATTGTGAGGCAAGGGAACTGCATTCCGAGCGCCGCAGCAGTGCAAGCATGCATGTGTGTCCAGAAGTTGCAGCTCCTGGGCTTGACAGTGGCGCAGCCTTTGGCTGCGTCAGGGTCAGCCAGAGCCGCCACTTCCGGCGCTACTGCTGCACCAGCTCCGCCCCGTAGGAAGGTGGAGACTGTGTCCGATGCGGAACAGTGCGCGTCGCAACGGTCTGAATTTGCCGGCTGTTTACATGCTTTTGCCGAGGAATTGACACTGAAGCACCTCGAGCTATTGTGGTTCAGCAAAACCCTTGAACGGTTGCCTGAACAGCACCATGGAGGCGACGTAGGGCGCCAGCTGCTTGTCAGCCCAATGTCTGAATGAGGCATTTGTGGTGACTAGATTGTTCATCAGTGCCTTTCATGCATTCCCCCACCTGTACAGCTTGGGCACCATGGAGGTGACGTAAGGCGCCAGCTGTTCACCGGCCAGCTTGGCGATGCCGGCAAAGCCGAACGCCGCGCCGCGCGAGGAGTTGAGGCTTGCCGCATGATTTGCCAGGTCCATGAAACGGTACACCAGGTCCGGTTGGCCCAGGTCGTTGGCGAGTCCTACATTGCAGCAAACAGCGTTGTCAGGCTCAAGTGGCAAATGCTGCGTAGCGCGAGCTAGACCCTAAACCCTAAACCCTACAAGGTCGTTGCTGGTGCCAGGTCCGGCACCGGTACGCCAAATCCGGCCGCCCTAGATCGTCGGCGACCCCTGCAGCAGATCAAGTTCGCCAGTGTTGAAAGCGCACGGAAATGAGGCGTATGTAAACCCTAAACCCTAAATCCCAGGTCCATGAGGCGGTACACCAGGTCCAGTTGGCCCAGGTCATTTGCGGGGCCTGACTACACAGTGCATCTGCCAAAAAACGGTCATGAAAGGGTGGTCGGCCAGGCCATGGAGCAGTAGGGTTCAGGGTTTGAAGTGGACGGAATCTGGTTGCCCCAGGTCGTTCGCAAGTCATGCGCTTCGGACGACAGGCTTGGAGCCCGTCAAATCGTGTCACACGAGGCTCCGGATGCTGAGATTGACTGATTGGTTTCCGAAGAAAACATCAGTGGCAAGCTACCAAAAGGTTGCAAGTTCAATTCTATTTAGTAGCCCATCTGGTCCCATGAAGCGGGAGCACCAGATTCGGCTGCCCGAGTGGCCAATGGGTCTGAATCCAGAAGCAAGTTGTGCAGCAGCTGCACGGAACTGCCCGGAAGAGTGGAACCAGACTGATGCAGTGGCACAAGTGTGCGAAACAGCTAATACAGCTAATACAGCTGATAACTGCTGGTCCCACCGAGAGTCGTGGACGCTGAATGGCAGCGCAAAATCTTCAACGCAGCGGCTTTCTGCTGGCTTGCCCATCAGCATGTGTGGTCTGCGCACCGCACAGCTCGCGGTAGGTGGTGAGGCCGCCGCCGCCGGGCGCGCTCGGCAGCGCCCCCTCGGCAAACACCCGGCTGTCGCCCTCCAGCTTCACCGCCCGCCGCTTTCGCGGGCCGCCTGTCCATTAACCAGAAGCGAACAGTTGCTTTTTGGCAATCGCTAGGGTTTAGGGTTTAGGCTTCGGTGCTCCCTCACAGTTGCATCTTACATTAACAATATGCTTGCAGCCTCCTCTGCAGATACGCGGCTGTCGCCCTTCAGTTGAACCGCTCGCTGCTTGCGCAGGCCGCCTGTGCAGCAAACACATTCGATGCGGCTTTTGAGCAGCCGCTGTGTCACATCGTCAAGTCTGCAGTTCTGTTTGGTGATCCAAAGCACGCTTGCAACCCCCTGCACAGATGAACAGCTGCCGCCCTCCAGCTTGACCGCCCCCTGCTTGCGCGGGGCGCCTGATCGGAATGCATACTCGGCATTCAGGCCGACACTTTTGCTTCGGGCCTTCAGAACGAGGATCCGAGATCTGCGATTCGAGGATGCGCAAATGACGATGGAGCGTTCCGCCTCCAGACATGTGAAAAACTGGCAAGCCAGAACTGCACGCTTGCCGTGCCGTTGGGAGGCTGGAACACATTAGGTAAGGCTCGAACACATTAGGTAGGCTGGAACACATTAGGTAGGCTGGAACACGGTAGGTATGCTGAGCCATGTTCTCAGCCTGGCCTGTACACTGATGGCATGCACGTGTGGCATCGCACCAGTCAGCCTGCAGCTGCTGCGAGTGGCTCCAGCAAAATAAACCACGACCTCGAACGATGGAGGAACAATGGAGGTTTGCGACTTAGAAAGACGCCTACCGGTACACGCTGACAAAACTCCTGCGCAGTGTAGCGGCGTTGCTGGCGGAACCCACAACCTGCTGGACATGCAAAAGCGGTTTCGGAGAGCACCGTGACCCACCCTGCAGCGTGCTGACGAGGCCATCCAGCAGCTGCTTGCGGGCGGCGGCGTCAGAGAGGGAGTAGACGACGCTGATGCCGCGGGATGCCATCTCCTGCGTCAGCTCGTTGGCGTCGCCCAGCAGCCCCGAGAACGCCTCCTGGAGTGGCAAATTACTTAGGGTTTACCACGTCTGTGGGTGGCATTCACATATATCAAAGCGAAAAACATGAAGAATATGTGTTCCACTGATATGAATTATTTAAGGAATGGACTAGCTGTCATAAAAATTTACGATTCGTAGTATCGTAGTAATTTTTCGTAGTAATTCGTAGTAAAAATAAAAATAGAATTAATTACATTACTATTTAAATTGAAGTAGCAGTCCTCTACTGCATCAGCTCATTTACGTTGCCCAGCTGCTCAACAAGCGCCTCCTGCATGGTACATAAAGGTACAAGTCTTGTCAGACAAACCATCTTTCAAGCAAATCACGACTGCCGCATGTAGGAATGAGACGCTGAGCAGCCTGCTCGGCAAGGTGAAGACTTCTAAGGGGGGTTTAGGGTTTAAACCCTAAGAGCGCACCTGTATGGCGGGCAGCCGGGACCGCAGCGCAGCGTTGCGCCCCGTGTAGCTCACCAGCGACAGCAGCGCGACGCAGCCCCCGCACCGCACCTGCAGAAGCGGATTCATCATGTCGATCAGTCTGCTGCAATCTACGAACTTCTGGTGCTCGCATCGTCCACAGCCTGCATGATGAAGTGTGCGCATCACATGTAGCGGGTTGGCAGACCAGACTCGACCCTTTTCGAGGACCCTTGCTGGACAGATAATCACCTCTGTGCGCGAGTGGAAGATTAGCTCGTCCATTAGCTTGGTCATGATGCGCTCCCGTGCCGCCGCTCGCGCGTCTGTCTCGGCACTGCTTCCAGCTATCAAGCCACTGCTTCCGACTTCCGCGCCGTCCTCCGCCATCGGCGCCGGGCCGGTGGCAGCGCCGCCGGCCAGCGGAGCCGAGGCGCTGCCGTCGCCGCCTGCGGCGGTCAGCCAGGCGGCCAGTCCGCGGTAGGTGCTGTGCAGGATCGTGCTGGCAGACACCGGCACGCCTGCAGCAGAGCAGAGGTTTAGGGTTTAGGGCTTAGGGTTTAGGGTTTAGTGACTGATGAAAATTTCGGTGGCAGACAGCCAGGCACCGAGGCCGCGGTAGGTGCTGCGCAGGATGGCGTCAGGCGGGACAGGCACGCCTGCAGCATGTGATAGGAGATGTTGGGTGCGGCGAATCGAGCACACGCAAATGCGCCATTGCCGTAAGGGTCGCTGCAGGAGACTGCCCAAGCCTGGATCGGAAACCAATGCGCCAAATCAGCCCGACAGGTCGCGTTGCAGCATGGGAGTGCCTCAAGGGCCCGAACTAACTAAAACCCTAAACCCTAAACCCTAAGTTGCATTGCACTCAAGGGCCACTCTGCGGGTACCTGAAGATGACAGCAGACGAGCACCACTGTGCGGAAAGGCTTCACGGTGATGCGTCATCGTGTTCAGTCACGACATGTTCCATGCCAGCGGGTTTACAAATAGTGTTTAGGGTTTAAACCCTAACCTCCATATACTTCGGCCAAGCCCTCGAACGCCGTGACAGTCTATAATGGACGCCGAGAGGTCGTTAGTTCGATCCTCGGTGGTGGAGTTGAAGGGTTATAGTCGTTCGATACGACTGCCCGCGCTCTCGATTGCCTCGGCAATCTGTCCATCATTGTTGTGGATTATAAGTCGAATCAATTCGATATCCACAACAGCCTTCATGTCACTTATCCATCGCTTTCATCAACTCCCTTACCACCCTCCCCCAAGTGACCCAGAGCTGCACGTCCTTTCCTGCATGTGCTATAAGGCTTTTCGTTTCGAAGGCAGCACAGCAGGAGAGTCTCTTGGGACAATGGCGAATTGCATGCTGCCTGCAATCGAGCCATGGAGGTCAGGAAGCCATTCTATGAATAGGCAATACAGTGCTTCTCCTCAGACGCCCGCCTCCGGAAGCTGTACACACAAAACACGGTCTGCAAATCTCGACGAAGTTCAGGCAGAATACGTAGAAATTTTCAATCAAATTGGCATTCACGAGTGCCAGTCTGGAGCGCACCTCCAAACACGAAGCACAGCGCCTCGCCCACCGCAGGTTGCACCTCCTCCGCCTTAATGTCGCTCAGCTGTCAAACAAGCTGTAGCAGGCTTCCTGCTTGCAGCTGATCCCTTCGAAGCGCACCTCCGAAAACGAAGCACAGCGCCTCGCCCACCGCAAACTGCACCTCCTCCGCCTTGTTGCTGCTCAGCGCGAACAGGCCGTCCACCGCGGCCTCCAGCTGGGCAGCGCCTTCAGTGGTGGAAGCCAGGTGGCCGATCGCCGCCACGGCGCGCAACACCACCTGCACATAAGCACAGAAGAGTTTGCGCGATGAAAAACAAATTCCTCCCTCTCATCTCAGGCCGTCCGCCGCGGTGGGGTTTTAGGGTTTTAGGGCTGCCCAGCGTCGCCTACAGTCGATGCCACAAGGCTGATGCCGCCGCCGCGCGCAGCACCACCTGAACTCATCGATTTTCGAGTAATGTCAATGCTGGTCTCCTATTTGATGCCCTTCCGCCGCAGCGCCCAGCTGCGTGGCAACGTGTACTTCATAGTTGTCCGAGTCCTGAGTCCTTCAATGAAAGACCTTGTGTTCAAAGCATGTTGAGTCTGCAGTGTGGCAGCGTCGCGGGGACTACGCTGGAAGCTCTAGAAGCTTCATGGTGGGGAAGCACCATGGTTGCCTTGTTGAGATGGTGAGATGACCCGTGACGCCAAGACACGAGCGCGAGAAACTGACGGAACGCCAAGGCAGCTGCTGGGGCAACACGGCCTTGCATTGCGCGATAGTTGAGCTGCCACCAACTACCTTGTTGTCGCGATCTTTGGTCAGGCCGATAATGCGTTCCAGCACGCTCCACCTAGTGGCTCGTGCCGCGCTTCCGCCTTCCGCGACCGTGCCAGCTGCTTCTGGCGCGTCAGCATCCATCGGCGTGGCGCCGCCTGCGGCCAGCTGCGCGCCCGCCGCATTGGCCGCCGGTGCGCCGGCAGCTGCTGTTGACGAGGCAGCTGCCGATGGCTTCGCTGCAGCGGCTGATGCGGCGCCGCCGCCGCCTTCTGTGGCCTCCGGCGGAGACGCTGTACCCTCTGGCAGTGGAAGCGCGCCCCTGGATGTGATCTTAGGAAGAGGTTTAGGGTTTAGGGTTTAGGAAGCGCGCCTCTGGACGTGAAAGCACAGCACCCCTCACGATTCCCTTGCACTCTGGACGCGAGTTGCTGCTGCTTGCCGAGGGAACGAGCGGAGCTGCCCTCAGATGCAGGCCTGCTGGGCAACGCACGCGCACGCGGATCATGCGGACATGTTATTTCCCTTGGGAATCCACACGCTTCGAAACCGTCATGAGAGACTGAGCGGCACCTCAGAGCGGCGTGCCCCAAGGCCGCCGCCGCGGCGGCCGCCAGCTGCGAGTCGGAGTCCGCAAGTGCCGAATGCAGCGCCGCCGCGGCGGCATTCCGGCTGTCGGTGTCAACGTCGGGATGTCCTGCAAAGCAGAATCAGAATTGCGAAGTGTTGAATTGGATATTTAAATTTTAATAAAAACGTCTATAAAGAAAATACCAGATTATAATATTTTCTCTATTTTAAAAAGATAACGCCTGGAGTTAGTCGCCAGTGCCGTGTGCAGCAACGCCGCCGCATGGCCTGGCTGTTGGCGTCAGCATTGGGCGCCCTGCGGCAGAGCACGATGAGTATAATGTCACCGCCGTTGAACCAGCAGCGACAACTTCCGCCTTGAACATTCATTCTGTCGGCGCTACGCCGCATGGCTGAATGAACGTCAGCACGCCAAGGCAGATGTACTAATCATGTTTCCAACACAACCTCCCGAGCTTTGAAGAATGGCAGCATCTTCGGGGATCTGAGTAGCCTCACAAGAAGGACAGGCTTCGCCTAACCCACAGCAGGCCAAGCACATCACCCATTACTTCACAATGTCAGCTTTCAATGCCAGTATGATTGTTGTCCGCCTGTTCACATTCGCCCTCACGTTCAAGGCGCTTTACGAGCCCCCTTGTAAATGGTTGTGTATAAATGTATGTAGCTACTCGTATGAAAAAATAAATGTATATTTGAGAACTCGATCAATAGTTCTTATATAAATAAATAAATACACAAGTGAAATTTCGATCAAACTTTACACAGATGACTATTCACAGAGTTCTTATACCATTGCATCCTGGCTGGAACGTCCGTGCTTGAGCAAAGCCCAGATCGGTGCAGGTCGCAGGCACCTTGTCAAAGTGAAGCCAGAAGTGCCGCTCGACAATCGACACATCTGCGTAAATCATGTAACTCATCATCGCCTGCGCCAGCACGTGTCCGGCCGCCGCCATCGCCCTGTCCCGCTCTCCGGAATTGCCACGATATCAGGCATTCGACAGGGGGAAGCCACCGACAGCGCTGCAAACACTTGCGAAAGTCCACACCGGTCATGACCTGCGCCAGCACGTAGCCAGCCGCCGCGGTCGCCCCGTCCCGCTCCTCGAATTTGCCGACGCGCTTCGCGCCGTCCTTGCCGCCCGCCGGCGGCGCGAAGGCTGCCGCCAGCTCAGCCAGCAGGGAGGCGACAGCAGGTCCGGGCTGCCCCGCCACGGCGATGCCGCACAGCTTGGCAGCCGCCTCACGCGCTGCGCATCGCACAGGAAACGAGTCGTGTGCTGTCATGCACAAGACTCAGGCAGTGTAGGCGGCTGAGCCTGCGCCCGAGAGGCAGGATGCAGGATGCAGGAGGCAGGATGCAGGATGCAGGAGCAGGAGCGCGCAATGGCCGGGCGGCGAAACAGTGTCTATACTGTTGCTATGCATTGTTGCTATGCATTGCCCTCAGAAACAAAACCGTCACCCGCGACATCGGTGTGCGAGAGGAAGCCGCGCAGCCAGGGCAGCCGCGGTCCGTAGCGCTCCGCAAAAGCGTCCGGCGCGGCGCCCGCCGCCTCCAGCAGCGCCTCCAGGGCCGATAGCTGCAGCGCCGGCGTCGCGTCACGCACCAGCGCATGCTCCAGAAGGCCTGCATGGAGAAACAGGCACTCGGGATATGATGTGATTTTGGCGATAAATGAGACCCTAAATAATCTAATAATATAAATAATATAATAATAATAATATACGAGACCCTAAAATGTGCGCCTGCTGCCTGAGCAGCGCCGCCAGGGGCTGACCGCTGGGGCCTGCATCGCGCCCCACACCAAGTGGTGATGCAGCAGACCTGTGGGCACGTCAGGGCAATGGTATTGTTGTTTGTGTTCTTGGCGCATTTGATCAAAGCTGATGCCGCAGCAGCAACCGCCCAAAAACGTGCGCTTGCCCCCTCCACTGCCGATTCCAGCCGAGCTTCAGCCAGCTAGCCTCCAACTCCGGCGCAGACCACGATGCGCAAGCTGCTGTCTACATGCGAGCCGTGCGTAAGAACAGGCAGCAGGTGCCTATACTGGGCCACTTGCTACCTACTGGGCTACTTGCTACCTACTGAGCTACTTGCTACCTACTGGGCTGTTTGCTACCTACTATGTACACCAAACATCTTGCATACGCCGCCAGGTGGAGCGCTCCCTGCCGCCCACCTTCCTCCTTCCTCCTTCCGGAGGGCATGCACGAAGCCTGCGGGCGCGGCCCATAGGTGTGTTGAGTGGCAGTCTGATCTGGAAGGTCAGCACCTGCATATGCCGCCAGGTCTTCCGCTTCCTGCTGCCCAGCTGCCGCCTCCTTCCGACAGGCGCGCAGGAAGGCTATCAGCGCGGCGAACGTTCCGGGCGGCAGCGGCAGCGCCCCGCCGGCTTCGGCGCCGCCGCCCAGCCGTGGATGGCGGCTCCGGAAGTAGGCGATGACATAACCCGCCGCCGGGTAGTTGGCGTCTGCGGCGGGTGCCGGCGCTGATGCCGCACCCTTTGCCCCTGGAAGCAAGAGAACACAGAGACTGATTGATGGTTTGAAGTTTGAAATAGAATCGCAGAGATAACGATGGATCAGCCGCCCATTCGAGCTTGAAATGGGTTTGTCAAATGCAGCGCAGTGGCAGGCGCCAGATGCCGCATAGCGCAGCTGCAGACCTGCCGGCCAGTGTCACATGCGTCCTTGCCTGTTCTTGTGCGCCGGCTTCAGCCCTGAGTCTTGTTCAGTTGGTTTCGCAAGCAGGTGCGTGAACTCTAGGGTCGACACATCCTATGCCAATGCATGGAACGGTGCACACAGCAAAAGTAGGTGATCAAAGATCAGGCACTGGCAGCTGGAATGTTCGGCAAAACGCGGTGGAGGTTCAGGCAGCTGCCGGCTGGCACATGCATCAGGGCACGCCGCTTGTGCTGCAGCCACACAGCGATGGGGCATTTGCAGTGCAGAGCAGACGTCTCACTCGTCATGTCCTGCAGCAGACAGCCGCCCAAGCGGTCCTCAGATGCCGGCAGGGCCCCAAGGGGTGGAGCCATCATGTAAAATTGGACTGATAGCTTATTTTTCAGCTGGAGTTCAGCTAATTGAAAAATAGCTGAAACATCAGCTATCAGTCCAGTGGCTGAAAATTGCCATTGGACTGATAGCTATGGTACCGAGGGATTTGCGACGCCTGGCGCGGCTACATTCGACATCTCCGCCGATGTCCTCCGCCTCAAACTTCGCAGCTCCCGCCGCCAACTTGCAATGCTGAAGTTGGACGAAACAGATTCGGGCCGCCTCACCTGCAGCAGCGGCCCTGGGCGGCTTCAGCCCCGACGCGCCCGCTTCCTTGACTTCCAGCTTCCCGTCGCCCGCTGCCAGCACGCACACGTAGCGCGCCGGCACATGGCGGAAGTCAAACAGGCGCAGCGCCCACTGCGCCGCCGCAAGCCGCCGGCCCTCCTCGGGCGCTGTGATGCTGTTCAACAGCAGCGCCTCGATCTTCGCGGCATCCTCGCCTGTGAAAAGGCCATGAATTACCGTGGTTCTGCACAAATCTGCAACTGTGAAACCTCTGCAGCGGCGCTCCTCCTGGGGAGGAGTAATGCTGTCCAGCAGCAGTGCCTTAGGGTTTAGGGATAGGGTTATATACAGTCTTTGCGGCGTCCTCGCCCTCCTGGAAGCGCCATGTTGGCATGAGAAACAAATCGACGAGAGGGATTTCATCAATTAATTTACTGAGGCGGCGCCCCTCCTCGGATATACAACTGTCCTCTAGCAGCACCTCAACCTTTGCGGCGTCCTCGCCCTCGTCAGAGCGCATACCACGAGCTGATTTGTCATCTGGCAAGGGTCCGTTCGTGCTGGGACGGACTTTTCTGGTTGGCGTCCCTTCTTTCGCATGCCGACGCGCTGTACGGCAGCCGTGCCTGTGTGCTCTTTATGCAAAACTGTTGTTGCCTGCTCGGTGCCACGTGGCATTGCTGACGAGGATTGCAGAAATGTGCTCGCGGCGAGGGCCGCAACTATGCACAAACTAATGGGATGCGGGTGGGTAATCACGGCTGCACAGGCGTGGACGTCGCTCGCGGCAGAGCTGAGCCTCCACTCAGCTTTGAGGTTTGAATCTGCAGTGTGGCATGCAAGAGAGCAATGTGCGGATGCTACAACGGTGCCTGGCTCGAAAGCTAAGCGTTGCTGTCGTGCGCATCGCCTGTCCTCCGGCCATGGTCACGCTAAACCCTAAATCTCAGGCCCTTTCAGGCGTAGGTGGTCACACAGGCCCAGACGTGGCTGTTGTTTCCTGCCACCATACCTGCCTGCAAGGACGCAGAGCGCCGCGCCTGCGCAGCCGCTGCAGACTGCCAACCCCATGGCCTCCTGCCTCGCGGGGCGGACCCGGCACGAAGCCAAGGCGATTCTGAAGACAACTAGCAAGATGAGTAGAGGTTACGATACCTTTGCAGCCGCGATAGGCGGCTGACAGGGAGCCGACAGCCTCCTGCACCGCCGCGCGCACTCCAGGAGGCTCCGACACCAGTGCTTCGAAGAAGCGGCCCGCGACGCCGACGTCGCGAGCAAAGAGCTGCGGCGCCCGCGCTGCCAGCTGCCCGACGGCCTGTTGGATGTAACAGGGGATGAAATAAACAGGGGAAATGAAATAAACCCCTCGTTGCAGACTTGATCATCTCATTGACCTGTGACGTGTGCTGTGCTTCAGCAGAAAAAAACCGTGCCGTCTCATGTACCTGAAGGTATGCAGAGGTGTCCAGCAGCGAATGCCAGCTGTCATGCGCGCGTTAGTGGCCAGCAGGGAGATGACTAATTGTGACATCACCTGGTAGGTGAAGGAGCGCAGGCCCCGGCCTGCCACGTCGCCTGGCGGCTCTGCGACAGAAAACTCCCATGAGATTGGAAAGCCGTACACTCGGGAGATCATAGAGCTGCAGAATGGCCTGGAGGGCGAACGAGCGCATGCTGCGGCCCGCCAAGTCGCTCGGCGGTCCAGGTTCTAACATCAAATCAAACGACTTGAGCTCTGCTGCATGCATTCCACTTACGGTTGTAGGTGAGGGAGCGCCGAACCCACCCGCCAAGTTGCTCGGCGGCTCTGCCGTGTTCTATCAATACACGTTCAAAATGGTGATATATGAACCATATATCATGGTTCGTATATTGAAATTCGTTTATTGAAATTCGTATATTTATATTCGTATATTAAACATGGTTCGTACATTGAACCATATATATCAATACACGTTCAGCATCTTCCGACATGCTGGGTTCGATGCACAGCTGCTCTCATTTTCGAGCCTGCTCCGCATGCACACGGCCGCAAAGCCTCGGACTAGACCAGCAGAGTGAGCTAAGCACACTCTGCTTATGTTGGCGGTGGTCTTGCGGGCATGCCGAATGCCATGCTGTAAATCGAGCTTGGACACCCTGCAATTCGATCACCAGTCAGAAGAACTGAGGCATGCTGAAACACACGGGCGCCCTTTTGTTGCTGAGCGTAAGCATCGAGCAGAGCCAGATTGCGAGAATGAGACTGCACGTGCGTCCGCCTCGCCATACTTCACTGCGATTACGCCGCGCTGGGAGTTTTGCTGCTTTCCAGTAAAGTAGAAGACATAAGGCGCAAGCACCTGAATCGAGGAGCAGCCGCAGCAGGCCCTGCAGGATCGCCGGCGTGGGTGCCGGCTGCGCATGCTTGTAACACCCACACCTTCCGTCTGTCGGATGCATCCCCTTTTGAGGTTTTCATGGGGAATCAAATACCTGAGTCGAGAATCCGAAGCAGGCCCTGGAGAATGGCCGCCGCCATGGGCGCCGGCTGAGCGCTGCTCGCGTGCCTGAACACCCACACCTTTCAAGCTGTGCGAATCCATCCAGGGTATTTGTTTCGTGAAGAGAGCTGCAGGTACCTGAATCTAGGAGGCGCAGCAGGCCCTGCAGGATCGCAGGCGCCATCGGCGCCAGCTGGGCGTCGCTAGCGTGCCTGAACACCCACACCGCAAACTCCATGCCGGCCTGCTTCAGGCGCAGCGTGGTGCCCCCGCCATACACGCAAGCGAAGATGACCTGCAGAGGTTGTGTAGCAGATGGTCGTGACGTCACTATGCTTCAAGACTTGCGACATCAACCACTAGTCCATACAGCAGTTCCCACACCGGCCTGCTTCAGGAACGGAATCACGCAGCAGCATGCAGTCTGAACATCAGTTGGACTGTTGAAAGGCCCTCACTGAACACCCGTACCGCCAGCCTGCGTCAACAGTCATGCCGGCATGCCGCCATGCCGACTTCACACCTCAGTATATTTATTTTATGTTTTGTGGTAGAAATTGATTAAATTCTATATAAAGATGAAAAAAGCCTTTACTTGTTTCCGAGGTGCAGTAAGACGCTGCACACACTTGCAGCATCTGCGGGAAGAAGTTAAGGCGGCCAGGCTTCGAGCGAGCAGGCGCACGAGCTACTCCTGCAGCGCCGAGTCACATTCACTTCAGATTAATCTGCAGCGCACTGTTCACTTCTCCTGAGGAAGAAGTGAACAGTGCGCCCTAAACCCTAAACCTTAAACCCTGTGGCGTCTGCGGGAAGGTGTTGGCGACAGGCAGGCTGCGGGTGAAGAGCCCCATGCGCCGCGCCTGCAGCGCCGGCCCCGCCGATGCCGCCTTTGCTCGAGCTCCAACACGAAAGGAGCAGGAAAATTGGGGTTTGGGATTTAGGGTTTAGGGCAGAAAAATTAGGGTTTAGGGCGAAACACAAACCTGCAGCGTCTGCGGAAAGGAGTTGGCGGCAGCAAGGCTGCGAGTGAACAGCGCCATGAGCCGCGCCTGCAGCGCCGGCCCCGCAGCCGCCACCGTCGCGTCGTTTGCCGACGCTCCAGGACCGCCGCTGCCCAGGAACAGCCCGAACAGCCGCTCCACCTGTGGGTCGAAAGTACATGCTTGGCGTGCAGATGGTGCTTTCTGACACGGAGCAATTGGTGAGTCACTCCACTGTCGGGCCCGTTGCCGTCGCTTTCGGGCTGCTGCTGCCCAGGAACAGCCCGAACAGCTGCCGCTTCACTCATGCGCCATGCAAAGAGACGAACTGATACCTGTGGAGAAAAAGGGCGGCCGGTATCGGGTGTCATAGGCAGCACAGGAACTTTATCATCTCTTGATGGGCTATCTGGACTGTCACTCTCTGGGTCGCATCACGGTGTGGTCTGAAGCTCCCGAGGCGCTAGTTCTGTGGAGAGACGAGCCCTAAACCCTATCTTTCAGCATGTACTTCTATGGTGTTGTGATGCGGAGCCTCACCAGCGCTGCGCTTTCCAGGTCCACAGCAGGCTTGCTAGAGTCCACCCCGCAGCGCTTGCGCAGCAGCGACTCGCCGCGTGTCGCCACCCGCCCCGCCGCGTCTGCGGAATCGACCGCCGCCACGATGTAGTGCAGCAGCACCTCGCCCGGCGCGACGCCGGCGGCGGCGGTGAAGTTGAGCAGCGCCAGCCGCTGCGCCGTCAGCTGTTCGCCTGCAGCGAAGATATGCACTGTGGCCGAGTCTGACGCATTGCACCAGAAACTATTAGGGTTTAGGGTTTAGGTTTAAGAGGCGCATAGCGAAGCTGAGCATCCCAGAGGCTGCTCCGTCAACTGCTCGCCAGCGAGTCATACCGCGGCATGCTTGAAGCTCGTGTCCCGGCGCAAGCTTGTGCAAGGCCCTCCGGCGCGTACGCAGGCGCAACGTATACTCCACCTGCCGGCGCCAAGTTCCCCAGCTCCGCCGCAGCTGCCGAGCTTCACGTGTTTTGAAGTCTCTGCAGCATAGCCGGAGTGAACTGCCTACCTATCAGCGCCGCCTTGCCCTCCACGCGTGGCAGGTCGGCGAGCGCTCGGCCCGGCGTCATCAGCAACCGCATCGGACTTTCGCTTGCTGTATTTCGTTTACTATATATATATATATATATAAATAAATATTACTTATATTTCGTTTATTATTTTATTATTTTATTATCATTATTTTATTATTATTATTATATTATTATTATATTATTATTATTATTATTATTATTATTATTATTTATATTTCGTTTAAACTACATTTCGTTGTGAACTCAGTCGTGGTGCTTGCCTGCCGGCGCCGCCTTGCCCTCGATGCGTGGCAGGTCTGCCAGCGCCAGGCCCGGCGGTGCCGCCTTCGTCGCCGCAGCAGGCGCCCCGCCGGCCGCACCCAGCGACGGCTGCGGCGGCTGCACGCCCGCCGCCGGAGCCTGCGATCAGACACCCCCAGCTTCAGAGTCAGCCAAAGTCCATCAGAGTCCAGTCATCAGAGGCTGCGCAAGGCACCATTGTGGACAGCCGCCAGTTGGCTGGGGTCTCAGATCCACCGACGCCAAATACCCTCACCGACGGCGAACGGTGACCGACAGGCGTATAGAGCAGCAGCTTCAGGTTCACAGTCCGGAAGCGCCGCCGGTCTTCCCCAGCTGGGTGCTTTCCACAACTCATCACTCACTAATCACTACTCAATACCCACTACTCGCTACTCACCGGTCTTGCACTACTCACCGGTGGCGGCACATTGACCGCCGGCGCATAAAGCAGCGTTTTCAAGCCGAAATCCAGGAACGCCGCCCGGTCTGCGGCGCTGTCCAGGAACTTGTACTTTGCCGCAAACGCCGCTTCCTCTTCGGGCCCGCCGGCGCGAGGCGCCGCAGCACCGCCCAGGGGGGATAAACCGCTGAAAGCCAGCCGCAGCAGCATGTCGCGCTGCTGCGCCGGCTTGGACGCGACGCCGGCCAGTAAGTCAGGCACCTGCGTGGCAGGACATCGTCATGTGTTTCTTGACTTGCAAGCGGCAGGATAGCAGCGGGAGCACGCTGATGATGTGGTATCTGGTGTCATGCGCCAAACCAAATTGCGAGCCGCAGCTGCATGTCGCGCTGCTGCACCGGCTTGGCCACAACACTTTGATTTGCGGCAGATGATTGTGGACGCGCAGAGTGGATGACAGATGACCACCGTGCATGCGCCTTGGCAGGGGCGGCCCGAAAGCACCGCACCAGAGGCACGCAGATTTTCAGGAGCTCACACACTGCTATCTAGCCCTTAACGCTTTCGAGCAACATCCAGGTCCGCCGACAGCAAGCCGACGTCAGCAGGAGCGCAAGATCCTCCCCAATCGTTGCACAAAATGAATTTAAATTTTCAACGTGATCAGAAATAAAAGCTGATTTATTTGCGTTTGAAAATAAATCGGTGAGGACATCTGCTGGCTGCAGACGTGCTGCGTGTCTCGAGGCCGCATTTGCATGTCTGCTGCCAGGCACCTGCCGCTCTGGAAAGGCTCGCACCCGCTGCCCCACACCCGCCGCAGGTACATAAACAGCGGATTCGAGAGCATCTCCGAGGCTCTCAAGTGCTCGATCAGACATTTGCACGGTGCAGAGCGCACCACGGCAAGGCGCTGGCCCGCGCCGCCGCCGTCGCCACGTGTGCCACCAATCTTACCATATCTAAGAAATTCCTTGCTGAAGTAAAAGATATCACAGACCAGCTCACCATGGCCAGGCGCTGCTCCAGGGTGGCCCGCGCCCGCCGCCATATCCATGCAAAGCGGTCAGGCTTCGCACAACGATGTCCAATCGCAGCTTGCATTGAGGGCGCACCACGGCGAGGCGCTGCTGCAGGGAGGCCCGCGCCGCCGCCATCTCCACGAACGCCAGCGGCCATTGCTGGGTGTCAGACTATGAGAGATCAAAGGCAGAAAAAGTTTTCTGGAAAAGAAATCCACCCAGGTTTACTTTAGCGCACCACAGCGAGGCGCTGTTCTGGGGTGGCCCGCGCCGCCGCCATTTCCACGTACACCAGCGCGAAGTTGCGCACCATGGGCGGCGCGCCCGCCTTCTGGAACAAAGCCAGCAGCTCACCCAGCGGCAGGCCGATGTGCGCCTGGTCCTTCACCCGCTTGTTGATGTGTGACAGCATCTCCAGCACCTACGAAAGGGACGCTCTCGAGGATTTCCCACCACTTTGATTTTTCACCCTTAGAAAATAGAAAATAGCTTTCACATCCAACCACTTGTATCAGCGGCATTCCGATGTGCGCCTGGTCCCTGACCTAGTTGTTGACGTATGACAACATTTCACCCACCTGCAGCGGCGTTGCACATGTGTTTGGGTGACAGGAGTTGCTGGAGGTTCAATCTTGAGTGGGGCAGTATCTTTAGGGCATGCATGGTGCAATGGCCACGCGCTCAGATAGTAGGCCAGGCTCGTGCAGGGCCACGGCCTTTCGCCATTGTGTGGCTTTTGGCACAAGCTCAATGTGGGATGTCAGAGCTTCGAGGCACTGATGGTCTGTGTGCGACGGCTGCAGACAGTTGCAACGGCTGCGTCGACATGAACCACTCGGCCGACTGCATGTGCACGGTCAAGCAGAGATGCAAGGCTGCCGGCAGCGGCGACGGCGCCAGTCCAGGGGCGCGCCGTGAGTTCTGGCTGGCTCTATGATGCGCCGAGCGCCCACCTTGGTGCGAGACGCCGGATGCGGGGAGCCCAGCCGCTCCAGCGCCAGCGGCAGCAGCCGGGCCAGCACCTGCAGGGGCGTGGGCACTCACGTGGCGGTCAGTATGCACGTTTCATGATGGAAATTTGCACGTCCGGTCGGCGGCACAGTCCCCGCATGAGGACAAGTTCAGTGCATAGTTCAGTTAAGCAGCAAGCTTCCCATGCACAGTGTTCTGCTGTCAGGCACCCGCACAGGATGCATTGCATCGACACTGTGGCTCGCCGTGAGGTGCGAATGCTCATGTGGGCAGATTGCATATGCCTGCGGCTCTGAAACATTTCTCTGATTGTGAGCATTGGTCATCGCGGCAATCACTCGCCTTCTGCAGGTTGTCCTCCTCTGTGAGTGCCAGCCGAGTGAGAACGCGATCCAGTTCCTCGACCTCCTCCTTTTCGGTGGCAATTGCCATCTTGGATGCTATGTTGTGATTCCCAGTATGCTTTCCGAATGCCCAACGCGCCCGTGTGGTCCTCTTCTCCTGTAGTGGAGCGGGACAGTATCGGAACACGTGCGAATCGGTGAGCGTTTCGGCCGTCGCTGTCGCCGCGTCTAACAGCGGAGTAATGATTGCAGATGTATCTTCATGTCGGACGCAATTTCTTTCAATGCGAACGACGTGTCTGTCCCTTCTTCCATGTCTCGAGGCTTCTTGGGGTCTGACAGCAGAGTAAAACCCTATGCAAATTGCGTTTCCTGCATATTTCCAGTCTTCAGACAGAAATCCATGCATAGTCCACGACAGTTGGCTGGCCCCAAACCTTCGCTGTTTGCTAGTGTGGGATCATTTGAGGCTGGAGGAAAATTGATGCTGCGGCTGCACTCATACTGAATCTCCTACTCCCACTCTGCGAACGCCGCTGCGGCACGCCGCTGGGTTGGCATTGGTCCCAGCCACTGACCAGTTCGGCGGCGAAACGATATGAAACGTTGATTGTGCCATTGGCTCGCCGCCAGGTCGGCTGCATCCGCCATATACACTGATCTGCGGCTGCAAGTCGATGCGAGAAATTTGATTTGCTCGGTTTGCTGAGGTCCTTGGAATGCGCGCCCCTCCTTCTGTCGACCGGCTGTCGCGAAACTTGTGGGGGCTGAGCGCTCCTCAGCGCTCCTCAGCGCACTGCTGGCGCCGCCATGTCGCACGTTAACGCCGCCGCCGGCACCTGCGTAAGGGTAAACACGCAGGCGTCCACAGCGACCTGGCACTGCTCATAATGTGCTGCAGACGGCACGAATGTAGCTCACGCAGACAGCGCATGCATGGCGCCGCGTGGGACAGGAGGGAGCTATCTATCCGATTGCGCGCCGACCGTGGGCAGAGCAGCGTGCCCTCCAGCAGCAGTGGGAGCCGCAGCAATGACGCCGCCGTCCGATGTCTTCAACATGAGCACGTTGGAGCCGGACTGGGGCAGCCCCAAGCCGAAGGCTATAGAGTTCGGGTTGAGTGCGCCGTCGTCGTATAGTGCAGTCGCACATGTTTCAATGCCTGTACTGTGGTACGTCACACGAGTGCATGCCTACTGCCAGAAACGCAGGCTGTGGACGGGCACTGTGTTCGGATCAAGGACTGCCAGGGAGGTGCAGATGCGCACGTTGCGCAGCTGGCCAAATTCAAATTCGGACGCCGAGTGCGAATGTCCAAGGCGACGTGGCGTCGCGCATGTGCCAGCACGCAGGCGTTTAGATGTTTGATGCCGAGTATTTTGACCCCAAGCTCGAAGCCGGAGCTAAGCAGCTCGTCTCGATGGAGCAAACTCTAATCTGTTATTACAAATCTCAGAAATTGTCAATTTCTGCAAGCCTTTAAAATTTGCCAGAAGTATGCTGGAGGCGCCGATCTAATCACCGTTTGCAAATTGCATCAAGGTTGACAAGACTGCAGAGACTGACTAAGAAGTTCTCTGCACTTGCAGCTGTACATCACGGTGCCAACACTATCCTGGTAGAGGCCATCTGGTCTCGGGGTCGTTAGCTTGCTGCAATATTTGACAGGCGTAGCTGATGCGATTGCACGCTTGCGACGCGAGTGGTGCGGTCAAACAGGGTGCTATGCAGTCAGGCTCGCTCAGGCTCGCCGACTGAGCCAGTATCAGCTCTAGCTGGCAGCGAGACTGCAGCACTGGTGCAGTGCCGGTTGTACCAGCAGCAGCTGCGACTCTCAGGAGCACTGAGTCTGACGCGCTGCATCAGCTTCGGACTGAACAACTCGTGCAGTAGCGAACTGCCGGGTACATATTCGTGGCACAGTGGCGGCAGCAGAAATTGCGGCAGAAGCGCGCCGGCCGGGAGCGTGCTGGACGGCAAGGCAGCCAGCCAGCGGAGCTAGAGGCGGCCAGCATCGTCAGGTTGACTGTTTGCGGCGTGGTGCTGCTACCGCCGTGAATCGGCGGTGACGCCGCGGCCCGGCTGAATCAGCGGCGCAGCAGCATGCCGCTTTTGGCGGTGAGTAGCCAAAGTGATGTGGTACCGAAGAAGCACATGTTGAGCATAAAACCTGACGCTTGTGGCTGCCGCACCTTCTGGCCTGGCTTCTCGTTGCTGACTGCCTTGCTCTTTGGAGCAGGTGGACAAGCTGAACGCCCCTCGTGGAATGCGCGTGAGCACACGAGCCTCCGCGCAGTGGGCGAAGCAGCCGGGACAGGTCCGCGCAGCGAGAACCGATCTCGATAACGCGCTGCTCCGCTGCCACGTGTCCCAAGAGCTGCCGCATGTCTCACCCTGGCAGGCGATGCTGATGGGTTGCGGAATGCAACGCTTTGTGCCCGCAGGCGACGCCACGACGGTCGGCCGGCCGACGCTGCGGCTCCCGCCGGATCGTCACATGCCTGGCGCTGGCCGCCCTGCTGCTGCTGTGCGCGCCGGCGGTGCCGCGCCTGCGGCGAATGCACCTCGACGGCTGCATTGCCGGAGGCGGCGGCGTCGTGCAGTCACTGGACGAGTGCCTACTAAGCGGCAGCGTCGGCAAACGGGACAAGCTGTTCCTGTTCATAGGTGAAACAGTAGTACTAAAACGTAGTACTAAACAGTAGTGAAACAGTACTGCTATGAGGCGGGCACCTGGACTAGGCCCTGTTGCTCCGCATATCAGCGCTGCGCCTGTGAAGCCAGCCTTGCAGACGGGTCATTGTAGCAGACAGCAACAGACAGCAGCAATTAGGGCTCGGTTGTCGGCCGCATGTTCCGGTGAGCATCCGTTCAGGGCAGCTCAAGATCGCCCTAAACCCTGAAACCCTGCGTGCTGGGCGCCTGCACACACGAGACCAGCGCCTTTGGATACACCTTTGTGTACGATATATACGATATATATACGATATATATGCGATATATATGTACCTGCTTGCAGGCATCATCTCGGCGCGAAACAACTGGAATCGGCGGGGGGCGGTGCGCGCGGCGTGGGCTGATGCCTCACAGGTGCCCCATATTTGTACCGTAAACGTCTTCCCCTATTTTGCGATGCATCCCTCATGTCACAGCAGCCGCTTCTTGCCTCGTAAGTGCAGCGTGACATTAGGGTTTAGGGTTTAGGGTTTACCCATCCGCATGTCACCACGTTAACATCGTGTGGCAGGTGCCCGGGCGGTCGGCGACGCGGTTCTTCGTCGCAAGCCGCGGCCCGGTGGATCCCCCTGCTGCGGCGGAGCTGAAAGCGCACTCCGACTTCGTGTGGCTGGACATCCCGCAGGAGCAAAATTACAGGACTATCGGCGACTCCACGTTGAAGGTGACTGCCACTCTGTTTCCTGACCACAGGTAGGGTTTAGGGTTTAGGGTTTCCCTCAAGCAGACATCTGCTCCTTTATGGGCGGGTGTCTGCCCCATGCTTACGCTAGCACCAGCGACGATCAACCCCTTTGCGAAATCAACTTCAAGAGACTTTCTATGTCGTGTGGCAGGTGTTCCAGCATGTGGTGGCCGCCTACGACTTCTCCTTCGTGTTGAAGGTGCAGTCTTTAGGGTTTCTTCCTGGGCCGTGCGATGGGTTAGGGTTAAGGGCCGCACAGCGCTCAATGCAGGCGCGATAACTGTGCAGCGGCTGCTGCACTATCTGACACGCCATGAACGTTCATAAAAACCCTAAACCCCAAAATTCCTACGCTCACAAAAACGGGTGACGTACGTTGAACTCGTTTGCTGTTCGTGTGTGCAGACAGACGACGACAGCTTCGTGAACGTGCCGGGACTCACAGCGGTGCTGCGGCAGGAGTGCCGTAATCCCGGCTGCCGGCGGGAGGCGCTCTATATGGGCTACCAGGTGAGCAGCTGGCGCTGTAATGATATCCAATGCATTTGAATTAGAATATCCAAGTTCTCAGCAATGCTGCTTTAGGATTGACGCCAGAAATGACGCCAGCTGCGGCTGCTCCACGATGTGGACAATCAAGGCATCTTTGGACGCTCCTGGGCGTCTGAGAGCGGGTGCGCTGCTGGGGTTGGGCTTGTTGCTGTGACAAACGTTCGATACACAGTAGCTTGTATCTCGATTGGGGGCGCCGGCGGGCATCCCACATTCTGTTAGATTGACTGGCAGGGCAGACGGAGAATGGCAGGCGGAGTGCCCACGCTGCCACTGCGGCAAGCTCCTTGCTTATAGTTAAATATCCGTCCTGCATGGTACGGTTCCGCTTGTCTGCTGATCCTTGACTGCTTCACATTCGTGCTCCAGATGGAGCGCTGCATCGTCACGCATGGCATGCCGGAGCACCCGCACAACAGCGACGAGTTCTTCGCGCACAGCGGGCTGCAGGAGTACCCCAAGTACATGGTCGGCGGCGGTTACGTCATCAGCGACGACGTTGCCAGGTGACATCCTCGATGTTGCAGGGCTCAAATCCACATGTTACCCTTTGTTACCCACAAATTGCGCTGCAGGAGTATACCCCAACCCCAAGAAATGCGTCATCAGCGGCGACGTCGCCAGGGCTCACTTCCAACATTCTAACAAAACGTGCCAAATTTTCCGCCATGCAGGATGCTGATCGCCACGCAGGAGACAGTAGGTCTGAAGCGGTACACCGTGGAGGACGCGACCTTTGGGTACTGGCTGCAAGCGTGGGACCTGCGCCACATCAACCAGACGCGCTTCAGGTGCCCTAAACCCTAAACCCTAAACCATCAGGTGCCCTAAACCCTAAACCCTTCTGCGTTCCATTTTGCCTTTCACAGCAGAGATGCTGCGCCACACAGGCCAGGCACGCATCAGGGATTTTTCCTCCGCATCAACCAGACGCGATGCATCGGGGCGTCGCCCGTGCGGCGTTCGTCATTCTGAGAGCCTCGTGATTGCGTGCGCCGCAATGCAGCAGCCGGTGTGCGCAGCGTGCTGCGCACCGGCTGCCGGCGGAAGACGCTGCTCGCGCTCGTCGTGTTGCGGCCGCGGCCGTCTGCTGTCTTTCAGACCTTCTTGCAACGCAGTTCCAACATCCAACATCCAACTTCCAACCTCCAACATCCAACATCCTTCCAGGGCCATAGCGGACGAGTGCAGCTTTGGGGCGCCGCAGTCACTGCTGCAGATCTCCGTCCACTTTGCAGTTATACTGCCACACTTGGTTTCTTCTGCAGGACCATAGCGGACGAGTGCTGCTTTGGGGCGCCGCCGTCGCCCGGCGTCGTCAACTATCAGCTGCACGAGTGGGTGGAGCGCGATCTGTGCGGCAGCACGCCGTGGCTGGTGCTGCACAAGGTACGAATCTCAGGTCAGATACGGTTTAGGGTTTAGGGCAGGGCATGGCGCACCTCACATTTGATCTGTTTCCAGGCAGCATATGCAGTTGGATTTTTTTGCCTCAAGCCAGGTGGATATATTGTCCATCATGTCACGACTTTCCACGTCTCAATCGTCACCAATGCGATGATCGCCGCGGCTCGCTGGTGCACCCGCCATGCTGCTCCTGCCGAACCACTGTCCTTGCGATTCCCCCAAGTAATAACTCGTGAGTATGCAGGTGGTGGAGGTGGAGCAAATGGTGTATCTCGGCGACCGCGTGCGAAATTGCACAGCGGGCGCTGCAGCCGACAACGCCTCCGCCGGGCGGCCTTCGGCGGCGGCACTGCCAGCAGCGGCAAGCGGCGCGAAGGCGGCGGGGTTTACCCTAAACCCTAAACCCTAAACCCAGTGCGATGAGGCCTGTGGCCCAGTGGTCTGCAAGCGGCTGGGCTGTGGCGCCGACACCAGCGCATCGGGTGTAATGGTGCCGCTATCACCAGGCGGCTGTCATGCTGACGAGTCTTCTGTTGGCGGTGCTGTCTGAACCCCTGGCGCGCAGCACTGACGCTCGCTCCTTGCTCCAGATGCGCGCGCCACAGCGCATGAGCAGGGTTCTGCAGATCTTGGGCGGGAACTTGAACGTCTGATCGATTGCGTAGCGGCGGCTTTGGAACCGCTGTGTGTCATCTGCTAGCAGCATGTTGGAAGTATAGCAAGTCGCAGATACTTGAGCTGGAAGTAGCAATGCACATGCTTCTTCGTTTTACACCACCAGCTCAAATCTCCATTCTGCGCACTTTTCAGGTAAGACAAGACCGCCACTTGCTGTCAGTCAAAAGGCCGTCGACTCCGACACAACTCACTGTTTGTCATCCAATCAATATCGTAACCCAAGTATCACACTATCAGTACAGGGTCTGCAGCGCCGTATGCTGCGCCTCGGGCCACGTTTCCGCCGCCCCTGACGCATCGTAGCTGAACGCGCCGACGTCCCGCAGCAGCAGCGCCGCCTGCGCCGCCACGTCCGCCTGGCCCAGCCGCGCCGCCTGCCGCAGACGCGCGCGCAGCGCCTCGCGCCCATCCGCCGCCACTGGGTCCCGCACCTATAGGGTTTAGCGTTTAAGGTTTAGGGTAGCTACCGGCAAACACAACTCAGAATGAGATGCGATGGCTGGATCCGCAGAGTGTCGCTCGGTTCTCTGCCGTCCAGGACAGCGGCCAGCCGTATGCACAGGCGCGCGCGCAGCGAACCACGCCTGTTTCCCGCACCTGCCGACAGAGCGGCAACGCCAATTGTCAGTCGGTTTCGGGACCTCCTTCGACGGTTCAGCTTCTGATGAGGTTGTACTGCCAGCATCAACTTG
>JAABUL010000642.1_pt1 | contig 73556 bp, 89 predicted proteins | sample 5559151 | NCBI WGS metagenome assembly JAABUL01 (sample SAMN10711876, study PRJNA513368) | rock metagenome | isolation source: Antarctica rocks | place: Antarctica: Victoria Land, Pudding Butte sud | reverse complement strand
CCCCACTGGTTCCATCCCCTCCAACCTCCTCCGATCCGGCACTTTACTCCCCATCCCCAAACAATGCACCACAGCCCCCATAGCCCACACATCCGTCTCCCACCCAAACCGCTCCCACTGCTCCGCCGGCCCCCACGCCTCCGCCCCATTTTCAACCTGCCGACCTGCCTCCGCTTCGCGAGCCGTGATCACGCAGCCGAAATCGCCGATCACAACCCTCGGAAAGCGCGCGCCGGGGGAGGGGGAGGAGAGGAAGATATTATCAAGCTTCATATCCAAATGCCAGCTCCGCTCCCACCCTCTCACGGGCGCAGCCTCCCGGTGGGTGGCGTCTAGCACGCCGTCGTGCATGTACGCTAACCCCTTCGCCACACCATCGAACACATGCCAGAGCTCCACTTCCGCGAACCCGCCGCCACCTTGGAGCCGCCGGTCTAGCTCGTTGCTCAAAGTGCCCCTATCGCAGTACTCAAGCACTAACGTCAAACTCCGCCCATCAGGGCTGAAAACGTGCTCGCGCATGCCGTTGAGGTGCGGCGAAGCGCGGCCGAATCGTAGCAAGGCGGCGAGTTCGGCGCGGGCTTCGGGGCGGTGGATCCCCGAGTTGCTGACGCGTTTGGAGACGTAGAGCTTGCCGGTGGTGCGGGACGATACGACGTTTATCGATTCCGACATTCCACCGGGCTCGAGCGGTTGGACGATGCTGTAGTCGGCGAGACCGCCGCGGGCTTGTGGTCTCGGGTTGGAACCGCGTGGTTGTGGTGGTGGGCGGGGACCTGGTTCTCCGGGATGGCGACCGCGTGGGAAGCGCGATGGTCGCTGTCGATGTTCAGCTTCTTGCAGTCCCTCGTCGAAATCCTCGAAGTCGAAGCGCAGTCGACGACCTTCCAAGCGGCGAGGTGGAGATGGAGGTCCGAAGTGGCGTGGTGGCGGAGGCCCGAAACCCTGCGGTGGCGTCTGGAATCGGAGGTCTCCTCTCAGGCCTGTGAGAGGTTTGATGCGCGATGGCCCGAAACCTAGTCGAGGACTGTAGCCAGGTGGGTGCCCGACTGCCATCGATCCTCCTGGTCCCATCGTCATCGGGTTGATGCGCGATGGCCCGAAACCAGGTGGAAGTGCACGAAAGTCATCCTCGTAGGCGCGAGAGTTGGCGGAGGCGTAGGAAGATCTGGAGTGGTTGTTGTATGGGAAAGGGCGGACCATGGCTGGCGGCGGTGGTGGCGGTATGGTGGGTTCGCGGAGATTGTTCTGTGGGCTCTGAGGTCTGGTGCGAGTGCGTGTGGTTATTTGTTGTGCTGTCGAGGGTATCAAGAATCACCGGGGGGTGCAGGAAGACGGCCATGTGAATGATGAGAGGAAGTAAACAATCGAGATACGCGATGCTAGATGTGACAGCTGACAGTGAATGAGCAGACACAAACGCGTTAGCGTACTGGAGCTCGCTCACGTGAAGAACGAGATTCACCTCGTTCATATGGATGGTTCTCTGTAACAACAAGCCTGCCAGATCGATACAGCTAGTGTCAGAGTCTTTGTTCGGAGGGAGAATCTTGACCTCGATGTCACCACTCCATACTGTCTCGGCATGGGCCTACTCTTTCGCCTTCGGTCGCCAGACCGTTACCTCAGGATATGGCTTCTTGATCTTGCCAGCTATGAGCTCGTCTACAAACTCGGCATATCTTCTGTACTTGAAGTCCGGATACAGCTCCCTCGCACTGACATATCCCAGATACGCCGCATTCTCCGGCGTGTTATCCGCTCGCACATACTTGGTGATCGCATACTGCGCCGCCGCCAATAGGAACCTATTGCTCCTCTCTCCGGGATTGGCCTCAAATGCTTCCTTCCGAACCTTCAACGTCGCTCGAGCTTCGTCGTCGCTTATCTGCTCAGAGTCAGCACAGTCCACTCAACAATGTACGGTATGGCATACCATGTTCAGTTCTAACTTCTCCCCAGTCTTCCCCTCGATAATCTCGTGAATCTCATTCTGGCTCAAGACCTCTCCATACGCTATCACCCGTTTATTCAACGTCCTTTGATCCTTAACAGCCCTCGCAGCAATCTCCCCAGCATCACGAGCATCTAGCAGCATATTTGGCGTCTCTCCACCAGCATAGACGTCGTTTACGGGCATGAAGATCGCCTCGTCAAACCTCCCGCTCGGGACTTGAGGGATGCTTGCTTGGTACCAAAATCCAATATCCACGATCGTAAATCCCAGCCGTTGCCGGAACAAGTGATCATGGATATCCTCCATTACATCTCGCAAAGCCAGGGCCCCGCGAGCAGAGGGAGTGCCGAAGTTACACGGTACGAATCGTTTAACGCCCGCTTGTACGGCGGCATCAATGAGTGGGATCTGGTCTTTGAGGGCCATGGGTGACATGCAGCAGATCACGGTATCGACACCCTGGAGGAGGGCGACGAGGTTTTCGATCGGGGCGCTAAGGTCGCCTGGAACGGTTTTGAGGCCGCGGGAGCGGAGCTGTAGGGTGCTGGGTTTGTTCTCGGAGGCGGTGCGGATGAAGCAGGTTACATCCTGCGGAGTGTTAGTGTGTGACACGCATCCTGAGATTGGGAGAGGTGGGGGAGGGTACTGACGAAGGAGCCATCGTCGACCAAGGCGTTGAGGATGTGCTTTCCTGTCTCTCCGGGTGCGCCGACGAGGAAGACCGATTGCGTTGACATTGTCACTATTTACACCATGCAGTAGCGCTGGGTGGGCCAAGGTCTGGCGGTGCCATGGCTTATATGTAGAACACTTTCGTTCGTTTGATCGACGTTGAGCCCGATACTTTGTTTGTTATTACGTTTGACACAGATACTGGGTCGAGACAATTTTGTTTCTCGTGATTCGGACGATATCTAGATGCATTCGGACAAGTCTGAGTTCCTAGAGACTGGCTCCGTAAGCAACAAGATCGTTACCACTGTAGCTCGGATTCTTCGTCCGTAGATTTGGTAAGTAGTCGTGTTTCGATTGTACGAGCACCCGAGACGACGTTGTGTAGAGGTCAAGCTGCGCGAGCGAAATATGGATAATGCTTCAGCCGAATATACCGAGTCGCTCTCATAGCCTAACTCGATCTAGTCGGTTGATGCAGGGCTCGTATACTGGTACAATTTCCTGGACTCGGAGCAAGGCTGCAAGGTACGGTGGTCGAATGCGTTAAGCCTCTTGAGCGGTGTCTGCCCGACTAGCCCTAGAGAGCGTAGGATTCGGACGGATGCAACACGAGGTCGTCACATTGATACCCTAGATCTGCTTCAGATGGGATTATGATTTATATAGCTGCTGAACCACCAAACAGCACCTCATTCCCGCTATTTGTTGCGAGAAATCCGTCTCGAACATATACCGTTCTTCTTGACCTTTGCCTCCCTCCAACGTCAACATGGCATCGAGCACCTCGTTAAAGATTATACTCGGGGTAGCCAACGTGAGTAGACCTGACCAAAAACCAGACAGTCTTCCGCTAATGGACCCGAACAAGTGCGGGGACGTCACCAGAGACACGACAGTCCGTTACGATTCGCCTGAGGACGTCAATACGTACCTCGATGCCTTTTACGACCGCGGTGGCCGTCAACTCGACACCGCGCGCGGCTACCCTCCCCAAGCTCCAGGGACGTCGGAGGAAAGGCTCGGCACTGTAGCGGCCGGAAAGAGGTTCACGATCGACACGAAAGTCGTGTTGTTCGTGCCAGGCAGCCATGTCGCGGCAAAGATTTTGGAGAGCGTGGACAATTCTGTGGAATTGTTGAAAACCCCGGCAATCAACATCGAGTATCTGCATTTCCAGACCGTGTAACTCCGTTTGCGGAGACTGCTGAAGCGTTGGACCAGGCGTATCGAGCAGGCAAGTTCAAGTCTTTCGGCTTCTCGAATTACACGGCGGCCGAGGTCGAGGAGTTCGTCAAGATATGCGAGGAGAAAGGTTTTGTGAAGCCAAGCGTGTACCAGGGACAATACAATCCTATCGTCAGAACTGGTGAGAAGGAGTTGTTCCCAGTCTTGCGAAAGCATGGCATAGTCTTCTATGCGTGGAGGTCTGGTTGCTCATCTTCGCCATTCCTTGCATTGGGTGCTGATATATTCGAACAGTCCTGCTGCTGCCGGTCTCTTTGCTGGCAACCACAAGAACATCAAGACTGGTGACCGCTTTGATACATTGGTCAGTCTTCCCAAATCTTCCCTGAGACGACGAGCTCATACGTAGTGATAGCACTTAATTGGCCAGACGTACGCAAAAGGCTATCTGAAGGACAACATCACTGCCGCTGTCGATCGGGTGATCGAACTCGTCGAGAAGCACGGTATCAATGGCCATGCCGCAGCGCTGAGATGGACTGTCCATCACAGCAAGCTCGAGGCTGAGCGAGGCCATGCTGTGATCATTGCTGCGTCGAATGTGGCTCAGTTGAATTCGAACTTTGACTTCATCGAGCAGGGTCCGTTGCCGGATGAGGTATTGGAGGCGATCAACAGGGTGCATGGTGAAGTTGCGGGCTCTGGATTCCCATATCACGCTTGAGTAGGTACCTATACAGAGATAGCGCGGCATCATGTGAATGTACTCAAGTCCCATCCCTCGGCGGTTGAGCCGTCCGGCATTTGGTCTCCCGCTCCGCGCATCAAGGTGTCAAAGAACGCAGTATCCAGGCCTTGGAAAACCCAGTCGTCAAGGCTGGCGGCAGCGTCTGGGAACATTTGGTCTGGCGGCATAATGAAGTCCCCCGACATCTCGTGACCGATGTGTGGTCCGAATGCTTGGTGTGACGATAGTTCGGTTGCTACAGCTGCTGTCTTGTGCTGCCCAGGGCCTGATTCCAAGTCACTGGTATCTTTAACTTGCGAGCTTGGAGTATTGATACGGATTGAGCCGATGCCACCGATTGTGACTCCTTCGTGAAGGCCTCGATCTTGTTCTTCTCGCGTAGGTGCTACTGCGCTAATACCTGTCTGCAGAACAGAAGGGCAAAAGGATTAGCAAGTATCTCGATCTTTTTGGAGACTTCGGAGAACCCTTTTCAACCATCAGTGCTTACCTTAGAGATTTTGATGCCACCAATATACGGCACCCTCATAATCAAAAGATCACGGTCGCTTTCTATAACCCCATTCGTTTCCCGCGTGACATCAACTGCGTAGTTGCTCTGATCTGCTGCAGCGGCTTCAATGGCTAGTAAATCTTTGAGGAGAGCGGCGCACTTGACCGCAAGCATGTCCTGGCGTAGCTCAGGCATTGATCTCATGCACTCTAGAGCTCGTGCCACCGTCGCGCGATCGCCCAGACGTGAGTGCTGAAGCAAGTTCTCTGCCTGGCCACAATGGCTTACGGCGTGCGCCAAAACCAACGTCATGCCTGCGATCAGAGCTAGGAAGTCGCTCATTCGACAGCAGGCCCTGATAGGGTTGAACGTACGCAAAGCGATCTCTCGAACCAAGATCTCGCGACTTGCGTTGACGCAGGTCATCTTGGAGTACGTCCGCTGGGAGGCATCGCTTGGACACAGCATGTGCGGTAAATGGAGCTGAATGACCGACGTATAGTAGCACATGTGATCGAAGGCTCGTCGAGCTTCATGGAAAGCCTCTGCAGAGTCGCGTTGAAGACCAGTGAAGTCTGTTGGCCTCCAGAATGATGGCGGCATGTGCTGAGCAATCTCCATCAGTTCGGTGTCAATAGCTTTCGTGAGGTCCAAGGCCTGCTGCGACATCTCGATCTGGTTACGATCCAGTATTTTGGCTATCACACCTCCGAGGGTCCTGGGCAAGCTGTATAGGACTCCTGGATCCTTGCTTGCATCAAGTGTCGGGAATCTTATACCTCCGGTACTCGTTGGTAGCCCGAGCAGCATGGATAGGACGCGCTCCTAGAGGACAGATTGAACAAAGGGTCAGCAAGTGTCTCAGCTTTTTCGAGGAGTCTAAAAGGCCTTAATGCGCAGCATGGAGTGCGATCATGTCTCCGAGAACCTTTACACACCAGTGCTTACCATGGTAACAATGCTGATCCACATAGCTTCAGGACCAAGATCATTGCGATCATCGACGACCTTATATCGATAGTGACCTGGTCGGTGTAAGCCCATTAGCTGTGCAGCCGTGATAGCCCGTCGCATCGCTAGCCAAGCCCGGCGCATGTTGCCTCCGTCAATGTGGTAAAAGCCCTCCAGTATGATGTTCTCCAGACCTTCTAGCGTACCCAACAGTGCGTCGTTCGTGATTACCAGCCTAATCGCCGACTCCGCAAGCCCTTCCATAATCGCATGATGATGCTTGCTCAGATTGGGGACCACTTCTCCTGGAGAGATGTATTGCAATGCCGCCGCAAAAAGTAGCATTTGCCTTGCAAGCAAGACGGGATGAGTCTCCGGATATAGAAGGTTGGGTGTTGAATCTTGTATGATAGGCCTATCGTTCAGCGGCGATCCACAAAACTTGTAATTGGACTGGATTGATTGATAACGCAACGCAGAGATACCACTGATTTTGCCCTGAAGGATGGTGATATCTGTTGTAGAGGGTAGCGCCTGACGGAGGGCGTCTCTGATTGTCGAATGAGCTTGTGTCTGTGGTTCGAATGCAGATACATTGCTAGAGGCTGGAGTCGGCGGTATAGTGACGTTTGTCGGCAAGTCTCCTAACTTCGCAGTTTGTCCATTGCGTCGCTGATCGTCGACGTACACCTAAAGGGTGTTTCGATTAGCACGTGACCGTCAAGATGAGGTGTACAACTAACATCTGTGCCACCAAACACCTGATAGTCAAGCCCGACTACATCTCGAGCATGACCCATGGTGTTCCACGTATCTGATTCGTCTACGACCTGACTGATGCATCTCGACGCTCGCTGTTTGCACGTGATACAAACCGCATCGTCAGGAGACGCAAAATTGCATCTGACCTTCCTCCGTCGGCACTCCCAGCAACTGTGAGTTCCTTTCCTGACTTTCCTTCGCTTCGAGGTATTCTCGTCCGAATGAACGCTCATTGTGGCGTGTATGGGTGTCAGAAGAGAGGTTACGCTAGGAGAGACGACATCGCTGCTCGGCAGACTACCTACAGTACCGGGCCCGTGTCGGGCTCTCCTCCGCTATAACTTCTCATGAGGATGAGGCAGAAGTTGAAGTTCGGCCTCCGAACCTGTTGACACTTGAGAGAAGCACTGACCAAGCAACCCTGTGGACTATACTAAGTAGGCTAAGCGTGGTAGATTCGGCCGACTGAGACAACCTCTCGCTCTCCTGGCTTCGTCTGGTCGTCTGGTGTATTCATCGTTCGGAGCATGCCCTTTTCCAATGCTGGCTGTGCTCGAGAAACGGATCTGTCTACCGTACTGGTACGACGGCGTACTCTCCGCTGACGAGAGCATGGAACATGGCGCTTGTCAGGTCATCTTCCGGCATATCGTTTTGTAGGACAGATTCTGCCAAGCTGACCTGGCATCTCACATCGAACAATGACTCTTCATGCTGGTGGTTCGGCCACCGGTGCAAGCTAGCTGACAAACCACGTTTGAGAGCAGGAGCATCAGTCTCCACTGCCATTTTTACGCTACTTAGAGGCCTACTTGCGGGACAATACCTGCTCCGTCTCGATTCGGACGAACTTCTCGGTCGACATTGGAAATTTTACAGATTTGTATAAGGGCTCTCATTTCCTTACTGTTTCTGTCAAGATTGTTTCACAACCTCGACCTTCTCACGATTATTGCCAATATGTCGCAAAAGTCAGACCCAGAGCACCTCCAGACCCCCGAGAAATCTTCACGGCCGTCGAGTGAGGTGGCAGAGGGGTTCGAGCCAAAAGAGGACACAGCGGAGCAACCAATTGATGATGGACACGATGACGCCGAAGAGTACGCGCATGGCCTCCGCCTGGCTGCCCTTGTCATATCGCTGTTGCTGGGCATGTTCTTGGTAGCTCTTGATAACGTTCGTCTACAGAGCTCACCGCAGGCACGAATCGACAGGCTAATCAGAGCTGATTAGACAATTCTTGGAACGGCAATCCCGAAGATTACAGATGAGTTCCATGACCTGAACAAGGTGGCATGGTATGGATCGGTATGTTGTTACTGCGGAGAACTTTACACGCTGAAGAAGACATCGCTAATCACCACCCTTCTGTGCTCAGGCATACTTCATGACTTTTGGTGGTGGTGAGTGGCCCTGTCATATGATGAGGAAGACCAAAGTACTGACTAGCCGCGCAGAGTTTTACCCTTCTCCTACACTTGGTCTCGCGACAAGCTACTCAAGATGGTGCTGACTGTACAAGGCTTCCAATCGACATGGGGAAAGCTCTACAAATACTTCCCTCTCAAGCTGTGGTATCTCATCGCCATGCTCATTTTCGAAGTCGGAAGTCTGGTCTGTGGAGTGGCCAAGGATCCCACGACTCTCATCGTTGGCCGAGCGATTGCAGGTGTCGGCGGTGCAGGCATTGCTGTGGGAGTATTTTCTATCTTGGGCTTTGCTGCTCCTCCGGAGAAGCGTCCGCAGCTCCTGGGCTACACTGGGGCCACCTATGGTATTGCTGCAGTGCTTGGCCCACTTATAGGTGGTGCCTTTACCGATAAAGTCAGCTGGCGATGGGTAGGATGGCAAGCCTCTCTGTGGACGTTCATGACTGACACCTTTGCAGTGCTTCTACGTCAACCTGCCCATTGGAGGCCTCGCAGCTATCATTACCCTCTTCTTCTTCAAGATGCCTGCCAACGCGAAGCCCGCCCAGGCAACACTTAGAGAGAAACTGTTACAAATGGATCTCATTGGGGCATTTTTGATGATGGCCTTGATCATCTCATACATCTTGGCGCTCCAGTATGGCGGCCAAACGCATCCCTGGAGCAGCAGTGTTGTGATAGGCCTGCTAGTCGGATCTGTGGCCATGCTTGCGGTCTTCGTCTTGTGGGAGATCTATCAGAAGGAACGGGCAATGATTGTGCCACGGCTGGTCAGTTACACTCTTCCCCGTCTCCAACCTCCCAAAGACTTGTGTACTAACGTGGAGCGCAACAATAGTTCATGGAACGCTACGTCAGCGTGGGATCCATCTACATGTTCTTCTTCGGCGGCGCATACTTCATCGTACTCTACTACCTACCGATATACTTCCAGAGTATACAAGGCAGCAGTCCAATCGGGTCCGGCGTAAAGATGCTGGGAATGATCATTCCTCTCACAATCTTCGCGATCGTACAAGGCGTTGCTCTGACCAAAATTGGCATCGTGCCTCTCTTCTGGATCGTTGGAGGAGCATTGGGAACGGTCGGATGCGGTTTGTTCTACACGATGGACGGTAGTACTGGGATCGGCAAATGGATCGGCTACCAGATCATCGTTGGAGCCGTTGTTGGCTGGACCTTCCAAGTGGCGCTTGCAAATGGGCAAGTCCATTGCAGACCAGAGGACATGACACAGGTTTCGGCTATTGTCAACTGTAAGTCTCGAACTGCTGCTGAATACAGGAGTCTTGTTCTGACGATCGATACAGTTTTCGTTACCGTCGGCGGAGCATTCTTCCTATCGGCGGCACAGTGCGGCTTCAACAACCAGCTACTCAAGGAGCTCGCCATCAATCTGCCTAACATCAGCCCAGAGATAGTTTTGGGGACTGGCGCAACGCAGATACGCGATACATTCACAGCCACCGAAGTACCCATCATCCTCGATGCGTATGTGGTAGGGTTGCAAGCGGTCTTTGCCCTCGCAACAGCATCGTTTGGCGTTGCCACGATCGTTGGCTGTTTTGGCAGCTGGAAAAAGCTGTATGCTGAAGATTTGAAGAAAGCTACGGGTGGTGCATGATTATCAGAGGTGTCTCGTTAATGGACGGGTGTATGCTGTGTATCGTTGATAGAGCTAGAGCTAGACTCACATTGGTGGGCATTGTAATAATATAGCATGTGATAGTCGGGAGGTGACCATGAAGGATATCACCACTCAGACCCAGCCTGAGCTGTTGAGCTTCTCCATCGTGTGTTCCACGTGCTCAAGAGTGGATGGCTCTCCGCCAAAGTAACCGCTTTGGAGCTACTGTACGACTTGTCCTTGTCACCACGTGTGCTGGAGTTGGTGGTCGAGCGTGTAGAATTGAGACGGAGACAGCACTTTGGCGCAGCTATCGGCATGACTGCGTTAGCTTGAGAACGACATTTTCCAGATCTGCTCCAATAACATCCAGCGACCACAACCACGTGTTTTCGCGTCGTGATTTAGGTATTTCGTCGGATTCTGACTTCGAGCTCGAAAAGAAACCATTCTTCTTCCTTGGCTCTCTGCTTCCAAGACCTTGGCTGACAGAATGAGGCAGGTCGTCGGTGTTCGCGCGGCGGTCAAGGCCAAACACAACCGCCCAATGTCGCACGCTGCTTGACCAAGCACAGAATCCACGCCCCGGCGCGGGCTGGAAGGCTTGTATTACTCCGCTGACGTCGAAAGCAGAGATCTGAAGGCCTTCTCGTTACCGTGCCATGCCTCGAGCATGCATGCGTGGGCTGGATATTGGATGCCTGCAGATTGCCTGGCTGGGAACGTGGGCTATGGTTCCTGCATGGTCGATCTCAGCAGCAAGGTAAGCTCTCAAGCTTAAAAGAGGTAGGATCCCGTGGAGCTACGCGTAGTTTCTTCCATCAAGGTCCCGTCTATTTGACCGCCGACATCATCATGGTCAAGTCTTCCTTCATCGTTTCCACGGCGGTGGCCACATTGGCCTCGCTCGCATCTGCCCAGACGTTCCAGCGGCTGGGAACATGCCCCACGCTGGGCTGCATCCTCCCGCCAGATCAGCAGGATTTCCTTGCAGGGCAATACTTCGATATCCGCCTCGAGGTTCACGCGCCTGTTAATGGCTCCGAAGCCACTGACGGCAAGCCAGACGAAGGTTTCACCTTCTCCATCGGCAAAGTTGGTGGGAAAGCACAATCCGCAGCTGAGTTCTTCGGTGTCGCCGAGCCTGAGCTGGAGACCTGGGATTTCAGCTGGTATGAGGATCTGTTCGCTGTGGATGCCGAAACCCCCAGCGTCGTGAACGTGGCTTCCAAAGCATACCGCAGAGTTGCTCTCTACGAACCAGGCGAGTATGAGGCTACCCTCAGCTACAACGGCACCACGACTGTTGCCTCATGGCTGGTGCGTGATCTCTCGGAGGTCCGCAAGGCGAAGAACGTGCTTCTCTTCATCGGAGACGGCATGACCACGAATATGATCACAGCGGCACGCTTGATCGGTCACAAATCAGTCAATGGCCGCTACCAAAGCTTGATGGCGATGGATCAGTTCCCTACCCTTGGCCATCAGATGACACATTCGATCGATTCCTTCATCACGGACTCCGCCAACTCTGCCACTGCTCTGTACACCGGCCACAAGTCCACGGTCAATGCTCTTGGTGTCTACGCAGATTCTTCTGAGGATCCCTTTGACGACCCCAAGGTTGAGACGATTGCTGAGCTCTTCCACCGCATTCATGGTGGCCATATCGGCATCGTCAGCACCGCGTATCTCGCAGATGCTACCCCAGCAGCCTTGACAGCACACACCCGGGACCGTGGCGAGTATGGTGCCGTTGTTGACTCTTTCATTCACGGTATCGTCAACTACACGTGGACAGACTGGTCAGGCCCAGATGTCTTGTTTGGGTAAGCATTGTACATAAGAATTTGCAACAGCGCAGCTAACACTCGTCTAGTGGTGGTGCCGAACAGTTCTGCCCCCCATCTCTTGGCGGCGAGACGTACATGAACCTCAACTACTACAACGTCTTCACCGACGCGGGCTACCAGCTTGCTCAGGACAACACATCGCTGTCAGAGCTCTCTGACTCCGAGCGAGCTCTTGGCGTATTCTCCATCTCGAACATGGCAAAATGGTAATCAGGACTTCTTCGGGGTGTATTGATCTATCGCTAATCACCATCACAGGGTTGACCGCAACGTCTACACGAAGAATGTTCAGGGCAACGAGGACGCCCCTAATTGCTCTGGTGGCGATGCTGACAACCAGCCTGGCCTTAAAGACATGACCCTCAAGGCCATCGACATTCTCCAAAACCGGGCCACCGCCGACGACGACGCTGGCTGGTTCCTCATGTCTGAGGCTGCCTCCATCGACAAGATGATGCACGTTCTCGACTACGATCGTGCGCTCGGTGAGCTACTCGAGCTGGACGACACCATCAAGGCTGCCATGGCTCGTCTTGAGGAGCTTGGCGAACTCGAGAACACCCAGATCGTCGTCACCGCCGACCACGGCCACGGTTTCGATGTATTCGGCAGCGCCGACACCAAGTACATGAACGCCCACAAGAACCCGCGCGTGAAGCGCAACTCTATTGGCGTCTACCAAGAGTCCGGGCTTTCCCAGTACATCAACACTGGTGATTTGACCTACGGCGAGTCCAACTTCCCGTCCAACTGGGACCCACGTTACACCCTGGCCCAGGGCTTCGGCGCCAACCCAGATCACCGCGAGAACTATCAGATCCACAAGGATGGCCCAAGAGTAAGTCGTCGCATCATACCTTCACTCTACTCTCGATCGTGCTAACATCTTTTCAGGTGCCAGCTGTCAACATCAGCGGCTTCGACGAGGACGACTTCTTCGTGAACCCAGAAGATGCGAAGAGCGGCTTCATCATCAACGGCACTCTGCCCACCTCCGCCGACCAGGGCGTCCACAGCTTGACAGACGTCCCGGTGTTCGCCATGGGCCCGTGCCAAGAGTTGTTCGGTGGTGTATACAGCAGCATCGACATCTTCTACAACATCGCCACCTGCCTAGGCTTGTCACGCACCTCAGCCTCCGGCGAGGACCCTAACAACTACGACAAGGGTTATGGAGGAAAGTTTCACTACCACCACTACACGGAGCAGAGCCCGAAGTACGGGCCACCTGCAAAGAAGTAAGCTCCGCGAGGATGGAAATGTTGTAATGTGAGATGTATATAGACAGACTTGATGTGTTATATAATTACGAGATGACATGATCACAAATTATGTACATTGGTCATTGCAAGTACTCGGAGCAAACGTTGACTCTTATATCATGAACATCTGTATATCGAGCAATCACACTGGTAAACCATCTTAAAACGATAGCCCTTATGTACATCCATAAACGGATGGATGGAAAATATTACTCCATCACCAACTGTGTCATTTGATCATGCTGAGGAACAACCAAAAATGCTTCAGTGCACGAAGGTGAATAGTCTGTATGATGTATGATACATAATCTTTGTTGTTGTACATGATTACGACATTAGATTAAATACGAGACCAGATGACGGACATTTATGTACAGAAACCACACTGTACGCGTATCTTGGCAGTCATTCCCTCCTCAACTTGTCCCAATGACTTATGATGGCGGGCTGCTGTGGTGCTTCTTGCCCCACTTGCCCTTGCCCTTGCCCTTACCAGAGCCCTTGCCAGAGCCATCGCCGCCGGCAGACTCGGTGCCGTTCGACGACAGGCCGTTCTGCGCGAAGTAGTTGAGGATGCTGGCGTAGGTCGTTGGGTGCGAGTACTCCAAGTTCAAGCCGTGGCCGGCACCAGGGATGATGGTAACCTCGAAGTTCTTGGCGTTTGGAATGTAGTTCTTGGAAGTGCTTGGGATGTTGGGGTAGCCAGTTGGTGCTGCAAGGCAGTTGCCACCGCAGTATGGGATGTCACGCTCGCCAGTGACGATGTGCACCGGGCCAGCGAACTTGTTCACGCTGCCGGTCTCGCCGCCGAAGCTGAGCAGCTCGCCAACAGTGACGGGCTGGCCGGTCTTGTACGCGGCGTTGAGGACCGCAGTGTCGAACATGCCAGGAGCAAAGAAGTTTGTCTGGACAGCCGACACGTCGCCAGCGGCGAAGTAGCCGTCTGGCAGAGTGGAGAACGCAGCGACGCCGTTCGCCTCGACGAAGTTACCGCCAAGCAGGAACAGGCCTGCAAACGAGCCGTTCTGCGAGAATCCGGTCAAGGTGATACCGTCAGAGATGGTAGGGTACATCGCAGTCAAAGCGTAGGTGTGCTGAGACCCGTAAGAGTGGCCAACGTGGACAACCTTCTTGAAGGGGCTGGAGATGCCCTTGACTCCGCCCGATCGCAAGGCGACGGTAAGAGCACGGAGCGAGTCAACTTCCAGGAGAGCCTGGATCTCGGAGAGTGGGTTGCCGTGCGAGGACTCGCCAATTCCGAGACGGTCGTATGCGAAAGTTGAGTAACCATACTCGTCTACTGCCTCGTTGACATAGGAATAATTGTAATTCTTCGGGGCAAAATTCCAGTAGGTGCGGTCGAATCCAATACCATGGGTGAGGATTTGGAGAGTATCGGCTGGGCCGCTGTCTGGCTCGCAGTACTCAGCGGCGATGTTGTAGTCGCCGCTTACAGTTGCGTACTGGGGTCTGCATTAGCGATTGAACGTGATCGTTACTGTTCTTGTATCGTACGCCAGTGAGAACGGCCGCGGTATAGTTGGCGCCCTGTTGAGATAGGTTGAGGAAGAAGTTCGTGGTGTCGACATTAGTTGCTGCCCTGTGTCAGTAGACTGGACGATCTAGGGCCAATGGAGGTCGTCTTCAACGCACCTGGGATTGGAATGTCGAAGACACCGTTCCTCGCAGAGGCGTGGACTGGAACAGTGAGTTGTTGGCACTTCTTTGCCGAAGCGATGGCCACAATGGCGCTGGCTGCTGCGATATACTTCATATTGGCTATCAGGCTATCGTGAAGGAATGGTGGGTGAGGAGAAATGCGGAGCAAGGAAAACACGCTTCATATACTTCGCCAGTACCCATTGAGCCGCTCATGCTAGCATGGCGTTGGCTGCAATGCAGGAACCGCATAGCCGAAAGTCTGTATGATTTGAGAAAAGGTAAAGCAACTTGCGGGATGAGCACCAACGGCAACACCCAAACCGTCGATGATGATCTGCTGCATCGGGTCAAGCACTGGCAATCATAAAGCTTGACCACCGATTATGTTTAGTCTTACCCGGATTTGGGAGAGCGTAATTTGGTTCCGTTCAAGGCGACGTCATGTTTGGGTACGCAACGGCACGATCCCCTCAATATCGCACATCATCGAACTTAACGTTGGTCTAGGTGCAGGGGCGGACGCGTCTCCGGATCCCCAATAACAAATAACGTTCCTTGGAGATGCAGAGAGTGGTTCGATGGACGGACCACGGCACAGCGGGCTGCTCGAGGGGACGTGACGGACAATCTCGTCGGTGTATAGCCGAAATGAGTGCGGGTCTGTGGGGGCGGCGGGTCGAAGCGGTTTCGAGCAGCAATTGCACTTCCTCGCTGTGCAGAAGATGATGTGTGTGAGATGAAGTGAGATGCCAACGAAATGGCAGACTACAAGACAACGTCGATGTAAAGCACATGGGAGAAGAGGTGCGATGTCGCTGACGCTGACGAAGGATTCCGTCAGCGCGTGAGGTTTTGCCCGAGTGGGCTTGCCGGCCGAGCTGGGTCTTGGACGGCACTTCAGGTTGCTTTTGAAAGAACGATTTCCTCAACTCCATTAATTCTCATCGTGTAACATTTCCGCATACGAGTTCAATCGTCCACAACGCTTCAAGAATTACTTACAATGGCGACCACGACACGCCACGAATCTGGCAGCGGCTCGTCCGCTCCCAAAGACGACATCCGTCCGAACAACCCCCTCCAAGCCGACTTCGATGCCGAAGACAACAGCAGCATGGACTCGGACGAGCGATACTTGGTACGGCTCAGCGAGAGCTAGGAGCATGAAATGGTCGAATTGGTAGAGTCACAGTATATTCTTCAGCGAACTCAGTGAGTCCGAACGCAGCGTCAAGAAGTCATGGCACGCGGGTGCCTGTCGGCGTCTACCACCTTCTCACCCCATGCCATTGTGCTGTGGGAAGGAGTTTGGACGCGTCGTACAGGCTGAGATCAGACCGCATTGGAACTTGAACGTCGTAATTGGCGCGTAAGAAGATGCTATGACTTATCAACCGATGCTCCTCCCTCTTCCTCTTGCGGTCATCCAGTGTGTACTAACAAACAGAAGGCCGCGCTTGGTTACAAGCAGGTATGGCTGCGTCAATGTATCTTTCAAGCTGCGTGAATACTAATGTTTGTTAGTCCCTGCACCGTCAATGGAAGTTCTTCGAGAGCTTTGCTGCTAGCTTTGGTTCGCTCCGAATGTCATACGCGTACGCGAATATTGAGCTAACATGTTTAGCTGCACTCTACTCGGTCGGCGGTATTCGTACGACATTCACGATTGGGGTGGGAGCTGGTGGCCCTGCAGCTTACTGGTAGGTTTCAAGCGCCGCAGGTCTGGTTATCCTTGCTTACAATGTCACACAGGTCGAGCTATGTTGTGACCTGCGTCTTCGTCACCATCACAGCTGCTGTGCTGGCCGAGATATGCTCCGCGCTCCCGGCTGCTGGCTCTATCTACTTCTGGGCTGCCGAGGCCGGAGGTCGACGCTATGGCAGGCTCTTCGGCTTCATCGTGGCGTGGTGGAGCACGACGGCATGGACAACGTTCGTTGCTTCCAACTCCCAAGCCGCAGCCAATTTCCTGCTGTCAGAGATCACCGTGTTCGGGCTGAACTTCACGACGGATGTCAACGACATTAAGTTCCGTGCCGTGCAGTGGATCGTTGCCGAGATCTTCCTCTTCCTCGCTATAAGCATGAACTACCTTGAACCGAAGACGTACAAGACCATCTTCCGCCTAGCGACGGCCATTATCCTCCTCGACTTCTTTCTCAACATCATCTGGTTGCCGATTGCGGTGTCCAAATCATATGGCTTTCACGATGCGAAGTACGTCTTCACTCAAACGTACAATGAGACCAACGCGCCGCCGGTGTGGAATTGGATGCTGAGTTACTTCGTCACTGCTGGTATTCTGGTAGGATTCGAGGCTTCTGGGCATATTTCTGAGGTAAGAACGAATGCTTGAAGTTGAAACATATACCCATGCTGAGAACTTGCATTGCAGGAAACGCAAAACGCTAGCTTGACTGCAGCGCGCGGCATCTTCTGGTCTGCTGTCGCCTCCGCTCTCATCGGCTTCCCACTGGTCATCATGTTCCTCTTCTGCCTCCCAAATCTACACACTCTCTACAGCCTCGGCGCTCCGCAGCCTTTCGTTCAGATCTATGCTCTAACAATGGGTCGTGGCGGACACGTGTTCATGAACGTCATCTGCATCATCGGCCTTATCTTCAACACCACGATCGCAGGTGTTGCAAGCTCTCGCTTGATCTGGGCTGTCGCAAGAGACGGCGTCCTACCTTTCTCCAGCTGGATCTCGCAAGTATCCGAGAAGAAAGAACCAAAGAACGCGATCATCGTGATGCACGCCGTAGCTGCACTGCTTCTATGCACCATCTTGGCCTCGCCCGTGGCGTTCAGCTCGCTCGTAAGCGCAGCTGGAGTTCCGACTATCACGGCATATGCACTCATCGCGTTCGGACGGAGCTTCATCACGCCGCACAGTTTCAAACATGCCAGGTTCAGTCTGGGTCGTTGGAGCCGACCTTTGACGTTCATCACGCTGATCTGGAACTTGTACCTGGCCTGCGTGCTCTTCTCGCCGCTGTACTTTCCGGTTACTGGCGCGACTTTCAACTACTCTCCAGTCATCTTTGGCGCGATCACCATTCTTGGGGTTGTGACGTATTTCATCACGCCGGAGGAGAAGTGGCTGCCGGCTGCTCGGCTCGGGAAGGTTTATAAACTTGATGAGGAGTACATGCGACGAGATGAGTGAGGTTGGGAGGGGATCGAAAGATGGAGGGTGATGGAGGCGAAGGTGTATATCGCTTCCGGAGGACTGACCACCATTTATAAGCAGTCTTTCGATGTTGCGGAAAAGATGGCAGATTGAAGGAAGATTGAAGCTCAGATGGAGTGCCTGTAGTTGAATGGTAGACAGAACAAACACGATCATTGTGACTGAGACGAAATGTATACCAACAAGATATCCGTCAATCCTTGTAGTCCTCCCCGGTTATACCAAAAGGAAAGCGCTACTGCGGCTGATATTTGGGTACGAAACGTAACGACGTGAACCTTCGGTCAACTTACATCCTGACCTCAACCTCTTCAACCAAGTGTGGCGTTCGAGGAAATGTCTCAGCAAAAGGTCTTCCGACTGCCATCCAAAGGCGCAGGCTACAATGTCATCGAAGAACACTCAGAACCTATCCCAAGACCCGGACCGCATGAAGTGCTCCTGCAAGTCCACGCCACAACGCTCAACTACCGAGACCTGGTCATCGCCAACGGCGGCTATCCGTTCCCAGTAAAAGACAATGTCGTGATACTTTCTGATGGCGCTGGTACGATCGTCGAAGTCGGCTCGGATGTTCAAGATATTTCGAAAGGCGACTATGCTATCTCCAACTTCGACATATCTAACATCTACGGTGCCCAGCAGGATTGGCTACACGGTCTAGGCGGTCCGATCGATGGCATGCTCAGGCAGTACGTCACTTTGCCTGCGACTGCCATAGTCAAAGTACCAAAGACGACAACCATGAGCTGGGTCAGCTCGCTGCGTTAGTTTGTACTGGGACCACGGCTTGGAACTCGCTATATGGAAACGTCCCACTGAAGCCAGGCCAGACAGTCCTCTTCCAAGGCACGGGGGGTGTCTCCATGACCGGCCTCATGCTTGCGAAAGCTGCTGGCGCCATCACGATCATCACATCTAGTTCGGACGACAAGCTGAAGCTTGCAAAAGACAAGTACACAAGATGACTCCAGACTGGGACCAGGAAGCTCTCAAGATCACGAACGGTCGAGGCGCCGACTTCATCATCGAGAACGGCGGCTCTGGCACAATCGCGAAGAGTCTTGCTTGCATTGCGCGTGGTGGCATCAATGCTGTCGTGGGTTTCTTAGACCAGGCGAAGGAGATGCCGGATGTTGCTAGTCTGGTGCTTGGGTCAGGGGCGGTGGTACGAGGGATCAATGTGGGTAGTAAGCAGTTGACGGATGACTTGGTAATGTTTGTATGCGAGAAGAATCTTGATGTGCCGGTGGAGAAGACATTCGGGTTCAGCAAAGAGGAGGTGATTGAGGCGTTCAAGTACTTGGAGGCCGCTGGTCATGTTGGCATTGAGGTGAAGTGACGGCGACGGGAGTGTGAGCATGTATTGTCACACGTTCTGGCATCTGCGATGGTCCCAAGAGTCGTGTCGAGTCGTTCTGTTTCATTTCGAAGTTGAGGTGAGGAGAGGTCGCGTTGAGGAGGAAGGCGCTGTGTCGCTCTTGCCATTCTTGCCTTCTGCCTGACCCACCTCAGACCGCCACTCCATCTCGATTTCACATCTCGTCCCCGTTGCCTCCCTTTTCTCACCAACACTCATTCTCATCCAGCACTCGTGCGTTCGTCGCATCCATTCACTGCTGCACTTTCACTGTACCTCAGCACACATCAGTTGTAACACGCCACCTCATACCAAACACTTCACCTCACAATGCCATTACCCAAGAAGATCGCGATCGTGACGGCATACAGCGACGGAGAACTCGATTCGGGCACTGCTTACGTCCACATCCCCGATGCTCACGCGGCGGCGGACCGTCTGAGGAAGGATGCCGACCCGTCCACCACAATAGTCGATGTCCACGTGGTCGAACTCGTGGCCAAGGTCGCTGAAGGAGGCAACCTCGACATGTGAGTCCGCACACATTGATCGAAGACAACGACTGACATGTCCCAGCAAAACGCCAGTCTCAGTCTCGAAGACAACGAAGAAGAAGGGCAAGGCCGAACATGCCGCCACTGCCACTACCGACAGCGACGATGAGCTCACTCAGCTAGCCAGCGATCTCAAGGAGAAGACGCCCAAGGTCAAGCGAGCGTTAACCGACAAGGAGCTCGAGGCGAAGGCTGCCCGCCAGAAGGCTCCCGAAGGCAGACCTCGCTCACTCGACGGACTCAAGATGACTTTCATCGGCACGCTCACGCTCGAGCACGTGGCGTACCACACGACCATCACCAACTGCGGCGGCGAGATCTCCAAGAAGCTCGAAGATGCTGACTACGTCGTCGTTGGCAAGAAGCCTGGTACCAAGAAGGAGGAAGCGATGGGCAAGTGCGGCACCAAGCAGATCAGCGAAGACACGTTCTTCACCATGATCGGCGCCGAGAAGCCCACGCTCAAGCATGCTGCTGAGGACGGTGTTGATGGCGAGGCTCCGGCGAAGAAGCAGAAGAAGGAGAAGAAGTGATCTGGATTTCGTGCGTGCGGAGGACTGATGATTGATGATTGATGTTGCTGCTTTTCGAAGAAGCGAGGGTGCTTTTGCGCGTGGCTATGTGGTGGTGGGATCTTGCTTGTTTTGCGTCGGCGATGGATCTGGTACGGGTATCTTAGCTTAATGTATGATGTGTATGATGTGTATGACTGCGAAGTACTCACTGCCTCCAACTACAAGTTACGATGTGCTCATGTCACCTCGCTGTCGTGATGTATCTCTTAGAACGAGTACAAACTCGTGCTCACGTCACGGCTCATCTCACCACCAACCCTTGCTCCTGCACTGGAGATAGTATTCCATCGTCAGCGCCTCCCCACACCCACCGCACTATCCCAGCCTGCCCGCAAGCTTGTAGACACCACCCATGCTTCTCATCGTCGTACCACATCAGATCTCCGATCGAGCTACGAGCTCCCATGACCTTGTAGGGCACTTCCAGAGCTCGTAAACTGCGACCAGTTTTTAGAGAATAGATTTGTACAAGGTTGTTCCTATCCACTGCGGCAACAAGGCTTCCGTTCGTAGCGTGTTGCTGCATGTGGCCCTGGTGGACGTGCGGAATCGAGAGCAGCGCCTGATCAGGCTTTGAGGCCGAATGAGACATCCGTGTATCGTAGACGTTGATGTTATGGTTCGTTGACACCACAAGCTGGTGTCCGCCAGTCGGTGTTGTGTTCTCCGGGATCAGAAGACCGGTGGTGCGTGAGCGGAGGTTGAATCTGACCGAGACACCTTTGGCTGTGCGGGTATCCCATAGCGTAGTCTTGTAATAGCTCTCGCCATTGATATTGAAGGCGACAGTATGTGGATCCAGCCAGTCTATACAGGGGCCAAATTCGTGATCAATCATTTGATCCCGCGGAGGGCCGGCCCAAGCGGCAGTGTCGATTTTCAACCGGTTAGAGACGTTGTAGTCGGTGTTGATGACGTAAAGTCGCGATCTGGAAAGCACTACTGCCTATGGAAGAGGTAGCTGTCAGCAAAGCTCTCCGAGATAGCAAGCAAAATCCAAACACGAGATCTAGGCTCTCAGTACCACTTCACGATTTCGGACAGGCACGTACCTCGCCAGTCGAGTGCTGGAAGGCAGCTAGCTCTGGGTATGATTGTCCGGTCAGATCGAGCCGATGACTGGGTGAGTAGTCGGATATAATAGGTCCCGTATGTATTGTGCCTGCAGTTTTACCGTCGTTCGCACAGATGAGCATTCTATGATATATGGTCAGCAAAGCCTTCTCCAAGATACGATTGAATCTGCTGGGAGCATGAGGACTCTCATGAGAAGGTGTTCGTGATTCCGAGAACAGGCGGAAGGCGGGTGGTCGGTCTCGCCCGCCCTCCGAGACGCAATCCAGCCAATTGCTCAGGTAGAGCATCTCGTGGCCATTGAGGACCTGTAGCTAGACAGGAGAAGGGGCGCACTTACCGTGGTACATCACCCTGCCTCGTAGTTGCGATATGTTTGACCGGATACGTGAAGCCCGCTTCATCTCGATCGCCAGGCCCCAAGTGAGGCGACTGCACTGCCTGAGCAGTGTTCCAGTCCCACTTCGAGATTCGGAGAACACTGTCGCCGTGGGCAGAGCATCTCACCCCTCGTAGCATCTGTTGGCTTTTCGGCAAATAATGTGCGGTTGTTTGGGTAGCTAGTACCTTCTCCGGGCGCCACTCGCTGACCAGCGCTCGATCACTGGCATCAGCCTGACTTCCGCCGTGCTCGCGTAGGAGACCAGTACCGCCGACCAAGGGGTGCAGTAAGACTAGACATCGCCGGACCGTCTGCTTAAGCCGGCTCGACTCATTTTTCCTCTCGATCTTGCGTTTCTTGGCGATCCGTTCATCCTGTCGTACCTGACCTTTTGCATACTTTGCCCGCTGGGGAACGAGATGGTCGGCTTGAATCTTGAAATACTTCTTCTTCTCCTCATCGAAGTAGAAACCTGGGATGTTACCTTTGTTCATGGCTCTCGAAGATCGCAGGAGTCTCTTGTGTGCGACGTCGAGGTAGCAGGGTGTACGAAACTCAGCTTGGAGATGCGAGCAGAGTACATATATCGAGGAAAAATCGAGTGCTGGTGTTGACAGTCCATTAGAGTGTGTCGCAGCGGACCGAGGCGGACCCAATTAGGAAGGAGCAGAGTGGAATAGTGATTCCGCTGTTCACTACATGCTGTCGACACGAGCGCCGCGATTGATACTTCGAGAGCGACCGTCGTTGGCTTCACAGCAGTCTCCAGTAGGTCTGCCTTCAAGAGCGATTGCAGCGCCCTCAATCTGCTGAGATACAAACTTCATTGCCACCGCATTACGTCAGATCGAGTAAAACGGTTGTTGCCCCTCTGACCTTGCGAGCTGTACCGGTACACAAGTACTTTCAGTCCGAGGAAGGTTGGCGTTCCGTGATTCTCTTCTTCAACATCTCTTACCTTCCTTCGCCTCTCCCTCGACACCCGTCTATGTTTCGTACGACTATCCGCAGAACGACGCAACAGAGAATACTTCGACCCCACCACCTACGACTAGCACAGATGGCAAGCCATATGGCCAACGGCCGTACGATTGGCGATAAGCACAAGACGTTCAGCATAGTTGACCTACCAAAGACGAACAACTTCACCCGAAAGCTGCCGCCAGATCAAGAATACACCACGCCTGCGGTCTCGCATAAGGCAGAACGAAGCAAGCTCGGCCCACGACTTGTCAAGAATGCCGCATATACATACGTCCGACCCGAGCCGATACAGAACCCAGAGTTGCTTGGAGTTTCGAAGGCTGCGTTGCGCGACCTTGCGATCGACCCTTCGAGTGTCGATACGCCTGAGTTCAAAGAGACGGTAGCCGGCAATCGCATTATTACGATTGGTGGGAAGGATGAGCCAAGTGATGAGGATATATACCCTTGGGCGCAATGCTATGGAGGCTTTCAGTTTGGTCAATGGGCAGGCCAGCTCGGAGACGGTCGAGCCATATCGTTATTCGAGACCACGAACCCAGAGACCGAAAGAAGATACGAGCTACAACTGAAGGGCGCAGGCAAAACACCATACTCACGTTTTGCGGACGGCAAAGCTGTGCTGAGAAGCAGTATCAGAGAGTTCGTTGTGAGCGAGTCGCTACACGCGCTCGGTATCCCCACAACAAGAGCGCTGAGCTTGACACTGGCGCCTGAGGCAAGAGTGCGGCGCGAGATGACAGAGCCTGGCGCCGTCGTCTGTCGATTTGCGCAGACCTGGTTACGACTCGGCACATTCGACCTCGCAAGGTCACGAGGCGATCGTGTACTCATCCGCCAGCTGGCTGACTACATTGCCGAGGACGTCTTTCCCGGCTGGGAGTCTCTACCGGCCAAGCTGGCCTCGACTGAAGAGAAGGATGCAGTAACTGCAATTCGGGGTGTGCCGAAAGACGATTTTCAAGGTGGAGAGGAGAAGCCGGAAAACCAAGAGAATCGATATACTCGCCTGTATCGAGAGGTTGTGCGCCGGAACGCACTCATGGTCGCGCATTGGCAAGCCTACGCTTTCACAAATGGTGTGCTCAACACAGACAATACAAGTGTCTTTGGCTTGAGTATAGACTTTGGACCATTCGCTTTCTTGGACAATTTCGACCCAAGCTACACACCTAACCACGACGACCATATGCTGCGATATAGCTACAAGAACCAGCCGACAATCATCTGGTGGAACCTTGTGCGCTTGGGGGAGAATCTGGGAGAGCTGGTTGGAGCCGGCGCTCGCGTCGACAATGACGAGTTCAAGAATGAAGGGGTCAAGGAGGAGCAGATGGAAGAGGTGGTGAAAAGAGCCGAGTCCACCATCGCGGCTGTTGGCGAGGAGTACAAGACCGTCTTCTTGGCAGAGTACAAGCGATTGATGACGGCTCGTCTCGGGCTGAAGACTTTCAAGGAGTCGGACTTCGAGGAGCTGTACTCTGAGCTGCTGGACGCTCTTGAAGCATTGGAGCTTGACTTCAACCACTTTTTCCGCCGGCTGTCGCACATCTCTACCGAGGAGATCAACACCGAGGAGAAGCGCAAAGACGTCGCAGGCCGCTTCTTCCACAAAGAAGGTCTGTTCGGCCTTGTCATTGGTGGCGAGAGCGAGGCACGTGAGCGCATGGGTAAGTGGCTCAACAAGTGGTCTGAGCGAGTCAAGGAAGATTGGTCAGACTCTTCAGAGGAAGAACGCTTCAAGGCCATGCGCGCGGTGAACCCCAAATTCATCCCTCGATCTTGGGTTTTAGACGAGCTGATCGATAGGGTGGAGAAGAAGGGCGAGCGGGAAATCATCGGTCACGTAATGGAAATGGCTCTGAACCCGTTCAACGAAGAATGGGGCTGGAACAAGGAGGAAGAAGAAAGGTTCTGCGGCGATGTGCCGAAGTATCAGCGAGCTATGCAGTGTTCGTGCAGCTCTTGAGCTGTGTGCTCGCCAGCGTCTTCCTCCAATTCCCCGTAGCCGGCATATGGGCCCACCGATCCCTTGAAAGGATGAAAGAGAACACCCGAATCTTAGAAACAGACGGGATGAAATTTGAGTCGTTGCTACTATACCACACGCCTTGCGTCGCTTGACAATCCAGTAGCCAACGCAGCCACCGGGATATCTCGCAGGTTTCTGATTGTGCTGTGATAGCTCTGAAACCGGGAGCCGCGGGCAGGCATAAAATCCGGCGTAGAGGTGCACTGTATTCTAGCAGAGAGTGCCAGGTGCTGGTAGTCGTGCGTGCGGTGAGAATCATTCGCATGGCTTCTAGTTTCTCTTGGTCGTCCTTGCGTGGCATGCTGAGTAGAATCATCTCCGGTAGTTCCGGGAGATTGAAGAGCCGGGTGGCAGCGTTCATGTCTTCTGGTGTTGTCGCCATGTTGGGCGAGTGTCGCTACTTCGTTCCGTGGGCGTGGAAGGTGCTCAAGTATCCCTCGCTGGCGCAAATTTCGACGGTGCGTTGTCTCCACCAGCTGCGACCTATCTTCGATCATCGTGTCACTGTTCGTGGATAGGTAAGCTGCTTGTGGTGTTTGTCAGTCACGTGTCGATCACGTGTAGTGTTTTGTGGAGAAGCAATCGTGCCCTTGGGCCTGTATTCGCTCAAAGCATCAGGTATTATTAAAGTCTGTACAAAATCAAACGCTCACCGCAAAACCGCTAACTAAATTTCTTCTCAGCTCCATCCGGCGCAGCAACAATCGCGGGCGGCATCTGCTGTGCCTCCAGCTCGGTTTCTCTCGCACGCTCCTCGGCCGCCTTGGCCCTACTGACCTCGAGGCTCTTCCGAGCAAAGCGTTCCTCTTCCTGCTCACCCTGTCGTTCCGCCGCCATGCGGCTAATGGCCTCATGCGTAAGTTCCTGGCGGTGTATCCTCTCAAGAACATCCTTCTTGCGTGTCCTATGATCTCCGATGCTGATGAGAATGCCTGCGGTGATGTTGCACGTCAACGAGCAGGCGAGGATGGAGGCAGTTAGAGCCTCGGGCCGGCCATGGTAGTCAATACTCCAAGTACAGGTGCCAAGGGCGACCTGGAAGATGCTGTGGAAGTCCAACAGCGTGACCACCGCGATGAGGAGTCGAAGTGGGAAGGCATGATGGGTCGAAGTCTCGTGAGGCCGGTAGAAGGTGTGCGCCTTGCTGAACTTCGCTTGATGGTACTGTAGACGCTTGTGTTGGAGTGGCTTCAGTACAGAGAACTCCGCGGTCTCCTCCTTGTCTATAATATCCTCGATATCTGGCAGGCTTGACCTCCGCTCAGGTAGATCGTTGTGGTCGACAAGGTCTGGTAACGCTTTCTTCTCGCGTAAGCTCCATGTCAAGTGATGGTACCGCGCAATGAAGATCATGTGGTACGTATCCACTATGCGGAAAGGAGCAAGGCCATCGCCCATAAGTGCGAAAAGCGCCACGAGGACGTTGTCGATGATGTTGATGATGTATTGTTGACTTTCTCCGACATAAATCCAGCCGATAAGGAAGAAGACCCAGCCAGCACCGAATAGTGTGACCAAAGTAGCATATACGAAAACGAACAGGCCAAGTGGTTTGCTGATGTACTGTTTGAAGCCCTTCATCGAGCGCTTGAAGCCTTCTCGTCGGGAATGCATGAGATGCCGGACGTGGTCATCGAGATCTGCCTTGTCTTCTTCGCTCCAGTCCTGTAAGGTTATGCCATGAGGGAGGACAGCGAAGCGGGAGTCGCTGAGAGCGGAAGAGATGGACATTGTCCGGCCTATGCGTGGTTGCATTTCGATGCCACCAGGAGCTGCTTCCGCATCGGCTTGAGGATCCTGAGGCGTTGCCGACGTACCCGACATTGCTGATGCAGGGCGCACATCAGCCGTGCCAGCTCGAGAGCGCGATACTCTAGGCGGAAGAGGGCCGTAAGTGGAACGCTGTGTAGTGAGATTATAAGTCGGCCGCCGGTTGATAAGACTTCCAAGATCTGGAATGAAGAGCGAGTTCTGCACATTAGTCAATGTACCTAACGTTCGAACTTCGGGATCTGCGCGTCGTATTAGCAAAGACGTGCGGTAGCCACGAGCTAGCTAGAACACTAACCAACAAGATCCAGTATGTCAACCATATCCGAATCGTACTCCTCAGCAGTCCGCCGCTCTTTCCGAGGTGCTGCTGAGGTTGTTGTTCTAAAACGCCCCAGTCCTCGGTTCGCTCGTGCGGCATTACCGGCCTCGTCCATTGCGGATGCTCCAGTCGCTATACGCTCTGCCGGGTCACCGGCTTCGCTGTTGATTGAGGGTGTTCCAGGTGTGATGGGCCTTCGTGCATCGTCTACTTCAAGATGGTCTTGAGTAGACTGGGTTGGTGGAAACCCGCTGGTAGCCCTGCCTTCGGTAATCGTCGGCATCTCCGCTGTTCTCTGGCGAGAGAGATCATTGGCCGTGGGAGGCAGGTTTTGGCCATATCGCTGAGGCTCTGAGGTGCTCCTTCGCCGGCCTTGCTGCGCAAAGTCGTGCTCTACAGTAGCGGGTGCTGCTGGCGCACCCGAAGGCTGAGTCCCCGGTCGCGGAACTGCCATAGCGGATGGCATTCTACGTATGCGAATGCTCGAAGGTTGCCTGAGACTTTCGTATGAGCCCATATTTGGCCGAAGTGGCCGTCCGCTTCGGGTGCCGCCCGGGGTTGGGGGTGGCGCTTGCGCTTCGAGATCTGGAGTCTGCGCTGTTGGTGGCAATGGAGCATTGAGGCGCTCCTGCGTCACCGAGTTGCCTCGCCTTCTCCCATGGCTGAAGTAGTCCATCGTGCCTGCTGTATGAGTGGCGAGGAAGCGGTGGACGAGACTTCGTTAATGGCTGGGTTACCATTCGTCACTAATCCTGTAGCACCAGAAAGCCAATCCTGGAGTCCAGATTTTCGGTACAAAATGCTTGTGGTGAAAGAGGATGGATAAGAGGTGTAGTTCTTATCGCCCTTCGTCCAGCTCCAAACGCGATGGCGAGCTCAGTAAGTATTTGCTCAGCTTCCGCGTCTTGCCGCGCGCTCTAATGGTATTTGTTCAGGAGCTCTCCAGTCCAGGCCGTGGCAATCAACCAGCGCAGAAACGAAATCCTCCTCTATTACACGTGCTGGACTGCTCCGTGTACCACCTTCCAGCGTGGCAGCAGATCGTGAGATTCTGTATGAGGTACAGCAATTTAAGGAGCACGAAAGTAAGTTGGCCGCGGGAAAGCAAAGCTTTGGACAAGTCTAAGGACTAAGGTACTTTTAGCGCCGTCCAATAGTTCTATAAGGTACCGATCCGTTGAAACTTGTCTCAGACAACTCTGCTGAAGTCGCGCAGCTGGACACGCTCGAGACAAGTTCAGCGGCAACTTTTCTGCAAACTAACTATGAAACGAGGCTCTCCCAGCTTTTTCGCGTCGAACAAATTGGGATCTGAGATATTGCTTGGTACATGACTGTGCCTGACTAAGTACCTTACTGAGCAGATCGTAGCCGAGATGCGAATGCGGCATCACTCGGCGCCCAGCGATATCTTCGACGTCCACCTTGCACGAAATGTCTGCCAGCACGCTCCGATCCCCTCCACTGGAGACCCCATCATTCCTTGCGCTCAGCATCCCGATGCACGCTCGTCGCCCTCCTTTTCATCTCCTCAGCGTTGATGTCCTCTGCCCAACCCTTCAAGGTCAGCGTAAGCAAATCTCTCTTCTCAATCTCATCAATCCTCTCCAAGACCTCGTTGATATCCCAGTTCGCCCAAATGAACTTCCCATTCAGCTTTCTCGCATCCGGAGATGCAGCAAGCCAGACCGCAAACCCAGCCGGCAACTCAGGCGAATCCGGCGCCTTGCGACCAGCTTCCCGTGCTAGGTCTGTCGCTACGACGCCCGGCTGCATGTTGAACACGTTCCAGGATGGATTCTCGTGGTGGACGTACTCAATGATCTTGGAGTTCGCGAGCTTGGAAATGCCGTATGCCGCTGCGCTCGGAGCATACGGCAAATGTGCCGCGCCAGATGGTAAGTTGATCACGGTCCGCGGTGTATCTGGTGAGTACTTCTTATTCGCTCGGAGGTACGCTTGCAGAACCGCGAGAGGTCCACGAACGTTGAGTTCGAAAGCACTCATGAAATCGTCAATCTCGACCTCTGTCAGGCTGCCTCTTCCCGCCAGGCCACCGGCGTTATTCACCAGCACATCTGGAACATCCCCGCCAAATGCTTCAATTGTGGTGTAGAGAGCGTCCAGGACCTGCTCCTTGATTGTGATGTCTGCTACGACAATGGTGACATCGGTCTTGCCACCACTCGCGGTCTCGATCAGAGCTGCTGTTGCTTCGAGTGTCGACTTCGTTCGACCGAGAAGAGCGATGTTTTTGGCGTGAGCTTTGGCGAAGGCGACAGCGATTGCTTGTCCGATTCCGCGACCGCCACCTGTGATGAGAACAGTCCGGGTCGAGCAGTCGAGCGACGGCTGTGACGGGTCAATCGCGGGATACTGGTCGTGGTGGTAGGTTGGCGTGAAGGATGGGAAGAGTGGTTGGGCCATAACAGAGACTTCGTGTGATGGCGACTGGTAATCTGGTTGTACTTATCTGGGTCTACTACTTTGCCTTGAATATATGTGAACGGCATGTATCTGATATATATGAACGGCACGGCGTTTAAGCTGACTCGGACTTCTGTCGGCTTTAACCTTACCCACGACAAGCTTGTCAGGTGGACACGAAACCGTACGACCTTTCCAATCAACATTGTGACTACTGAACCTTGGAGTGCTTGGTTACAATGCTCTTGGGTACATGTAGATACGCTGTAGCTAGCACGGTCATTCACCAATGCCGACCTCCGTGGCAGCTTGACTGTCGAGTTCTCATCGCTTGTCGTTCTCATCATACTTGTGCGTCCAAAAGCCGCGTAAGTGTTTCTTGCTTCCTGCCTCGTTCAACTGCAGTCATGTCAGTTCGGAGTCCTGCTTGTCCGTGCCGACACTCGACATACCTGCTTGATCTCCGCTGGGTTAAGCTTGAAAGTCATCGCTCGCAGATAGTCGCTCATCCTCTGCTCCTTCGACGAGGTGGTAATCGGGACGATGTCTTGGTCGATGCACCAGCGGAGCGAGATTTCACCGGGGCTCACAGCGTACTTCTTCGCGAGCTTCTCCAAGACTTCGTCGGCTGGTCCGCCCGCGCCTTTGGTGACAGCGGTGAGAGGACCGTAGGCGCATGTTGCAATGCCCTGATGCAGAACGTCAGCAAGGATATTGTTAGAGGAGAGAACTTCGAACTTGCCTTCTTCTTGTGGTAGCTGATCAAGTCCGGATGCTGGAGGTACGGATGAAACTCAATCTGGTTGACTGCTGGTGGTACCTTGCATGTTTCGAAGATCCTGGAAATGATAGGTGAAAGATTAGCAGTGTCTTAGACATGTTTTACCCAAGTTTACTTGCCAGTCTAGGTGCTGTGGAAGATAGTTGCTCACGCCAATGGATTTAGTGAGACCTTGAGCCTTGAGCTCTTCCATTTGCCTCCATTTCTCCTGGTGGTCCTCCTTCTTGTCGCTAAAGAAGGGTGCGTGGATCAAGTACCTTGAATCATTGTCAGTGTGGTCGTAGAGTGTTTTGATGAGAGGCTTACAGATCAACATAGTCCACCCCCAACTTTTTCAAACTAGTCTTGAGCGCCGAAGGAATGTCGGAGATGTTGGTAATAACTTTGGTAGTTAAAAAGAGCTTCTCTCTCGAGATGCCAGCTTGCTTAATGGCCTGTCCGAGCTCGGTCTCGGTCTTGTAGACTTCAGCTGCGTCTTGGTGGTGGTAACCCATGTTCATGGAGATCTTCGCCGCCTCAATACAGGCTTGGTCAACCTTGGACTCGTTGCCACTCTTGTACCAAGCAGTGCCTGGAGGAGTCAATACTGTTTCAGATGCCAGAGCTTGTTATGATATCGATGCTTACCTGTGCCATATCCGAGCATGGGCATGGAGTGTCCATCATTAAGCTTCAGATTCGGGATCGGGGTGTGGATATTTGCCATTGTTGAGGCGCGTTGATGGATAACAGGGTTTCGATATGGTCGAAAGAACGCTGTATGCTGCTGTAGGCGCTTGAGTGTGCGAGAGCTCATTCGTTTGTTGGAGAATCAAAGCAGATATACATGTATGTTCACAGAAACGTGAAGATGACGGTGCAAGAGCAAGCCGTCTCATCAACGCCAACCGAGCTCTGTCCGAGGATCGGTGGTGGTGAGCTTACTTTAATAATTTAGTTGACCATCTACGACAACGACGCGATTAGGGGAGAGCAATCTGAACCGACGAGGCTCTTGAAAGGTGTGTAAGTAGACAGAAATGTCGCGTTGGCCGGAGTTAGCAGTAATTGTGTCGAGGTGCGACGACTGAGGGCTTGCTAAGCCGGCGACAACAGCAGGAGACCCTTGTACATGGCGGGACCACCACAGGAGAAGGTCTCACGACCTTATGGTATGCTCTTGCGACTGGGAGGGACCACGACACCCGGCGGAGTCGGCCCTGGCCGGTGTGTTCTCGCGGAGACACACAAGCCAGGAAGTGCGGCGCTGACATGAGGTCCTTTACTCGCCTTGTCGACGTTAACCTCGCCCCGAACTCGTTCCCCACATAGCCTCCGCTATCATTGTATATCCAGCTCAATCACGATATCGGTGCGAAGCCTCACGTGTGATGGTTGTTGATGATGGATGCTCCGTTGATCCTGAGTGTTGGTGGTGATACCGAGGTCCACGATCACATGAAATCGTCAACGATGCACTGTACCACCCCTCACGCGACACAGCATCGAAATCCATGTTCCCAACCTATCTCTTTATTCTTCCGATTTCGTAGCCGCCAAACCAGACAACCAGCCATCATGTGGCTCTCCTACTTCTAGACCTCTGTAATATCTCCATCAATACCACCAACTTGTAAACATGGCCGACTCCATCGACCGCGTCTTCGGCCACGCCCTCAACACCGTCAACAAGATCCGCCCCGGCTCCCAGAAACCGCCCTCCGAAGACCGACTCGCGCTGTATGGCTTATACAAGCAATCGATGGAAGGCGATGTGGCCGTCATCGCCGACCGACCGACTCCAGACTCCGCCGACGTATCGGCAGAGAGTGTGCGCAAGGAGCAGGAGAAGTGGGATGCATGGAAAGCCAACGAGGGTTTGACGCGGACGGAAGCGAAGCGCAGGTACATAGAGAAACTGATCGAAACGATGCATAAGTACGCTTCTACCACGCCCGAGGCGCGGGAGCTGGTGGAGGAGTTGGAGTTCGTGTGGGACCAGATCAAGAATAACAGCCAGCATCCTAGTAGTGGTTCGGAGCATAGCTCGCCGTTGCGGGCGGTGGAGAGGAGTGGGTATATACAGAATGGGAGTGGACCGGGTATGTCGAGTTCTGCGGCGGCGTTGAATGATGTTGGGAATGCCGAAGTGGGACAGAGACTTATGAGAGTACTGAGTCCGGTCTCGCAGGCGGAGGAGGAGGAGATGATGGAGGACGAGCGAGACGAGTTTGTGGATGCGCCGGTGTCACAAGTGGATGAAGGAGAGATGCAGGACCTGTCTGAAGCAGCTGGGAGCGAGGGTGTAGCAGATGCGGCGGCGGCTGCACCGCGGATGCCACCGTCAAGTCGCATCGACGTGCGCTGGCGAAGACGGATAGAGAACAACCTGATGAAGCTCACGACGGAGGTTGCTGCACTGCGGGAGCAGCTGGAGTCATCACGATACCTCAGAAGTGAGAGCCGGAAGACTCTGCTCGGATGGCTTTTGCGGCTGAGCTGGTGGGCTGTCCAGCTGTTCGCTGCTGATGCTGTCCTACTTTGGATCGTGATCCTCTACTTGCGGCGGAAGGACGACAGGAGGCTCGAAGGCGCTGTACGAGTCCTACTCGGTGACGCAGTGGCTCAAGTACAGAAAGTCGGAAGGGAAGTCAAGATACCTGCACTGCCAAAGATAGGTGGTAGAAAGCAAGGTTGAACCATGCTGTTCATATAGGTCTATTTGCTGGGTGAGATGCCTATCGTAACAGATGGAAGCTGGCTCTTCCTCCACCCACGGCCCTGATGCTCGCCATGCGCTGCCGCCGACACGCGTCTAGTCAGATTGGAAAGTGTACACGATGTTGTCGGCCAGAACGATGGCCGAACTCGCGATCAGCACAACTTGCGTCAACCCTTCGAACGTCCTGTCCAGCGTGGCAAAGAGCAGTTCTTGACGGACCTGCAAGCCCTTTGCGTCGTACGGGATTATGGTGCGGGCGACTTCTTTGGTCTTCCTGTAACCTCGTACCTCAACATCACAATCCTGGGCAGCACCCAATGCACTTAGGCCGTGTCAGCATCCTGAACGAACCTTGAAGATTCTGGGGTCTCTTACGATGTGCAGCCGACATAAAAGCTCTTCAAGTCGAAGCTGGTCGCGAGTCCGTTGATGAGTCTTACCGCGCCGGCCTGGCCATAACGAGTGGTTAAGACGTTGGGTTTGCTGGGTGGCAGGACTCCAACTATCTCCTAGCCGTTGACCGTGATGACAGCCTGAAAAACGTCGAAGCCAAAGTAGTGCAGAACTGACTGTGCGGCACGATCCCGAGGATATCCTGACCAACGACTGAGGTGCTTGGCTGAGCAACGACGAAGCCCTGGAGATAGAGGTGATTGGCTATCACGGGGGTTTGTCCTTTGCGGAAATTGTCGAACTGTGTCAAACGTCAGCCATGGCCTCAACGTGTATGGTCTTGGGAGAATCGAACGTTGGTATCCGCGAGATCTCTCTTGGCCGGAGCATGCATTGGCTGCTGGATGAAAGACGTATTTGAAATCATCAGCCAGAAGATGTGTTAGTGCCAACGATCCGCCGGAAGTCTTGGTGACCGTGAGAACCACCCGGGTCAACCCGTTGAACTTCGAATTCGGGCGGAAAGGTCGCATCTTTTCATCTGGCTGGGTGGAACCCGCAAAGTGAAGCGTCTGCTCAGCAACTTTCTGGCCACCACGAAAGCCAGACACTTTCCCCGAGCAAGACACAGGTGCCGAGAGAACACCGGAAAGCCTTGGTTGGACTGATCAGCACGCTGCGTACTTCTCCGCTGGCGATCACTTACGACGTAACACAGCCATTAGTATCTCGAAAGTAGCGTAGTAGGTCCCCGGGATGTCTGCGTGAGGACAACGATAGGTGCGCTCTCAGCAAGGACTCCGACCACATCTTCACCGTTGGTGGTGAGGTTCTCCTGGACGGCAGTGAAGCCTTCGAAGTATAGACCTTCGTACGCGCCGATGCAGCTACCACGGTCTGAGACTGGCGTCAGCTCTTCAAACTGCTCGAAACATTAGCCGGCGCTGGTCATGTCTTCGGTAACGTGGCTTTGCGTACCTTGGCGATAGTGGTGGGAGCGTCAGATCTCTCCTCTAGGACGGTCTTGGGATGGAGCGTGTACTGGACATCGTCCCAGACGAAAGAAGTATCTCGCGGAACTTCGAATGTGACCTTTTCCAGGAATGTGAACTTGTTCGCCTCGACGAATTTCATGGGCTGCAGAAGCCTCGTCCCTTCAAAATTGAATGCCTGGTGAGCGACCAGTCTGCCATTTCGAAAGCCTGACATGTTCACCCTGCAAGGTTTGACCCCCACCGAAATCGACGCACCAATGCTTGTGTACAGTCAGCATGGAACATTTGACTTCTTCCGAATCCATGGTTTCTCACACTGGGACGCAGCCGAAGTAGAAACTCTGCAGGTCGAAGAAAGACGTCGTGCTTGTCTTATAGTGTGCGAGCAGCGCTGGTGGACCAAAACGGTTCACCAAGGCTGGATCGGTGCCTGCGACATTTCGATTGCTCTGTGCTCTGAGCCCGAGGACCTGACCGCCGAAGAGGGCGGTGTTGCTGTTGATAGCAACGAAACCTTGATGCATGAGGCCGTTGTAAACACCTACGGGAACAACAGCAAACTGCGCGGCTGTGATGTCGTCGAACTACAACTTTCGGTCAGTGTGGAATTGCATGTAGCGAGGCTGTGGAACGAACATTGATGAGAGTAGCAGCAGCTGTGCCCAGAAGACTGGCCACCAAGAGAGGTGTCGTGAGCATGTTGCAAACTTGCAATGCTCGTATCTGACGACAGCGTGTCGAGACTGAGGTGGTTTCAGAAGGCGTAGAAGCGAGCAGGAATCAGAGATTGATATCGAGTGAAGATGAGATGGCAGTGGTGTCGTTGTGAAGGTGAGGTGGACGAGGTGTTGTTGTGATTGAGAATGAAAAGTCGGGAGATGAAAGTGCAGGGAAATTGTCAGTGAGGGCCAAAGTGCCCTTTCCTACTTGTCTGGCTTTGTGAAGCAACCACATGGCACCTTCCTGCCCTGCCCAAGACTACTGCGGGCCTTCCGAGATCCGAAACACATACTTCGCCGGCTTGCCCTTCTTCAGGCTCACGAGAGCTTCCTCTACACCCTCAATGCCACCCGGAACGACTTCGTACGGCCGCGGTTTGAACCACCCATCTTTGAGCCCGAGCCCAAACAGCTGATATAGAACAAACCCGAAATCCTTCTGATCACTATGGACTGTGCCCACTGACAACTGGAACTGCTCGACGTCGTTCAACAGACCGCCTTCCGGAGGGAGGGCTCGAGCGATCTGACCGCCGTGCGGCATGGCTTCTGCGATGTTCTTGGTCGTATTCTTGTGCGCCACTGTGTCCAACGCGTAGCGCAACGGCATACCATCAAGAGCTTCTTTGATCTCTTTGACCACACTTTCGTCACCTTTGCGGTAGTCAATGATGGTGTCCCCCTTGCTTCGGTCGAGGAAAGGCTCCAACGTGGATCCACTGCCACCGGCTACACAGATCAGCGGATGGATGTGCGACTTCGTAGCCAGTTGGACAGCGAACGACCCCACGGAACCACTTGCGCCATAAATCACCAATGGTATCGGATCGTCATGAGCAGGCAGGAATGGAAGCGGAAGTCCGAGCCCACCGACTCTCGTGTACAACCCCACAGCCGCTGTTCCGGCCGTACACGGTATTGTGGCAGCCTCCTCAAAGCTGAGGCTTTCCGGGATGTGGAAGGAGGTATGAGACGGACAAAGCGCATATCTAACCACAGGATACAAGTCAACCTTGGCGTTCAGCCACTGCGCCATTCTCCACTTACGCAGCATATGTTCCTCCGGGAGTGCCCGTTTGATGGAATCCGGCTACTCTGTCTCCTGGACTGAAGGTTGTGACGTTCTCTCCGACGGCCTCAACTGTTCCAGCACAATCGTCGCCTTGGTTCACCTCCATGTCAGTCCATTCTGGCAGCTTCCTACCAACACGTGAGCATTTCCGAGTGAACCATGGGTGGGTGTTCTTACCAGTCCTTCGGGTTGGCACCAGCGACAGCTACTTTGATGAGAACCTGATCTGGCCCAGGTTTTGGGACATCGCTATCCACTATCTTGACCTTTGGTCCTGCTGAGACGATGGCTTCTTTCATGGTGGATCTTCGATATTGGAGGGCACTTTGAATACCAAGGATTGGATGAGAGAATCGCGGCTGCAGCTCCTTTATAAGGCCAAGAGGGCAACACAGGCTGTACATGCGTCCTCTGGTCATTGTAGGATGCTTAGTCGGCGCAGGATGACCAAGTACTGACCAAGGTCGATCGGCCAATGGGACAACAGCAGTTCAACAAATTGACATCCAACGTAGTCAGTCTATCGTCCGAACCCGACAAGTCAAGCGCTGTCCACCTAATCTTTCAATCAGTAATCGTTACATGCATGTGCGTTGCATGTCCTGCTGTCTAACACAAGGTTCAGTCCCACATCGTCCTGTTGACATGTACATTGGGTGCCATGCATCCCAGTTTGTTGTATGATCTCAAGCTTACGATGGTGAGCCGTAGCAGTCCTGAGCAGGCTTGATCCACACTACCAAGGTTTCATACGATGGAGAGGGTCTTTACCGATGCAAGGTGAGATCGTAGCGGGGAAAGATGCAGCGACGAGATAGTCGATATGCACTCTTCCCCTCACCGTATGAGCAGACTACATCTCCGACTCGACAATAGCTACCTGTTCCATCTCCAACGAAGTGCGAACAAGGAAATACGCTTTGGATGCCAGTGGTGAGGTGAACCACTTCGTCAGCCAGCGAGACAGACGATATCGAAGCGTGATGCACGTGCCGGCATCGCTACTCTCGCTTCTATGCTTGCTTTGCTCGACTCGTCTCGCATCAGTACAAGCAATAGCCAATGGAGACAAATCAATCGACATCCAGCGACTCCTTGAAAACCACGCATCATGGACCCAGCTGCCCGACAACAAGCTGGCTGTCCTGGTCGGCTACCACGTCATCTATTCATGGCCTGGTCCCATGCTCCCTCAAAGACTCCTACACCTTGCCAAAGCCGGCAAAGTCGGCGGTGTGATCATCTTTGGCGAGAACGTCAACGAAAACCTCCCTTCGCAGATCCAGTCGCTGCAGGACGCCTACGCGAACGGTCCGGCGTACGATGGCACACCACTTCTGATCACCACTGACTAGGAGGGAGGCGAGGTTGCTCGCCTACCTGGCGGTCCGACGGAGTCTGCAAAGGACATCGGGTCGTCTGCCCATCCTGCCAAAGCTGCTGCGTCGGCTGGTGTAGTTGCGGCGGACGCTTGTAGGGCGTACAATGTGAATGGTAGGTTAAAGCTCTGTGCCTTAAGCCGTCTGGTTTCTGACACATGTTGCAGGCAATCTTGCCCCAGTCATCGACGTATACAGGACAGAAAACGACTTCGACGACCAATGCTCTCGATCCTACAGCACAGACCCATCTATCGTCAATCGTTGCGGCTCCGCCTTCATAAGCTCTCAGCAATCCCACGGCGTTCTCGCCACCGCAAAGCACTTCCCAGGCCTTGGAGCAGCCTCCAGCTCTGAGAACACCGACCTCGGACCCGTCACACTCAACGTACCCTTGGCACAGCTCAGGTCTATCGACGAAGTGCCGTTCAAAGGAGCAATCGCCCAAGGCGTCAGCATATTAATGCCTAGCTGGGCGGTATACCCAGCTTTCGACCCCGACCGGCCTGCCGGGTTGAGTAGGAGATGGATCCAGTCGGAGCTACGAGGGCGGCTTAAATTTGAAAGTGTTACTATTAGCGATGCGATTGAAGCTGGAGCGCTGGAGAACTACGGCAGTAATGCAACCAGAGCGGTCACTGCCGTTGAAGCTGGGATGGACATTGCTCTTGCGTCGGGACGAGATGTCTCACAAGGCAAAAGCGTTCTGGACGGGTTGGTGGCGGCGATTAAAGCTGGAGAGGTCTCGAGTGCAGACTTTGCCGCTTCTACTAAGCGGATTGTGGCCTTGAGAAGCAGACTGTAGTACCATAAGTGTCGAATTGTACTTGTGAAGAAGGTTTGGTTCGTTGCAGCGTCGCTCGTCTCTTCCGTGGCCAATCGCCAAAACACCAACGCTCAAAGTCGACATTATCTTCCAGAACAGACACGTTAACCATACGCCCCAGGCCCCGGCCCACCACCCGGACCACCTTCGTTAGCCATACTCAATCTCGCACAAAGACCCAGAAACACCACCGTCTCAGTCGCCGCCAGGTAATTCAATGCATCAAGCAGAATCTTCAAATGCCGTGAGAAATGATCCTCATACTGCTGGAGAATCGAAAACAGCTTATCCAGCTTCGCAGGGTCGTAAGCAGTAGAGCCAGAGCCTGCAGACTCCGGGTCTGCCGCAGCGAGGTAGCGGGAGAGGGAGGAGGTGTAGTTGGCGAACATGGTGCAGGTGGCCATGACTTTTGAGTTGATCTGCGGATCACGTTAGTATGGGTTGAAAGGAGGAGGTGCGAGGGAATGGATGCTTACCCTCAAAAGTTTCGAGTTGGTCAACATACACTCCTTCAGACACGTGGCCAAGAAGTCCACATGATCCTGCATCAGCTCATCCACCGTCCTCTTCGCTTCGCCATCAACTGGTGCTTTGCCGGCGGGTGGAGCAAGACGAGATGACATTGCGAAAGCTGCGTCCTGCTTCTGACTGCCAGGCCGTTGCTCAACTCCCACACTCTCTTCTTGGTCTTCGCTCACTTTCAGTCGTGACATGAAGGCAGCCCAGTTCGGCTCAATGACCTCACTGGTACAGAAGTACAGTAGCTGCTGTACGAAACACAGCATCCGACTTCGCAAGCACCAAGCTCGGCGCTTCCACTCCTCGGCTCGACGATCTCGAGCCGCATCTGCACCAGTCCGCTTGCGAGCTGCGCGCTTCGTCCAGACTGCGTTCTTCGTGTGCTCCGTCCACGAGTTAGTGAGCAGAGTTTCGAGATGCCGGAGACTGAGCAGGTAGCGAAACAGTAGCTGGTACCGTGTGAGGGTGACACGACTGACTACCAAGGAGAGCGGGAATGGGACAGCGTAGTCCAGAGTTAATGCCTCGTAGCCAGATATTTCCTTCTCAGCTTCACCAGAAGTGCTTGTGGGCGCAGGCGTGTATGCCGAAAGACTGCTGGCATCTGCGTCCATTCCCTGAACGTTCACCACTCGCATGAGCCATCCAGTAAGGCCAACATCGTTCATAACGACTTTGACATCCTCCTTGAACGGATCTTCTGCCGCCACAGATCCGGGTTGCCGAAGGACAATGTCGAGCAGACTTTGTAGCTTGGAGGTGTTGACGTTCTTCGCCGGCTTCTTGAGCTCCGAATGCGTTAGCTCCAGGAAATAGGAGAAGAAGTCCGACCGGTCGAGGAAGAAGTAATGCTTGAGACTTCGTAATCTGGCCGGAAGAGCGTGTGTGGTGAGAAGCAGAGTCATCAGACTTCTGTTGGCAAAGGCGTATGCATTGCTGACGTTTTCTGCAAACCTCGGATCATCGAATGTATGCGGTACATCTGCTCGAGCATCCAAATTGCGGTCTTTGATGTTGTCGATCCCACCACACTCTCGTACCACATTAAGGTACTTGCCAGCGAGCAGGACCTTGTCCTTGACGGCTTCCAGTTGTGGCGGAACCAGCTCAGGCCGGATCGTGTACCGCTTCTCCCAGTACTCGTCGGTATAGTCCTGCTCCAGCCCTTCGCGACGGATCGATTTCTGCTCTCTGATCAAGAATTCGCTATGCGGATCCCTGACATTGCCGTGGTGGAGCCACTCGTTGAGCATCGTCATATACGGTCGACTGGCTTCCTTCAACAAATTCGTCAGAAGCTGCCTCGCTGCCGGATCGCCGGACATTGATTGTAGTCGCCGTGTAAGATGACGAAGGACCAGGCCACCCTTGCAGACCTTCTTTCCAGGCATGCCTGCGTCCCGGCCCTCTCGTAATGACTCCAGAATGTTCTCGAAGTCATCGGACGTCGACAGATCATCCTCAGCATCAAGCATGCTGTTCTCCTTCAGGATCTCATAGGCTACTGAGTAAAGCTGATGCATCATATGCGCCGTGGGCTTCATATGTAGATTGAGCTGATGAAGGGTGAAGTCCTCATTCGTCAAAGTTTGATGTTCCAGTTGTGCGATAAGAATGAGATAGTCCTTGAGCAGCTTCCGCATGGCCGCACACAAGGCGTGATTCACGGTGCCAAAGTCTTCTCGCGACTGCACTTCGACAAAAGCCTCAACAGCGCTGTAATGGGTAGCTATCTTCAGCATGCTACTTGCAAGATCCCGTAAGCTCGGATCCAGCCCAGGTTCAATCCTAAATTGAGGGCCGGATAGCCTGCTTTTCTCGTCTAAAGGCTGATAGTCGGACTGGAAGCGAATGTACTGGCCTTCGAACCCCATAAAGACGAACAAGAGGTCAGAGATAATCGCTGCTTCCTGTTCGGTAAGAGACAGTGTGCTAAGAGATGGCGCACGTAGGCTTGCCGGCGCATCGCTGGCGAGGGGTGGCACGGATATCCTGCTCGCCAAAGGCGCCGTCGTCGGTGTCATCAGACTTGCTTGCGGGCTCCATGATGTCGGCACGGGGGCTGCAGTGGCCTTCTCTGCAGGAGCCAGTCCTGAGCTAGACGGCCGCTCGGCATCTCGACTTCGTGGTCCGGAGGAATTGCTCTCAGTCGGCTTCAACGGGCTCCTCGCAGTCGTCCGTCGGACCAAGGTTTCCTGACTGGTAACATCGCGTCTGGTCTCTGTCGTCGTCGAAGTCGTGGTCTTGCGCTTGAGGCCACTGGCTGATTTGTTCTCTTGCTCAAGTGGCGGAAGAACTGCAGAGGCCGGGCGGCTGTTCTTCTGTCTTAAGGCAGCGGACGTCCTCCGTTCAGCGAAGTTTGCAGTGCGTGAGGGCGGCAGCGACGACATTGCCACTCCAGATCATCTCAGTATCAAGCGAATCCCGTACAGTCGTCGCATTTGTTGTTTCCCTGAAGTTCGAGATGGTGGGGCAAGGATACGCGCTGCGCGTGGGTGCTGTGCGTTTAGAGTTTACGCTAGCTCGGAAGCAACCGAGAAAGCTACGGAGGAAGACGACAGCTCGTATGCCTGGCTCGAAACATTTAGACAAACCATAACAACTCACTCTTGGTGCTACTCTTCCTTCTCATACACCCACCTCAGGCCTGCAACACTCCACCACCATCTTACGTCCTCCCCGCAAGCCGCACTACCAATAAACATCCACCACTTCACCAACCGCCAACATGTTCATCGCGCGGTCAGAATATGGTTCGTAGCTATGCCAAACAATCACGGATATATGGCTAACAAATATCAGATCGCGGCATCAAGTACACACCACCATTCCCATCCCCAACGCCAACAACTGATCAAATGATATAGCACCTTCTCCCCCGAAGGCCGCCTCTTCCAAGTCGAATACTCCCTCGAAGCCATCAAACTCGGCAGCACCGCCATCGGCGTCGCCACCTCCCACGGCGTCATCCTCGGCGTCGAAAAGCGTATCACCTCCTCCCTCCTCGAAACCTCCTCCGTCGAGAAGATCGTCGAGATCGACCGCCACATCGGTTGCGCCATGAGCGGGCTCCAAGCCGACGCCCGAAGCATGGTCGAGCACGCGCGCGTCACGAGCCAGAGCCACGAGTTCCACTACAACGAGCGGTTGGGCGTAGAGAGCTGCACGCAGGCGATTTGCGATCTCGCGTTGAGGTTTGGGGAGGGCGCGGAGGGGGAGGAGAGTATTATGAGCCGGCCGTTTGGCGTGGCGTTGTTGATTGCTGGGTTTGATGAGCAGGGGCCGAGTTTGTGAGTGGAGTTCGGGTGGGATGGGAGGGATGTGGGCTAATGAGTGGGACAGGTATCATGCGGAGCCGTCGGGCACGTTTTATCGGTACGATGCGAAGGCGATTGGGTCTGGGTCAGAGGGTGCACAGGCAGAGCTGCAGAATGAGTTCCACAAGTCGTTATCGCTGGGGGAGGCGGAGGTGATGGTATTGAAGACGCTGAAGCAGGTTATGGAGGAGAAGCTGGATTCGAAGAACGTGCAGCTGGCGAGTGTGACCAAGGAGAAGGGGTTCAGGATATATGGTGATGAGGAGATGGCGGGTGTGGTAGGAAGGCTTGAGGGCAATTGAGGAACGTCAAGCATGAGGTGAAATGTCGTGGCGTTTAAGCGTGCTGCCCTGCGCTCGTTGCGTGAGCAAAATCGGACACCACGTCAAAGACCCTGGCTCGGTGGTATGAGCGTTGTCGGTGGCAATGCACAACATATCGAGCAGATATCTGGTCGAAATCGCGTACCATCAAGCGAGCAGCAACAGTACTTTGTTAGCGACAGAGCACAGCTTTCTACAACCACTGATATCTAGCGTGCATAATGTACAACAAGCAAGCGAGTATGACTCCAGAATTTTCTCTCCACCTTTCCAGAGGCTATTTCACCTCCGGTCTAGTGCCTGCTTCTTACCACAAGTGAGTAGGAGACTTGTAAGTAATTGACCTTCTGCGCTTCCACGACCTCTGGTCTCGCGCAGGCCAGTCTCGGGGATGCTTGGGTGCAGAGGACCTGGACGTCTCAGTCGCGAGGGCCTTGGAGCCTCGGCGTCCTTTCTCTGCAGAGGTCTGCGGAGATGAGATCCGAGAGACCAGGTGTGGTCGGTGTACCTGGAAGGACCGCGTGCTTCGGATCCTTGATGTCAAGAGCAGGCCACATACCGTGGTAGATATTGCCCTCCATGTATCGTTTATCGTCCTTCTCCGGCATCGTAACCGTCGGCTCAATCCAGACCTTTCCGTTCAGATCCACTGCCGGGTGGTTCCTGGATGGCGTACACTCGATTCGCAAGACCGGGAACACAAAGTCCTCAACAACGACAGCCCTCGACAACTTCTTGAAGCCCAAGCGCAGGTACTCGGGCTCTGCCCTCATCCACCGCTCCATCCTGGCCCTAGCACCGCGGCAGTCCTGCGATGGGCGAGCACGCAAGTCCTTTACTGACTGAACACTGTCGATGCTGCAGCTGTATTCGAGCTTCACGCTCTCGAGTATGCTTTCGAGAGTGGCTCGAGCTGCTTTGGAGTGTGATAGTTGCAGGGCGGAGAGATACTCGTTATGTTCGTAGCAGCTGGTTAGTTGTTGGAGCTCCTTGTACTATTTCTGTAGATGTTGCAGAGCGTGTTTGGAGCCGTCCGCGGCCTGTACGACTATGCCGGACCAGAGGCGCAAGGTTTCGTTTGATGAACGCAGCTGCTGGGTTTCCGTTTCCACTTCCTCGAGCCGGCAAGCGAGGGAGGCGTTGCGCTCTTCAAGCTGGACGTTATCGTCGGCGACATCAGCACACTTCCCGTTTTCCATCGCCAAGTGCTGTTTCAGTGCGATGACTTTTGCCTGCAGGCCTTCAACTTCCTGCTTCGACCTGTCTGCCTCCTTGGCCGAAAGTGCCTGTCCTGCGGCAAGCGTTGCGTTGTCGAGGCGAGTTTTATTGAGTTGTATAAAGGCTTCCGTGTAAGTCTCTCGCGACTCGGCGAGCTTCTGTTGAAGACCGGTCTTGTGCTCTCCATCCTTTCGATCCAAGTCCTCTACAACGCGGTCGTGGTCCTCCGTCTTCTGCGTGAGTTGCTCTCGAAGATCGTCCACCTCCTTTTGTGCGCGATCGCCGACCTGCTTTAGCTCCTTCACCTCCTCCTTCAGAGCTGTTCGCTCTGCACCAATAGCAGCAATGTCGCCGCAAGCTTGTTCGAGCTGCGAGGAAGCGAGATGGAGCTTCTCCTGATTTTCAGCCTCGCTGGCTTCCAGACGATCCACATCCTGCACCAGGGTCTCACATTCCTGCTTCTTCTTCTTCTTCAATCGTGCACTGCAGGTCCCCAGCTCCTCCTTAGCGCTACTGATATCCTGCTCAAGCTGTTTGACTTCCAGACGAGTGAGCTCGAGCTGATCCGCGAGCCCAAGGCGATTCTCGAGAGAGTTTTGAAGCTCGAACTGAAGTTGTGAGATCCGCTGAGCATCTTCCACGATAGCCTCTGCACTCTCGGTGAGTACAGTGACAACTCGACCAGCTTCGAAGACTCCAATGAGCCGTTGTAGTTCGGCAAGCAGTGTCGCTCTAGTTTTGGGGGGCCTGAAAAGCAGATTGCCGGGCTGGTCGTTGGCTTTAAACCACGTTTCGTTCTCGAGGGCTGAAGGGTCATCTGTTGATTGTACTTGCTGAGTATCGATATCGCGGCGCATATCTGACGTGTTTTGGGACCCTGCGACACCTGGTGAAGAATCGATGTCCTCAGTTGCCGGCTCTGAGGGAGAGTGGCCTCCGTATACGTTCATGGCGAGGAAATGCCACGCTGAACCTGCTAGCTCCGATTGTGTCGCGCCAGATTTGGGGAAGTATCGAGCACCAAAGCATTAGGGCAGCTGATCCACCGGTCTGATAGAGGACAAGTGGATGTTCCGGGGAAGATTGCGCAGGCACACCAACCCCGCCCAGCAGGTTCGGAGGAAGAAACAATGAAGCGCGAACGTGCTGCGGGTAGCGAACTAGTCGCTGGTGGAACAGAAGACAGTGAAACAGCACCTACCTTCCATGGCCGCAGTCATCGACCGGATGTGGAGTTCCTACCGGTATGTCTCTGGAGCATCTTCGAAATAAACCATTGATCCTCAAAGCGATTGGGGACGAGAAGTGGCCAGGTGGATATTCTTCTTCATAGTAATCCCAAACACGATCATGGCAAGCTCCCTGGTGTTGACAGGTCTGGATTGCAGCAGTAGTAAGATTGACTGCACGTAGCCGAGACCGTCATTTCGGAGGCCAGTTCGTCGTTTGCTCGAGACCGTTCGCTTCTTGCATCAGATCAGAATATATTGCTATGGAATACTTTTTACAGTTTTGTGTAGAGGAGTCGATGCTCTTCGTATTGGAACGTACTTCTCATCAGAAGTCAAATTGTTAAGAGGTGACGTTGAAGTTGAAGTTGGAGCTGAAGGTGAAGTTGAGCCGGCAGATCCTCGGTTCACAGATTTGCCACATATCATCATGTAGCCTCTAGAATACATATATCCCTAGGCGGTGCTGACTATATGCGATCAACCCAAAAGATTCAACAGTACACTATACTCCGGCCTCCCTCGTAACCCTATTTCCATCGCAATTTTAGTACGCAAACACGAGAAGGGGACGTACAAGCTTCCCACGGATACGTATTCCACCTCACCCACCATCGAGCACTTTCCGCCCTCTCACAAAGATACTGCTTCTCACCTGCGGTGGGGAGGAACGTAGGTATCACAGTGACGTCGCTGCTTCGGTGATCGCTCAGGCTCGTCATCCCAGCTCCGGTCGTGCTTCCGCGAAGTGTCTTGGGTAGTTTGTTGAGTCTGATCGTCGATTGGGCCAGGCAAAGTTTCGGGGGTTGCGTATACCTTACCGTCTTCGCTGAGAGTTTCACCATCGTCGAGATGGGGCGCGCCGCACGGAGCAGGTGTGTTGGGTAGAGACGAGCCAGGGGCAGCCGCGGGAATGGAAGTGTCAGTACCAGTATATGTCCGCGTTATTTCCACTGTAATATGCTCGTAGTTGGTGGTATCGGAGGCAGGCGTCGTCATAGAGTTAGAGTGGCTGCACCGACTGTCGTGTTCTTGCAGTCCAGCGGCGGGCGGTATGGCAGAGGCTTGCGTCGCATCGTCATTCATTGAAGCATCTTCAGCATCGAGTTGAGGTGGCGGTGGCGGCGGTGGTGGTGGTGGTGGTGGTGAGGGAGGACGTGTGAAGGTCAAGCCCGGGACGTCGTGTTGCGTATGGAGGAGCCGATTGATAGGCGTCCTAGCATTGCGGCAAAACTTCTCCGCTTCAAACAACTTCTCTTCCACGTTCAGCAGCTCGAGCCTACAGTCGTGCAGCTGAGCACGGAGTTGACCGTTAGCAGTTTTGGCCATTTCAATCTCGTCAATCGCTGTGTTGGCCTACGCACGATATCTGAGATTGTCTTGCTGCCACTTTTTCGTCTCATTCTCCGCATCGATGAGACGACATGCCATCTGGGAACTCTCGTCAGCTAGATACGTCCTCGCCCCTGCGACGCGATCGTACTCCTCCGTCATCCGATTCAACTTCTCCTGGTGCGCCACTTGCGCAACATCCGCAACTTGCTCCAGCCTAGCTTTCTCCTTGAGCGAGGCAGCTTGCGCAGTGTCAATGTCGGCACGGACTTGTCTCAGTGACGAATTGAGTTGATCGTTGACCTTGACATTGGACTCATGCTGCTGCCGAAGCTCGACCGTGTGCTGCTCCTTCAGGCGATCATACTCTGCCGAGCGGTTGTTGCACTCCTCAATCTTGTACTGAAGAGCAGCCCGACACGTCTTCAGCTCCGCCCGAACGTCGAGAACATCTTTCTCCAGTTTGCTGGTTTGCTCCAAGGATGTCCTAAGCTCAGAGCGAAGACCGGTGATTCCCTGCTCGGCCTCCGCCAGCAGTGCAGTATCACTCTCGCATTCCGATACATAAGCTTTGCCACGCTGCTCCAGACCGATTCGACGTTGTCGCAATTTTTGGAGTGTGGGCTGCTTCTCCTCATGAACCTTCGTGAGCAGGTCTGCATCCTTGTCCTTTGACGTCCTGGGCTTGGGTGGTAGAGAGTGATCGGAAGAAGCGTTCGAGATACCAGGAAAGAGCTCTTTGGTGACGGTCGAGCGGCCACCTTTGAACCTCATTGTGTTGAGCTGGGACCGCCAACAGTGATTGGTCTTGCAGTCGTGCTGGTTTTGTTTTGGGATATTGTTCGATGGACGCAGGTCTGTGGAAGATGCAGTGGTGTGAGATAGCAAGGGAACCAAAAGGCATAATATACCATCCTTAGATGCAGGTAGGCTTGCTCGGCAGGCACACCAGAACCTGCATCTCCTTCCTGCGCATGAAGCCATATGAGACATGAGATGCAAGCAACGAGAGTAAGACAAAGGAGCGTATCAGAGAACATGGTCTTGCCTATTTTACCCGTCTCCCCTACATCAGCCAGGCGATGAGCAAATATCTTGCGAATTGTTTTCGGCAAGGAAACCGGGAGAACAACAAAGGAGAATTGAGTCGGTCTCAATATTCATGTCACTTCGCGCTCGTCGTACATATTTCGAATATGCGGACAATCTGCATGTACCAGCAGCGCTTTGGAGCGTGCTGCATGCACCAGAAGCCAACATACCGCTCAGTCGCCATTTGCTCAGAGCTAGGCGAGCGGTGTCAGTAGTCGTGTATGCTTGTGTTCCGTATGTTGTGGAAGCTGCCGCCACCACGTGGTGAGAAAAATTCAATTCTGCTCGAGTGTGAATGTTGTGAGAGTCCGCTAAGCGTGAGAAATTGGAGAGGTAGAACGAGGCGCTTGGACCACGACAATTAAAAAGCACGATTCTCCTTGTCCTTTATGGTATACATGTACATACAGGTCGTCCCGTAACTAATGACAAGACCCTCTTCTTGCATCTGTGTCGAAATATATTCTACAGCATCTGACCCCCTCCCACGACCTAAGCTGCGCTAATCTGTCGTCTCGCACCCCTTCGCTCCTCACAAGATATTACCACCGCCAGCGCGAAGGTCTATGCCTATTTCAGACGCTGCTGCTTGTACGCCCGTGGGTCCATTGCGGAGAAGTCAAAAGGACGCTTGCCCGACGGCACACTTCTCGGCTTTGGATCCAGATTGTAGATCATACTGGCTGAGACGTCCGCCGGAGTTTCTAGATCGCTGTAGTCGATGACGGTCTGTCCTCGGCTCTGACCAGGAACCTTGGGAAGAGCAGGTGTGCCCGGGATGCTGGAAGAAGACGATGTGTTAGGCGTCACAATGCCCGATTCGACGGCACTGGCAACACTCGCTGGAGTTGTTGGAGGCTCCGTGGGGTTGATACCGTTCGATGGCGCCGGAGTCTCTTCCTTCTCCAAGCTAGAAGTGCCTGGGGTACCGGACTGTCCAAGTGGCTGTAGCTGTTCGTTTGTGGAATCTCGAGGTGCGGTCGAGGCGAGTGAGGCCGCTCTGGTCTCGACAATGGGTGTGGGCGCTGGCTGAATCGAGTCATGACGCTGGGCTCTGGTTCGGGCTTCCGAGAGCCTTGTAGCCGCTTCCTGGAGATTGAGGTAGTCTTCGCGGGCGCGAGCATCGGACCGGTCGTACTTGTCGACCCTTCGAAGCAATATCTGTGCGTCAAGCTGATAGGCATTGGATTGTCCTTTCACCCGAGACCGAGCCTCTGCATGCTGAGAAGCTTGTTCCTCGTTGGTCTGCTTGAGTGCTTCTGCTGACTCCTTTGCGGTATTCAGACAAGAGATGAGTGAAGTGGCTTCTGATCTCGACTGATCCCACTCGGCTACGACGCGATCGTGGTCCTCGGTCATGCGCACCAAATCGTCCCGACACCCATTGAGGTTCGCTTCAACCTCTCTGCCGGCAATGACAATCTGCTCCAGTCTGGTAATATCTTGAAGTGATTCTGTCTGGTGCTCGCGATACGTGGCATGTTCGGTGCCGACTTGCTCGAGCTCAGTACGGACTTCTGAATGCTTTGTTCGGTGCTCCTGGAGCACTTTCTGCTGACGTATCCGGAGCCGAACCAATTTTACCAGTTGAATTCCATGGTTGGTGGTCTGCTGCCCCAGTGTCTCTCGTAGTGCCTGTTGCTGTGTTTGTGCGGTTGCAGCGTCCTTCTTCATGCCCTCAATCGTCCCTTGCGACGTATCGTATGCCAACTCAAGCCTCTGTATTTGATCACGGGCCTGGTAGAGCTGATGCTGAGCTTGTGCACATTCCGTATGCTTGGCATCGCGCTGGTTGCGGAGTTCGCGCATTTGTCGTGAGTGTTCCGCCTCTGCCTGCGCCTCCATGACCGTGCGCTCGACATTGTCTTTTGCATTGACCCACAAAGCCTCGATTGCGTGCACCTGATTGATGGCCCATAGTTGACGTTCGTCCATCAGCGGCATGTGCTGCTCGACAGGCCCTCCGTGCATGTCGTTTTGTCGATGTCCGGTGCTCGGCAATGTCGTAGCGCTCATGGGCCCCCGAGCCTGGGGAGCGTAGCGATCATAGTGCGAGGCGTCTGTGTTGGAGCTACCGTCTCGATCCATGGCGGGGTTCAGTAGAAGGGGCAGACGTGAAAGTGTCTTGTCAGGTATGGGAGGATTGCGAGAAAGGGAGAACGAGAAGCGGGACGCCTCTTAAGCAATGCAGCACTTGTGCGAATAACTGAAATGTGTGCTGGCCTAATGCACTGAACGGTATTCGGCATGCATCGATTCAATGTATGCTGTAGCAAAATAAAGAGCACGTAGTTGATGAAAGGCCTGAACAGAACGTATCCTACTTTGCAGTCTCGATCATGAATTGGTATGTCTGAGCTAGGCCGATCCTGCATGGAGTAATAAAACTCGAGACCTGACGAACGAGAAGCCATGGTAGCAATCCGTCATAGCCAGTTAGATGGGCGAAAGTATTGCTGCCGTCATTCCGCCAGTACTGCTGCTCTCAGAGGGTCGTACAGGCTAGTCTCGCACGCGTGCTCTTGTCTTGAAAGCATGCGGGCATCCGCCTCAGGTGCAGCACCGACTGTCCGGGACGCAATCTTCCCGTTTGCTCAACATGTCGCAGGGTGACGTGCGTTCGTGGTGGCCACCTCTAGCACTAAAACGGCATTGATCGTAGATGGTCGTTACCGGGAAGAAGTATCTTGGATACCAAAGAATCGATGTTCGTTGTAAGTCGTGTCGAAGGGTGAAGTCGATGTTTTGGTCTTTCCTTGGCGCGGAAAGCTCCGTCAAGAGCTTCGATGACTTTGCTGCTCTCCTGGACCTCACTTTCCTAATCTCCAGACCCATTGCGCAACATCACCACCTGCTACACAACCTGAACGGCCGCAGGACCTGGTAAAGGCCCAGCTCTCTGGTCTACAACACTTCTCCTCCCGCGTCATCCTTCCACCACCGACACAATGCTCCGCACGTCTCCACTCCTCCGACAAGTCGGCTCCGCTGCCACCCGCAGGACATACGCCGCAGCTCTCACACCACTCTCGCAGCGATGTCAGTCAGTCCAACAGAGTGCACAGCAGACACGTCAGGCCCACGCGATCAGTAACCCGACTCTGGCCAACATTGAGAAGAGATGGGAGGCCATGCCACCGCAGGAGCAGGCAGACCTATGGATGGCGTTGCGGGATCGCATGAAGGTGGACTGGAACGAGTTGACACTGCAGGAGAAGAAGGCCGGTATGTCGTTCTCGTTCTTTCATACTTTTAAAAAGCCTTGCGGTGACATGGGTGGATGATCGGAGTGCCGAGGAAACGCCGTGTTGGCACGCGACAGCGTACTTATTACACACAGCAGCTCTCATTATGGAGAGAGACCTTATACCCGTGACCACGCGTGCTGACGGTTGACTTTGCAGCATATTGGATCGCATTCGGCCCACACGGACCTCGTCAGGAGGCACCACCCGGTGAAAACACCAAGATCTTCACCTACACTGCCATGGGCGTAGCTGCTGGTGCAGTCATCTTCTACATCGTACATTATTTCGGGAGGGGCAAACCACCAACTCTTAACAAGGAGTGGCAAGAGAAGACGAATGAATATATGAAGGTACGTCTCAAGTCTAACACAGCCTCGGAGATTCAGAGTGCTGTAACATACTGACCACGCTCGCCATAATAGGAGAACCGGATCGAGCCAATCACCGGTCCGGGTATGGAGGGCTACAAGGGCAAAGGCATGGTTCAAAGTCCGCCCAAAGGAGACAACGTCAATCTTAAAGAATAAGAAACTTGTCCGAGTCATCGAACCATGGGGACGTAGCGTCATCCCCACGACGCTTCTTAGAGCACGACGTAGAGGTGTGGAGGGAAGGGAAGGATGGTTGTGTATCCTAAGGGCATGCCACTGTACAAATTTACATACCAACGGCACGGTTATAAGATCAACTTCTCCCGCCTTCAGTCGCCACCCCGTCTCGAGCCTGGCCGGTAAGGGAAGGTCTCTCGGTAGTGCGTCGCGATGTTTCTCCGAGTGGTCACCCAGACGTCTTCCTTCTCCGCGACATACTTGCAGAAGTTGCGTAGAGCCTCGCATCTCCCCGCCTTGCCTGTTATCCGGCTGTGCAAAGGTATGTTCATCATCTGGCATTGGTCAGCACAACGATCTTCTCATCCGTGTCTCTGATACCCCAGCTTGAACGACTCACCTTCCCACCCTCCCGATACAAACAATCAAAGGTACTCTTCAAATACTCCTCATACGTCTGTCCCGCACTCGACATAAAACCCGGCGCCATATGAAACTTCCCATCATTGCAATCGTAATTATACGGCACCAGCAACAAACCCTCCTTCTCCTCCTCCGGCAAAGCCTTCTCATACGGCAGATCCACCCAATACGGCACATCATCGTTATAGCACTCACTGCTATACAACAGCTTCGGCGTCCCCTGCTCATTATGCATCTCTTTGTATATCTGCGGCAACGCACCGTGCGTATTCGGCGTCCCTCGCCCGAAGTATACACCGACCGGAAACTCCCCTGTGACCTTTTGCAGCATGTTACAGCTGTCCTTCACATACTTCTTATCCTCATCAATGCCGTAGTCCCAGAACTCTAACCACCTCAGCCCATGATTCGCAATCTCATCTACGCGTCGCAGTCCAGTCAGCCAACATCCCCACCCCAATACTCAGACTCCCATACTCACGCCCAGCTTTCTTAACACAATACTCCCCAAACTCCATATTCAGCTCCATCGCCCTCGCCACAGCATACACCGTTATCTGCCACCCGAACTCCTCGAACAACCTCATCAGCCTCCACACCCCGACGCGGCTGCCATACTCGAAGTCTTGCTCGGCGTTCAGGTAGCGCGCGCCTTCTTTGTACCCGCCGGAGCTGCCTTTTTCCCAGAGGTAGGGTTCCGAGTGGGCGTCGCCTTCCCAGACGCTGCGCTCGCCGCCTTCTTCGTAGTTGAGGACGAAGGAGATGGCGATGCGGGCGTTGTTGGGCCAGCGGCAGGAGTGGGAGGCGGCGCCGAAGCCGGTGAAGTCGCGCGGGAGTTGGTATTCGGGGAGGGGGTGGGGCATGGTGGGTGGTTGGGCTGGATCAATGGACCAGGAGATTCGGTGATGCAGCAATGAGGGCAGAAGGACGAGGGAAGATGAGCCTACCTTTGCCGGACAGCTGCTCGATCGAGGGAAACGCTCAACCTGCCATCCCGAGCTACCGATAGCCTGAACAGCTTGTCGTGCGCGAGCTGTATGAGCTGTGGAGTTGACCTGATAGCATACTCGGTCCTTCCTGTTTGGGAAATGGCCATAGCGTCAGCTTCAAGTGAGGTACAGCGACGTCGCAGATGCTCGATCGACATGAGCTACACAAGAACGGACAGGCCGAAAGGAAGCTCTCGTACCTGCGTCGACGGCGTAAGTGGTCGGATACGGTAAAGTACACACAGCGATGCGGCATGCTGTTCTTGTAAGTTGGCGGCCAGGTATACCTCTCTCTCCTGCAAATACCGACGCAGCATCAAGCCAGCATCATGTCCGTCTTCTCTGTCGATCCTAAAGCAGACAGCCCAGTGACGACAGAAGCTCTCAACGACATCTGTAAAGTCTTTGGGGTCAACCTGAAAGATGATGAGAAAGAGGACTACCGCCGGCTTCTCGCCGTGTTCGACGAGAGCGCACAGGAACTCATGGCAATGCCGGACTATGTGCCAGAAGTGGACATGCAAAGATTCCCACGGAATGATATTCGTGAGGTGCCCAAAGACCAGAACACTCACGGAGCATGGGCATGGCGATGTAGCATCAAAGATACCCAATCCAACCACGGGCTGCTATCGGGCAAGACTTTGGTACTGAAGGACATGATCAGCGTCAAAGACGTTCCAATGCTCATGGGTACGGAATTCGTGAGCGGCTATGTGCCGAATATGGATGCCACAGTGACCACGAGGATCTTGGAGGCCGGTGGTCACATCCTGGGCAAGGCGGTCTGTGAGAACCTTTGCCACTCTGGGACATCTCACTCTGCTCCTACAGGAGTGGTAGACAACCCATACTGCAAAGGATATAGTGCTGGCGGGAGCTCAAGTGGCAGCGGTGTTCTCGTTGCGCTGGGAGAGGCGGACATGTCTATCGGTGCCGACCAAGGTGGCAGTGTCCGAATACCAGCGACGAACTGTGGTCTCGTAGGCTTCAAGCCGACGTATGGTCTGATACCGTACACTGGCTGCGGAAGCAATGAGCCCACAAACGATCATCTGGGTCCGATGACGAGGACTGTCCTCGACAACGCACTGCTCCTGCAAAGTATAGCTGGCAATGACAACATCGACGACCGAAGTTTCCCAGCGCCGTGGCTGGACAGATTGCCTCAGTATTTATACAATCTCAAGGCGCGACAAAACCCGCAAGACCTAACAGGGCTGAAAGTAGGCATCATCAAAGAGGCGCTGGAAACACCAGTTCTGGACGAACAGGTCAAGAAGCTCTTCTCACAAGCAGCCAAGGACCTTGAAGCATCCGGCGCGATGGTCTCAGAAGTCAGCATACCCATCCACAAGAAAGGCCCAGCAATATGGACAGCGATATCAAAGGCCGGCGGCTACTTGACAAAGATGTACGGCGCTCCTGGCCACCGAACGCACAATATGCATGAGCTCAACAGCCTCTTCCTGGAAGCACTACACTCTCAGTCCGGCTGGGACAAGGCATACTCAGCGTCAAAGAATATATATCTGAACGGCGTGTGGGCTGAGCAAAGACATCCGGCCTTGCTCGCCAAAGCCACCAACCTGTCCCGCCAGCTCCGTGACGCGTACGATGCGGCATTGAAGCAGTTCGACGTGCTCATAACGCCTACGCTACCGTATGTTGCGACTAGTCATGCCGATCCTGGAGCAGCGCCGCTGGGTCAGATCAAGAAGCAGATCGGACTTACGTCCAACACTTGCCAGTTCAACCAGACTGGGCATCCAGCTCTGACACTGCCTATCGGAAGGCTCACACCTAAGGAGGGTCCTGCGGCTGGAGATCTGGAGGTGAAGCTGCCAGTGGGTCTGCAGATCGTTGGGAAGTGGTGGGCTGAAGAGACGATCTTGAGGGTCGCGTATTCGTGGGAGCTTGGCCATGACTGGAAGGCGAGGACAGAATCGTAGGTACCAGTTGACTCAAACATGTCTTCATGTCTCTCGTGAGTCCTGGTTCTGCATCACCAATATAGTCTGGTGCGTGTACTCGCGCCAATACTGGGATTGCTACAAGATAAGGAAGGCAGTGCCAGATCTATCGATTCGTGGCGTCTGAATCGCTCCCAGCGACGGATAGTTGCAGGCACTAGCTGCGGTAGGTGGAAACATCTTTGATTGCGATTTGAATCGAAAGAAGTATGTTTGGAACTCTCAGCTGCAGGCAAATATGATGAATCGAAAGATACTTGTACCTACGACAGACTGAACCACTCTCAGGCCCAGGTCACCTTGTCGTCTCCTTTTGTACACGGTGGCAATGAGGTGAGGTCATTCATGAAACATACAAACAGTATCCGTGGAAACGCAGCGAAGACTCTGCTACACAAACAACATCTCTCAATTTCACACTTCGCATGTTGTCAACCTTTGCTGAAGTTCTTCTTACAACAACGTCAGCTGAGTGCGATCGCGCACATCAACCTCAGCCATGGCTCATCTCGCCGACCTTCCGGACGTCATGGGCACGCTCTTCACTCTTAAAAATCAGGTCCAAGACGCCAAAGGCAAGCTCGTCTCGGCCAGGGAGGAGTCGGCAGCGCTGCGCGAAGAACAAGCAGACCTCCTCCATAGTCTGGCGGAAAAGGAGAAGACGATCTCTAGGTTGAAATGCCGTTTGACGGACGAGGTCAGTAAAACACGGCGAGAAAGGACCTTCCAATCCTTCGCCATCAGCTTGTCTGGGTTTCGACTTCGCAACTAACTGTTATCAGGTGCAAACGCAGCGAAAGGAAGTGTGGCGTCTCGCGAGGATGTACAAATCTGGCAGAGATCCAGTAATTACTCCTTTCTTGGCCGTACCCTGGAGACCGTCCAGACCCTGGTGCTGACTCCCTAACTTCAGAAAATCGATCGTTTGAAGAAGCAGTACGCTGGGCCCTTCATCAAATCAGAGAAACCCGGGAAAGCGCCCGAATTCGCACCGGCAAAAGAAGCACAGCGTACTGGCAAGGGGATCACCCTAAGGGACATGGCTAAAGATTTCCACCCTTCGCCCGTACGCCCCGACATCATCAGCAATCACGAGTGGAAGGTGGGCCGTACTGAACCGTTGGACACCGACAGGAGACAGGTCACTGGTCAAGATGAGATTCCAGAAGGCGAGCCGATGGAAGAGGACGAGATCTCGCCACGCTTATCGTCGTTTCCCGCAGGACGACACGACTCCCTACCCGTCGGCACCACGATACCAGAGCGCCTTGCTTCGCTCAAGCGCAGAAGGTCCGACTTTCCAGCCGCAAGCCACTACTTCCTGCCTGGGGACCCACGCCGCGATTCACTTGACGATAACATCTTCGCCCGGCACAAGAGACCCAAGCAGGAGCCGACAGAGCTGCACCGGACGATACGCCGCAAGCCGGTCTGCGTGTCATGCTGGAAAGGTACGTTTAACTCGTCAAGCACCAGCATTTCCAAGACATCACTGACCTTGCCACTTACAACAGAGAACGGCATCTGCGACTTCGACAGCCAGTGCAAGAGATGCCGCTTCCAAGGGATTCCGTGTGTTCACAAGCTGTGTTCGGACAACAAGTGCGTATCAGAGCGCTGCCCTTGTCTGCACGTCGGCGAGTGGGATGAGAAGGACAAGTCGTGGATCCTTGAGCCAGGCCGTATGCCTCCGAAGGATCGTGTTACGGGAAGACGTGGGGACGGAGCGTGATACGGACCGGAGCTTCCGTCTGAGGAGATTCATGGCTGCATAGACATGAAGGAGGAGACGAAGCGAGGCATGGTTGAGAGACAAAGGCATGGACGTAGGGTGGGCTCACTTGTCACTCACTGGTCCCTGATTAGTGTAGGCGACTCGTGAGAGATTGGTCGAGATTGACTGTACAACACGTCCAGGACTCAATCCACAGTGGATGTACCTTTCGGCAGAATTTGTACGATCTGATTTCCCTGTTGGTCAGGCACAATAGACAAATACGTAGCCTCTTCTTTCTGCGGTGCATTGCCACTCCAGGCGCATGAAGGGCTATCCATTTCCGCCAGTATCAACTTGGTGCCCGAGAGTAGGCAGAGTAAGCTCCTTCCCATTCTGAAAGAAGGAGCTCGGATCATTTGCACGTGAATCCATGGAAACGCACGGAACAGCTTGGATTCGAGACCATCACATGCGACCAAATTCTGCGAAGTTTTTCTCAGGCAACTCTGCCGTGCCCAACGCAACGTTCATCTACCATGGCTGACCTTGCGGACGTCCCGGATGTTCTGGGCACTTTGACCACGCTCAATCGTCAGGTCCACGAGGCGAGAGAGAAGTTGATCGCAGCCAGGGAAGAGGTCGAAACCTTGCGTGAGGAACTGATCATCAGTCGCACGGAAAGCGAGCAGAGTCAGGAGACGATCGATGCATGGAAGACTCGCTGGCGCAAAGATGGGCAAGCTCAGCGGGAGGTGATATGGAAACTGGTCAAACGCTATAAGACTGGGCGAGATCCTGTGAGTATCCTTCCAGCTGATGCAATGACCTCACCCAATTCTACGTTTGCAGCACTGAAGAAGGGCGGTGCTGATTTGTTACCCCAGAACATCGATCGAATGCAGAAGCAATACGCCGGAGGGTTTGTCAAACTTAAAACTGTTATGGTGCCAGAGTTCAGTCCCGCAGAAGAAGCAAGACGAGCTGGAAAAGGGGTGACCCTAAGATCCATGGCCTCGCAGGTTTCGCCACCAAGCGTGAAGCCCGAAAACCTCACATACCGAGACTGGAAGTTGACAACGTTTACCCTGGGCCAGAAGCGTATCCAAACCGACCTTACCAACGCCGAACTCGCTGAAAAGGCCCGCGACCAAGAAGACAAGATATCGCCAACGTCACCGGTTCCTGAAGGACGACATGATTCCCCACACGAAGACAGCTCCGACTCACGCTACCTTGATGATGCCACTCCAGAAGGGGAGGCTCGCTGCGTGAAATGCCGGAAATTTATCACTAGGAGTAACACCGCGAGGCACCGTTCTCTGTGCAGAAACGAACATGATCTTCCTGCTGACACATCAACCTCACACCGAATCGACTCGCGCAAACGGAGGAGATCGGACTCTCGAGCGGAAGGGCACGCACTCGACCTTGCCGGCTCACGGCGGACATCATCAGCAAGCGGAACAACCACGAGCGATGCTAAGAAGCCGCGTACCGAGGCCCAAGGAGACGCACAACCAATCCTCCGCAGGACTGTCTGTGTGCGATGTTACGACGATGTCGCGCGTTGCGATGGGAACGCTCAGTGTGCCAGATGTCTCAACACGGGTCTCCATCGCGTCCATAAGCTATGCGAGCGAGGAGCATCATGTTTCAAATCCCGATGTCCGTGCTTGCATCCAGGTGAGTATGACGAGCGCGATAGGGAGTGGGTTGTTGAGCCAGGACCGATGGCCAAGAGGCAAGATCCGGTCGTGCGGCGTAGAGAAGGCGACTTTTACAGGCCAGGCCAGGAGGATCGGGCTCAGCGTGCAGAGCGTCCAGCGGAGGGTGAGCGCGGACGCGGAAACTTGTAATGCAATTGGAGGAGTGTAACGCGGGCATCACTCGCAGAGGAGCGGACGAGATGAGGTCTGGGTAAGACACGTTGTTGGTCTCGATCTGCTATGACAGCATTGGGGTACGAGATGAGACACTGTCAGACCTGGCTTGGAGAGGTGCACAAATACCCCTTGCGCGGTCAGATGTATCGTAGAGTTGTGCAGAGACGGTATACGATAGAACATAAGCAATCAGGGAGTCTCTTCCTCTCCTCGCTAACCAACCCCTCCCGTTATCATATCAATCCTCCCGGCAACCCAACTCGCGATAGTGGCGCATGAACACCTGCTACATGGAGTATGGTGCCAGGCACTAGTTGACATCGCTTGACGGGCCATGCCGCCATGCGACTTTTATGACGCTTGTCAAAGCAAAAGCTCAAGCTCAAGCTGCGCAAGCCTCAAGCAAGCCTCAAGGTAAGAGCGAAGGCAGGAGCCAGCGTAAGTATACGGCGTCCTCCGCTCCATCTGTCTTGTTGTTTTCTCAGCGCACCATCTCTTCTTCCTCCACCAAGATGGCATCCATACTCAAAGCCGCGTTTGTGCTTCCTCTCCTCTCACAGCTCGCCCAAGCAGCATTCGTACCCGCGCCCACCGACCTCAAGACCACCACAGGCTACTACGACCAACAAGTTCGATACAAGCAAGTCCCTGAAGGCATCTGCGAGCTCACGCCTGGTGTGAAGTCGTACAGTGGATATGTGGACATCGCAGAGAACCAGCACATCTTCTGGTGGTTCTTCGAATCGCGCAACCAAGACCCGTCCGAGGCACCGCTTACCGTCTGGATCAATGGCGGTCCCGGCAGCTCCTCCATGATTGGGCTCTTCCAAGAACTCGGACCTTGCGGTGTGGACAGCAATGGCGAAGTCTACAACAACCCCTACGCCTGGAACAATGTCTCGAATATGCTGTTCATCGACCAGCCAGCTCAGACAGGTTTCTCGTATTCCATCCCGATTCCTGGCTACACCAGTAGCGCTGGCGATATCGTGCAGCTCCCTGATACGGAGTGCCCGGGCTACGCTCACGGATGCGCTACCTATTCATACCCTAGCCCAGCATACACCGCGAACTCCACCAAGAATGCTGCCCCGGGCATGTGGAAGACCTTACAAGGCTTCATGGGAGCATTTCCGCAATACTCGCGCAGTGGTTTCCACTTCGCTACAGAGTCGTAAGAGAGCCTCCAAGCCAGATTGTAGACTGGGTCATCTGCTTACAGCAACATAGATATGGCGGACACTATGGACCAGTGTTCAACGAGTAAGTCTTGCGTAAGCTGGAAAACCACGCGGATGCGCAGCTGATCATCATCAGGTACATCGAAAAGCAAAACGCTCTGATCGATCGTGGCGAACTCTCCGGAGCGCACAAGATCCAGCTCGAATCCGTCCTCATCGGCAACGGCTGGTACGACCCTCTGATCCAATACGAAGCCTTCTACAACTTCTCCGTCAACCCAGGCAACACCTACGACCTCACGCTCGGAAGCGCCCGTCTCGAAAAGCAGATGTACAACGGCATGTACGGCAAAGGCAACTGCTACGACCAGACTGAACAATGCCGGCGAAGCGGCCGCAACGACGTCTGCCAGCAGGCCGATAACTTCTGCTACCAGGAGGTGGAGTACATTCTGGACATAGCGACAGGAAGAGATGAATATGATGTCCGGTACCTGGTGCCAGATCCCTTCCCATACAACTTTTATGTGGAGTACTTGAACACGCCGAAGGTCCAGCAAGCGCTTGGTGCGTTTGTCAATTTCACAGATGGATCGCGTATCGTCAGCACTGCTGCGTTCGGGAACACAGGTGATGATGATCGACTCCAAGGCGCTGTAAAGGACAGCAGGAAGTTGGTGGAGCAGGGCATCTACATGGTGCAGTTCTACGGCGACGCTGGTACGCCCAACCTACCTCTCGTCTCGTTACCGTACCGCACTCCACTAACTGTACGTGCTTGATAGACTACGTCTGCAACTGGATCGGCGGCGAAGTCGTCGCGAACAACATCGACTCTCCGGGCTTCTCAACTGCCGGCTTCGCCAATATTACTTCCTCCGACGACATCGTCCACGGTGTCTCGAAGCAGAGCGACAACTTCGCCTTCGTGCGCATCTATGAAGCCGGTACGTTTCTCGAACCTGACTCCACCTCTGGACGTTGCCCAAGAAACATGTGCTAACGGTTATTCTTACCTCTAGGCCACGAAGTACCCTTCTACCAACCCGTAGTCGCCCTCGAGATGTTCGAACGCGTGATCAACGGCTACGACGTCGCGACCGGCAAAATCAAGATCAAGCAAGGCGCTGGTATCGCAACCGCAGGACCAGCGCAGAGTTTGTTCCGGGAGGGCAATGGCACGGTGCAGACAAAGGTTGTGCCGACGAGTGCGACATACAACACGACAACTAATGGGCCGAATCCATTTGGGAACAGCACGAGCAAAGCTGTGGGAAGGAGGAAGAAGAGGAACTACAGGCCTATGCCAGCTGTGGCTCTGCACAAGCGGGAGTATGCGGCGGAGTTTAATGGAATCTGAGTGTGGAAAGACAAGGATCGCAGGAGCATGCAAGATATGGTTATTCATGAAGTAGACATGAGCCAATGAAGCTACGAAGCCAACGCCTACTCATTGCTCATCGTTGCATGTAGTCATGTGCCGAAGTGCTTGTACCCTCCGCTGCCTTCACACTCGTTGTCATTCGAAGCTGATGCCTCGTGCTTGAGCCCTTCACCTAGTGGTCTTCTAAACCTCCTTGGTGTCGTGCCCGTCGACCTTGGCCATGTAGGCGAGCAGGTCGAGCACACGGCGGGAGTAGCCCCACTCGTTGTCGTACCAGCTGACGAGCTTGACGAAGTTGTCGTTGAGCGAAATACCGGCCTTGGCATCGAAGATGGAGGAGTGGGGGTTGCCGTTCATGTCGGTGGAGACGACATCGTCCTCGGTGTAGGCGAGGATGCCTGAACATATCCATATTAGCATAAGTTTTCAGCATTGAGTGGAAGCTATGCTCACCCTTGTACTCGCCCTCAGCGGCCTCCTTCATGGTCTTCTTGATATCCTCGTACGAAGCACCCTTCTCGAGACGGCAGGTCAAGTCAACAACAGAGACGTTGCTGGTTGGCACACGCATGGACATGCCGGTGAGCTTGCCGTTCAAGCTTGGGATGACCTTGCCGACAGCCTTGGCCGCACCGGTGGAGGAGGGAATGATATTCTGGGCGGCCGTGCGGCCACCGCGCCAATCCTTGCCCGATGGGCCGTCCACAGTCTTCTGCGTGGCGGTGTAGGAGTGGATGGTGGTCATGAGACCCTCGACCAGACCGTACTTGTCGTTGATGATCTTGGCGAGCGGGGCGAGGCAGTTGGTAGTGCAGGACGCGTTGGAGACGACGGGGATGTCGGATTTGTACTCCTTGTTGTTCACGCCCATGACGAACATCGGTGCGTCGGCGGATGGGGCGGAGATGACGACCTTCTTCGCGCCGCCCTTCAAGTGTGCGGAGGCCTTCTCGGTGGTGGTGAAGACACCGGTGGACTCGACGATGTACTCGGCGCCGGTCTCGGACCAGGGGATGTTGGCTGGGTCCTTCTCCATGTAGAAGCGCACCGTCTTGCCGGAGACCTTGAGGTCCTTGCCCTCGACCTCGATCTCGCCCTTGAAGTTGCCGTGCTGCGAGTCGTACTTCAACATGTATTGCTGGGGATCATGTGTTAGCGAGGCTCGCCAGTCTTTTGCAATTGCTCCTGGAGCTGCAGCTATCCTCTCTGCACATGCTCGGTGAGACTCACGGCGTAGTGTGGCTCAATGAAGGGATCGTTGCACGCAACAATCTCGATGTCCTCGTGCTCCATTCTGCCGAAACCTTAGTGTGTGTCCAGATTGCACGATCTACTCTTGCTCACGCATTGCGGAAGACGATACGACCGATGCGGCCGAAGCCGTTGATTCCGACCTGCCAGCCATGTCAGTGTGCCCATCCTCTCGATCTTGCAAGCTCTGATATGATCATACCTTGACAGGCATTGTGGTGGTTGCTTTGGCGGTGTGGGAAGGTTGAGCTGCAGGATTGTCAGAGGCTGTGGTGTTTCTGCGAGGTGTGACTCTTTTACTCTAGCTTTGAAGTTCAGGATCTGACGGTCAATGGCGAGTTAGTGAAGAATTTTGGTGGGCTTGGTTTTGGTGAGGTGTTTTGATGGGCTGGCGGGGCAGGTGCGATCGTGGCTGCAGGTTGAGGTTTGACGCACCTTTATTGAACTTGCTTCTTCTCGAGTTCTCTGGATGATATGAACGCTAATCAAGTGGGATGTAGTAGCATAGAATCTTATACAAAGGCCAGAAAGGACAACAGGCCCGCCGCAACCGGCCCCAAGACCCTCGGAGTCACTTCTGGTATAGCCATAGCATGACCGAGCTGCTGATACCCATATGCCCTCCGGCCACCTCCGAGCGAGCATTTCCCTTCCGATCTGCTCCTTTACCAAGACGATATGGATATCAATAGACTCGCCAAAGTATATACTACCACGGGCTACTAGCTTCTCGAAGTGGTTTTGATACTCGCGAAGATGTGAACGTTGCTGGTAGAAGCCATAAACCACCATATCATCAATCGGACCGTTTTCGGACTCCCAAGACGTGGCTGAGCGCATCCATTTGTAAGGTGTGTGTCATTTGCCAGCAAGCTATCTGTTACAGTCAGGCACAGCGAGTTCCCGTGTGAGGTTACTACGGTATGCTCGGGTTGCCGCAAGAAGACTGCTCGCGGCTGATAATCCATTTCACTCTCGTGTCTCTCCCAGCCGTACGTCGTGTCAGGCCGATGGCAGCACCACACGCTCTCCGCGTTCGCAATAAATGATGTGGTGCTGCTCGACCTGATGATCTGCCCGGCATCGTCTAGTCACGCTCGTACTCGAGCAGAGGGGGTGGCCAGAGACGCTGCGCTTCCTCGTCAGTGAGCGGGTGACTCTCTGCCTTGACGCCTAGGATGAGCTGATCAACGGCATCGTCAGTGCTATTCTGGTCCAATTGTCAGTACAGGGACTCCGGGAACGTGGTGAGTATGCTTACGTCTGCTGCCATCGGCGTTGGATGCTTGTCGGCGGTCTGGACCCCGTTCTCATACGTTCCGGCACCGTAGGCGAGGCTACAGCCTTCGCTGGTAGGACTTGTGGGTTGAGTGTCATCTGGGGACTGTGTGTCCCCAGATTCTGCGGTAAGAGAAGGAGTCGCAGCAAGGCGCGGGTCGGAGACCCTGACCTTCTTCGTGGCGGCCACCTGGTATGTCTCGGACGGAGATCTCTTGTGAGTAACGGGATCGAGACGGTACTCCAGGCGAGGATCAGAGGTGATCGCAGAAGGAGGGCTGGCGGCAGGTGCAGCCCGCATGCCAGGCTGCACCAGCGGTGCACTCTGTTGCGTCTGATAGCCGCCGCCAGACATGCTTGAATTGTAAGGCGAGAGACGGCCATCGTTGTTTGCTGCCTTTGACGCTGGTACAGCGGGCGTGGAGTAATTCGGCCTGTACGCATTGATGGCCGCCGCTGGTGGCCAGAAATCGGCCATATGTATCTCACGACCACTGGCGAGCCCAAAAGCCGGGACGCGCGGGCCAGTAGGGGCGTGTGATGGGGGAACAGTGCTCGCTCGCTTTTGCAGAATGGCAACTTCCCCTTTGAGGCGTTGGACTTCGTATCTCAAGTATTGCGACCCTCCCCTATACCTGCCGACCTGACCGCGAAGCTCTTCGTTCATGGACTTGAGCTTCTGCATCTCTGCTCCGGCTCCGCTGAACCACATGAGTCCGAAGTTCTGGGTTCTGAGTTGCTGGACTTCCTTCTCAAGCCGGGACTTGTCACCATGTAGCATCCCGTTCAAAGACTTCAGCTTCTGGACCTCCTTTCCAGTTTCGCCGGCCTTCGTGAATTTGGGAAGACTTGGTTGATGTATGACTTGGGCCTGAAGCCGCTTGATATCGCTCCGGAGCGACCCATTCAAGGAATTGAGCTTGTGGAACTCCTTGCCCGCTTCCGTGGTGTTGGTCAGGGTGACGATTGATGCTTTGAGCTTTCGAATCTCATCCTCAAGCCGGACTTTGTCGCTGGCAAGTTGTTTGTTCGACATTTGCGACTCTTTGTCGCTGACCGTGTTTTGGAGGGCGACGATCGATGTTTTGAGACCACGAACTTCTTCCTGCAGCCGCGTCCTCTCCCCGATGAGCTGGAGGTTCACGGCCCGCAGTGTTTGCGATTCATTCACGTTGGTATGGTTGGTGAGGGTCACGATCGATGCTTTGAGCTTTCGGACCTTCTCCTCGAGCCGGGTTCTATCCCCGATGATTCGGAGGTTCAAGGCGCGTAGCGGTTGCGACTCATTGACGGTGCTAGTCTTGCCGAGCCTGATTTCTCCTTCTTCCAGACTTCCGACCCGCTCACTGAGTGATGATTGCTGATTCACACCGTCGCGGAGCAACTTGAGCTCTTTTGAGAGATGGGCGATGTGCTCATCATACGAGGCGCGGTCATCGCGAGCAGCAGCGTCGACTTGGGCAACGACGCCGTGCACCTCGCTGCCTGAGATGTTGCCGTTGTAAGTCTTCGCCATGATCTCCAAGATCAGGCGGTCGAGGTTTGAAGTGCTCCCTGCCACGCCGACTGTGCCGACGTAAGGACAGCCGGGCTCTGCTTGCTGCATTGGGGTGTTGCGGGCGCCACCTCTTGGTGGTCTCCACGATGATCCCATCTTGCGGCAGTGCGGAGGGGCAGTGGTGCTGGTTAGATGGTGGATGGAGGTGACGAGAGCGAGAAGCTGGTGGCGAATAGGCTGTTGGTGGGCCGACGTCACGCGTTCGAGCTAGCGCGCTTCCTGCGTGAAGTGGAAGGAAGGTGCAACACAAGTCATCAGCTGCAGATGAGAAAGCACGAAAATATTCGAGGGAAAAGCATGCAATCGACTTGCCTTAGCTGCGTTTGTGCTCTCTCATGCAGCAGCCCGTAGCTCCGAGGTAATGCTACAACCCAGACAGACAATTCTGACCCCAGTGAATCGCCATCCCAACAAGCTTGATCTGTCCCATTGACGACACGCATAAGGGTGAGTGCCCTAAGCGCATCGAGAAAGTCTTCTAGCTGTACAATGTCTTGCTCTTTCTACCTGCATCTTAAAGTACACCACACCATGCTCAGTCCCCACCAAGCACCCTCGATGCTCCCATCTCACCATCTAGAACGGGTTGTCCTCCGGCGGCACCTCGTGCACGAAATATGGCCCAATAATCGGCACCTTCTGAAGAATGTCCCTCTGCACGCGCGGCACACCATCGAGGAACAACAGCACGCCCACACCTGCGGCTACACCGAACATGCCTGCCATGATCATGCTATGAGGACAAGTTAGCAGAGCTCTTCATCGGCGCGTGGTAAGGGTGGGAGTTGTCGTACTACCGGGATCCGTTGACTGGGTTGATGCCGTGGAAGTGAGGCTGGACCTTGTATCTAGATCCCAGTGTTAGTACTACTAGCGACGGCGACTTCATAGAGGCGAGGTCTGCTCACTTTGGCCCATATTTGCTCTGGAACGTCTCGTACTCAGCCCGTTGCCGCCATGGCTGCACTCCTCTTGCGCCCTCGCTCTGTAGGCCGTATTGCGCCTATATGTCTGTCAGCAGCTGCATCCGAGACCAGACCAGTATACTCACCCGTCGCGCTAATGTTGGCAGCATTTTGTGGTGTTCAATGGGTGTTGATGAGGTCGACATGGAGCACTGACGAGGTTGAGCTTGGGACTGCGGTTGCTTCTTCCACTTTAATTAGGGTTACTAACCCTGAGCTATGGACTTCACGACTCAATCACATGCTCAAGATAGATCAGGTCTTCAAAAGCTCCGCATGACCTGAGCGATGTTTGTCTTGCGGAGAAGATTAAGGAGATAGCTCATGTGCATCACGTGCGATAATCGCAATGCGGCAGAAGACGCTGCATCTACACTTTTGCGAGCCTTGGAGTGATGGACACCTCCTCGAGCTCAAAGGTCACAGGTAGGCGCGCCGAAGGTAACACAACGGCTGCATTGTAAGCTTACATGTGACATAGTGGAATATCATGACCCATCTGGCGTCTTCCAACTCATATCGAAGGAAATAGCAGCACGACTACCACTTCGAAACCTTATATGGAGATCGCCAACACGACCATTGCGGAAGATCAACTCTTTGCACCTTGAGGTCTTGCCGGACAACTTCACTAAGAACAGCCTCAGACCTCCGGTACCGAGAACTGACTCCGATGGCACAACAAGCTTCGACATTGTCCGGAGTGGACTCGATCCTCGCAAAAATGCGGCGAAAGAGCGCAGACACCAGATTCCTGGACTCCAGACGAGCCCGTACCTCAAGCTGTACATACTACGGACAGACGACAAGGATGCATACAAGGCTACGGAGCGAAAGAAGATCAGGGACTGGGTCAGAGACAATGCTGCAGCCAGCTCGAAAGGCAAGAGCGAGAATCACGAGGCTTTCGAATGGATGATCATCCATGTTGTGCTCCCAGACACTACTGCTTCGACCGAGCCGAGATGGAGAGAATCGTCCAGAGACTCGGAAGAGTTGAAGGAGCGGAAGCAAGGCATCAAGTTGCCTGGGAAGAGCACCAGGACGGTATTCGACAAGCTGCGCGCCGACTTCAACGAGTCTGGCAAGAACGGGCAGGATCGCGTTGCGCAGATTCGCTTGACGAGGGCGCAGGTCACGTCAGACCTCTTGCCTACACCAGCCATGGCGACCACGATCGAAGAGACAGCGGACGAACGAGAGAAAGCTTGGGAACATCTCATGGGTAAAATCAAGGCGATGATCCTGACTCCTTTCGACATCCGCGTTCGGCAGTACGAAGTAGACGTTGCAGAGCAGGAGGCTCGTCGTGCAATGCCTGGCTTCAACTTCTGTACATTCTTCATCTATAAGGAGGGATTGGCAATGGCGTTCGAGAGCATTGGACTGGTTGAGGACACATTAGTGATCTACGATGAGCTATCGCTTGGGTTTGAGACAGTACTGAAAAGCATGTCCGGAGGCCAAGCAGATGGCTCTGCGACTACATTCGCGCCATACACCGCTGATATTATCGATCGCATCGTCGGGTCGAACACGCCAAAGACCAATGGTGCGTCAGTGCCGGAAGGCAACGATTCTGGAAGCATGGGAGCCTTCCAGAAAGACTACCGCGAGAAGATCGTTCGAAGCGATATATCTGTCTTCGACTTCTCGTGCTACCTTTTTGCTCGTCAGAACGCGTTGATCCTGCGCATCGCCAATGCAAAGTCGTCTCGCTTCGGCTCAAGGTCCGCTGAAAAGGTAGACAGTGAAGATCTGGTACTGATCTCGGAGGTCTGCTGGCGGGCTGCGAGTTTCATACACAATGCGGCCCGCTCACTTCGGCAAGACTTGAACAGCTATAGGGCTTCCCAGTGGGAGAAGCAGGTCGAAACACCGCTCTCTGATGCCGACATCGAAAGCTTGGTGTCCTCGTGGACGTATATCGTAGCCGGCCAAATGCTGCACGAAACATATTCGCCGGTTCTCGAAACCCTGAACGAGCCAGGCAGGCGACAATCGATCCAGAATGGAACAACGAATGGTCTGAAACATCCAGCTGTGGCCAGTCTGGGCGGTGTCAGCGCGCATCCGCACCGAACATCGAGTCTTCCATCTCGGAAAGCCAGAACGTCAGAATTGCAAGGTCGCGACTCGATACAATCTGCGTCTGACAGTGATCTGATAAGCCCTCCACTGAGCCCGGGATTCGAGGCGCCAAAGTCTACGGGAGCTACTCCTGGCCTGATCGAGCTTGTCACGTATCGTGGAGAGCTGCTCATGATGCAGCGAAAGATGCTGGAGCACATCGCAAAGCAACGAGGTTGGGTATCTGGCTGGGCTCTTATGGAGGAGACTAATCGTGCAGAGATGGAAGACGTTGACCTCAACGGCGACATCGACAACTCATCGAATTCGAAAGACGTCGCCTCGGATGGGAAGCCGTCAGACTTAGTCGCATGGTCCCTTGTTCCGGCCGTGAAGTCCAGAGAGACTTTTAATACGCTATACGAACGTCTCAGCGACCAAGCCATGCGCCTCTACCTGGCTGCCACACAAAGCAAACGTGCAGAGTCAATTCTGGGCGATCTTGCCATTCTCAAGTACCAACAGGGCGACTTCAACTACGCAGCGTCCTACTTTCAGCATGTGCTGCCCTTTTACACCGACGAAGGCTGGAGTTTGATGGAGATCGAGGCGCTGCGAATGCACGCTATGTGCTTGAAAGAGCTCGATCGCAAGCAAGAGTATGTCGTGACTCTACTCGCGTTGGTGGCGAAAGCCTGCGGATGGAGGAAGGCACAGAGTCTTGCGACCGGGAGAGCTCCTACGTTTGATGAGGTGGCTAATGTAGCAGGTGTTCTGCCGGAAGCGTTGGCTTTCTCCAAACATCTGGACAACGAACAGTCGAACCCAGCCAGTCTCTACTTCAGCGACATCCAGCTCGACCGAGAAGTGGTACATTTTGAAAATAAGGACGGACTATCTCTGCGGCTTCAGGTACGCCACTTGCTGGACGACGACATCCAACTCGACCAGATCGCAGCCCGGCTCGTAAGTGTGGAGGATCCGCAAGTCGAGGTCTGGCTCATGGCGACGAATGTCAAACTCGAGCGAGGCCTCAATGGTGTGAAATTGGAGTCCTCGACTACTACATTTGGTTCCTTTTATCTTCATGGCATCGCTCTACAGACGAATAAGGTTGTCTTCGTGCATGAGCCTCCGCAAGAAGCAGGTAGAACAGATCCTGCACTGTTCCTCTACCCAAATTGGCATGCTTTCGGGGCAGAGCTGAGTCTCGCAAAGCATGTGCAGATCGATAAGGCAAGATACCTCGATGTACGTCTGGGCTCCGGATGGAACGCAGTTCAGGCAGTGGACCTCAAGTTCCGGCCTGCAACTGCCGGACTACGGTTGCACCTCGCAGACGCTACCTTCGACAACATCAAGGCAAGACCCGACAACCATCAGCAAGGCCAGTTGTCACTCGGTGTACTCGATGCTGGTTCTGACGCCCTGGTGCGAGTGCCATATTCGCTGGAACAGGCTGGACAGGGAATATTCATCCGTATGGAAGCAAGCTACACGACGTCTGACGGTACCTTCGTCTTCTTGACGTCCGCTCAATTTCAGACGCGGCTACCGTTAGATGTGGATGTGGACGACTCGTTTCGGATCGACAAGCTCTTCTCGAATTTCACCTTACGGGCGTCGAGGCATACACCCGTGTCGATCACAAGCGCTACGCTTAGTCCATCAGCACGATATGCCGTCGAAGAGCCACCGTTCCTGCCGATGCCGCTGTACGCGTTCGAACAACAGCCTGCGAGGCTGGTCTACAAGGTCACGAGGAAGTCCGCAGATGGATGCAATATCGACCAGAAAACAGCCACGCTCGTGCTCAACCTGCGGTACAATTTAGTCGAGGACTCAGTGCTCTCCAATGCGCGACGAAGCCTAGAAACCGCGCTAGTGGGAAGCCATTACGAAGTGTTCTCGCGGTTGCTGGTACCCTTCTTGTCACAGCGCTGCACGCGACTGATGACGTCCGCTGGTTTCGAGCACGCTGCACTTCTTTGCAAAGCGAGCTTGCCAACCTTCGACGACATCGGCTGGTCAGAGATAATAGCTGGACTGCCCGACATCGTCCGGAATGAGGTTGCGGACTGGCTCAGTGATTGGCACAAGCACAATACCTCGAATGCGCTACAGCACGACAGGGTTCCGTCTGAGGTGCAGTGTAGCGTCACGATCCCGGTGGAGGTACCCAGTATAGACTTCGTTCACAGCACATCGCTCGATATCCAGCAAGAGGAAAGCCGCTTCACAAAAGGTGCCAGGATACTGAAGCAGGGACAGCCAATCGAAGCGCTGCTGCAAATTAGAACCACCACCAACTGGAGCAGCAAGCCGGACGAAGGAGGTTCTACAGAATTCGTCTATGATATCCAGCCCGATTCAGATTGCTGGCTTGTCGGTGGACCGAAGCGCGGCCACTTCTCTGCTGGAAACGGCTCGACTCACGATGTGGAAGTATTGCTCATACCGCTCAAGACTGGGCTCTACAATCTCCCACACGTCGACGTTCATGTGGCACAAAACGAGGACAATGCAGAGGGTAAGCAAAGTGCGCAGCCTACGCCCATCGTTACTTGCGAGGGTCATTACGACAGCGCTGGACAGGTCGTTCAGGTGGTTGGTGCCTCACAGACTTCGCGGCTGTTCATCCCGGAGCCGCCAACAGATGCTCGTCCTGGATCAAGGCCCGGCAGTCCGACCACTGTTAAAGATGCTGGAGGCTGAAGTGTCCATGCAGCCAGCAGTCTTTAGCATTGTCGAGGATTCGAAGCATTCTCAGAGAGCCTGGGATGCCTACAAGGTGGTCAACAACAGTCAGCAGATGAGAACGGACGACGTACAAATGCACGTGACAATTCATTGATGAAGCTCCAAATTATCGAACTTCAGTGGTTCCTGGCCAAGACCCTGCGCAGGCAAGTCCGGTAACAAAGACGGACCACAGGAATCCACTCAGCCAGTTCTGGAAAAGCAAGATCCACCACGTTTGACTAGACAGACGCTGTCATCGAAGCGGCGCAATGGCGTGCGAGCTCTAGCTTCCCTGCTGTGCGAGCTACTGCGAAACCCCGCTGCATTCTGGGCGAGGGGCTCAAAAAGTGCCATTGTAGGCCGTCGTAGGCTGATGATGTGACCACACCACGCAAATTAGCCATACCCACTACCAATATATTACAAGAGCCCCACGCCAGTCTATCGGTTTTCCTCCGTCCCACATATACAAGAGCTGTACATGCCCAGCTCCCGTCCTAAATCCAGACTCCAACAACTCCGAGAACAGATAGTCAAGATGGGAGGCGACGATGTGGTACCGAAGTTTGAGACGCTGCAGCTGCATGCTGGTATGCACACGCTCGTCCATACCAAAAAGCCCAATAATTGCTCCGCTAACACTGGCTTCGTACTGCAGGCGCCGAACCCGACCCCGTAACCAAATCCCGCGCAGTCCCCATCTACGCAACCACCTCCTTCGTCTTCAACGACTCCGCTCATGGCGCCCGCCTCTTCGGCCTCAAGGAGTTCGGCAACATCTACTCCCGCATCATGAACCCGACCGTCGACGTCCTCGAGAAGCGCATCGCGGCCCTCGAAGGCGGCGTGGCAGCCGTCGCCGCTTCCTCCGGTCAGAGCGCCCAGTTCATGGCTATTGCAGCCCTCTGCCAAGCCGGAGATAATATCGTGAGCACGAGCAATCTGTACGGCGGCACATACAACCAGTTCAAAGTCTTCTTGCCGCGCCTGGGCATAACGACGAAGTTCGTGAAAGGTGGAGATGGAGACAAGCCGGAGGAGTTTGGCAAGTTGATTGATGAGAAGACTAAGGTGGTTTATGTGGAGAGCATTGGAAACCCACGCTACAACGTCCCGGACCTCGAAGCCATTGTGAAAGTGGCGCATGAGCACGGCGTGCCGGTTATGGTTGACAACACTTTCGGCGCGGGTGGGTACTTCTGCCGTCCGATCGACCACGGAGCGGATATCGTCGTGCACTCTGCTACCAAGTGGATCGGTGGCCACGGCACCACGATCGGCGGTGTCGTCGTCGATGCCGGGAAATTCGACTGGGGCAGTAAGGGGGCGAGGAAGCGTTTCCCGCAGATGACGGAGCCGAGCGACGGATACCACGGCCTCAAGTTTTGGGACGCATTTGGCCCCATTACATTCATCATCCGTCTGCGCGTCGAAATTCTACGTGATCTCGGTTCCGCGCTCAACCCGTTCGCCGCGCAGCAGCTGCTCCTCGGTGTTGAGACGCTGAGCTTGCGCTGCGAGCGACACGCCTCGAACGCGATGGCGCTGGCGAAGTGGTTGGAGAAGAATGAGAACGTGAGCTGGGTATCTTACCCCGGGCTGGAGAGCCACAAGAGCCATGAGCTGGCGAAGAAGTATCTCCCACGAGGATTTGGAGGCGTGTTGAGCTTTGGTGTGAAGGGTGGTGAGAAGGGCGGGAGCCAGGTTGTGGATGGGTTCAAGCTGATTAGCAATTTGGCGAATGTGGGCGATTCGAAGACGCTTGCTATTCATCCTTGGTAAGTCCATGCCTTTAGAAGTGAGGGGAGTGGATCTGGGTGACTAAAGAGTGCGTGTGCAGGACCACGACCCACGAACAGCTCAGCGATGAGGAGAAGATCAGCTCCGGGGTGACGGCGGATTTGATCCGGATATCGGTCGGCACGGAGCACATCGACGATATCATTGCCGATTTCGAGCAGAGCTTCAAGGCTGCTGCTACGAAGCCGGAGGAGAGTGGCAACCCTGAGAACGCGGAGAAGAACGGCGACACTTCTACGGATGCGAAGCCAGTGGTTTAGATCTGGTGGCAAAAATAAAGACAAGACCAAGGAGGTTGATTTGCAGACGGTGTAGATGAAAAGTAGAGTATCACAAATGCTATCAACACCTTCGTAGCGCTGCACGCATGCAGATTTCTACCCCAACACCTTGCTGAACGCTCAAAAGCAGCACGTCGATCCTCTTCACTTCGCCGCATCACCCTTCGCCTTGTCCTCCCTAGCCTTCGCCTCATGCTGCCGCTTTATCCTCTCCTCTGCCGCCTTGGCCATAATCTCCCTCCGATCCATCGACCCTGTCGCATCTGTATTTCCACCAAGCACATACTCCCCACCCATCCAGCCCCCACCATCTGCCTCCTCATCTTCTCCCTCGTCCTGCGGATTATAAAACTCCTCTCCACCGACACTCTTCCCACCCCTCCTCCAATCATTCCTTTCCACCTCTCCCTCAATCTCGCGACAAAGTTTCCAAAACCGTGAATCGTGCTCGCCCCAGACATTATGCGCCAACTCATGACAAAGCGTCTTGCGAATGACTTTGTAATCCCTATACCCATCATACGCATCCGTCCGTAACCTCAGCTCTATAACCTCGCCTCTATTCCTATTCAACCCCAACGTGCGGCTCTCATGCGTCGTATGTTCAGCTGGATCCATCTCCGTGAGCAAACCGACTGCAAAACCGTGTTTGCGCATCGAAGATTTGATCCCTGCGTCATCGCGTAGCCGTTCGAGGAAGCGCTGGCTCTTGTCCGGGGAAGGGAGGTGCGGGAGCGGTGTGATGGTGTGGAAGGTGTAGCGCGCTTCGTCTTGAACCTTTTTCCAGTCGCGGGCTTTGGTGGGTTTGTTGGATCGGGCTGCTGCGCGGGCGGAGGCGCGGTTGCGGAGGCGGGTGAAGTGGGATTCGAGGGTTGAGGTTAGGTCGCTTACTTCGGCTGTTGTGGCGCCGAGGAGGGTAATCTTTTTTGAGGTGAGGGTTGAGAGGAGGAGGTCAGGATTGGCGAATGGTGGTTTTAACAGGCCGGTCTTAGGTGTGATGTGGAACTTCTGGTTTGAGGGTGGGATCTGGAGCGCGTCGGCTACGGTGTCGGAGAGGTCTTGAAGGGTGGCGGTCGAGTCCTGGAAGGGGA
>JAABUL010000640.1_pt1 | contig 73749 bp, 143 predicted proteins | sample 5559151 | NCBI WGS metagenome assembly JAABUL01 (sample SAMN10711876, study PRJNA513368) | rock metagenome | isolation source: Antarctica rocks | place: Antarctica: Victoria Land, Pudding Butte sud | reverse complement strand
CCAGAAGCCTGTGACGCATGCATCAACAGCTTCTCGCGCTGCTTAGTGGATTTCGACCAGCCAGTGCATGATTGACCAGTCAACTTCGCCACGGCACGGCATACACAATGTACAGCCCATGCATACCTGGAGAGCGACGAGGACGTCCAAGTCCGGGGAGTTGTAGAAGAAGTGGTGCGTGCACGCACACAGTGCGCCCGCTAGTAGCGGCATCATGCCCCACGTCAGCCCCTTCCAGCGCGGCTCGCCTGCAGAGGCGCCGGAAAGTTTAATTTGAGAATGTGCGGCACACTGCGCCTGGCGCTGTGGCAGCTTGCTGCCGCCGTACCGGTCATGGGCCGCGAGGGAGTGTTCGCATTACGGCTTAGTAGGAGCATGCCGCACACTGCTGAAGCACCTGACGCATCAGCGTAGCGCCAGACAAGTGCCATGGCCGCTGTCCACTCGAGGACGCTGGACACGTGGATGGCCCATGTCGGCAGCGACAGCGCATTCTGCGGCTCTGCATGCAGCCCCAGCGCCGCGGCTGGCAGGGCGAGCAGCGGCAGTGCCGCCACGGCCGCCAGACACCCCAGCGCGGCTGGCGCCAGCAGCGGCCGCTCAGCGCCGGGCTGGGACCGCAGCCTGGAGGCATGCTCCGCCTGCAGATGACGGGTGCGGTTGTTGTAGGACTCGATCAGGACGCTGATGATTGTTGCAGGATCTAGGAACGCAGCAATCATCAACGTCGGATGAGCTCGCCTGGTATTGCTGCAGCAACGCCGCGCAATGCTCGCATTCTGCCGCTGCTGCCTCAGGCAGCGCTTGCGGCTGAGCTGCAGCAGTGTTTCTGACAGCGCTAGGCTTTGAACTCGATGCAGCGGTAGACGGGCGCCGTGACCTGCATCGGCTTGCACACTGCGCTGGAAGTGATGGTGCAAGTTGAAGTTGCGAGGCCGTGGCGGCGTGCATGCTGGCCAAATGAGAGTTGCAGGCAAAGCTCCAAGATCTGCTGCGGCAAAGGTTTCAAATGACTGGGACCAGCTGGGACAAGCTCAGTCAGGGGTCATCAAGATCGGCGAGGTGGTGGTGCGACTCGGATTCTGCCGAGGCTTGAGCATATTCGCATCGCTGTGACGGCTGAGAAGTCCGGAAAAGGTCGAAAGTCCCGCTACAGCTACTACTTTTGACTTAGCAAGCAAAGAGGTCAGGTGAACTGGCGGCAGTTTGAAAGCGTCGAACGGTATCTGTTTGTCCGACAGCGTCAGATCGCAGGTGCAGCCCGTCGAAACTGCCAATTTCGACAGCCTGCAGACATAAATCGGTAATTTAGTAGGCACTTCAACGTATCGAAAGTCATTGCGGCGGTTACCGGCCAGCTCGTATCGGTGGCATTGACACAGTAACGAAATGCAGCAGCTGCTGCTGCGACGACCGTCCGAGGGTGTCCACCAGACTGTCGCCATCGGTGCAGCAGTGCTGTGCATGACAGCCGCGACGCACCAGCTGTGCAGCGGCCTCGCCAGCACAACGAGAGCCAGCAGGCAGGCCAGGCAACATCAGCTTGTCCGCCAGCGCGTGAGCGCGATGCGGGTGCAGAACTCTCCGTCGATGATGACGGATGCGGCAGAGCCAGCTGAGGCGGTCAGTCCCACACAGCGGCGGCTGCCGCTTTTTAGAGACTCCCTGCAGCCCAAGGTGGGTGGCACAACATATGAACGTCCTGCGGTACGGCCAGACTCGACCGCACGAGTTGTCATCGCACTGCTTACCACATGGCAACACAGCGCATTCGCAGTCCTGAAGCGTTCATGAAATAAAGACCAGAGTACTTTTCTTATGACTCAGGGCCCAGGCAGCAATGATCGCTCGGCCGCCGAGCGGCTGCTGAATGTGTTGACGTCTGTCCCCTTCCTGCTGGTTGGCGGCGACCTCATCAGGTGCAGCTCCATGCACGTGACATGTCTGTATTGGCATATCTCTTTCGTTTTCTGGTAGATCAGCCGCTTGCGCCTGGAATTCACCTCCGTACTGGACGAATGCATCACCTTACTTGCGTACTCTGCATCCGCAGGGCAAAAGACAGCTCGCCAGAGGTGCGCCAGGTCGGCGCCGGCCTGCTGCTAGCAGGCGGCACGGCCTGCGCGTATCACGCCACCCACCCCGGCAAGCAGTCCAAGCTCCGCTCGGTCCTGCGCAAGCTGGACTACTGGACAGTCAGCCTGGCGACGGCAGCGCTGGTCCGCGCGGCTGGCCCTCGGGTGCGTACATGATCTGTCTCCTCTGAGACTGGCTGCTCTCTCCCATCCTGCTAATTCTGGCGGTCAGGGCTTGCATCACCGCTCGAAGACGCCGTGGAAGGAGAGTCTGACCAGACTCACGGCGCTGTCTGTCATGCAGGTGTCCCAGTTCACGTCGCTTAGCAGCCTGCTGTTCGTGCCGTTGCGGCCGACGGCGGTGACGCTGTCCAACATTACGTCCGTGGAGCTGCAGCTCATCAGGCACGCGTACAGCAAGCCCGCGCTGCGGCCCGCCTACCGCAGGCACGCGCTGGCTCTGGCCGCGGGCGGGTGCTGCTTCGCCGGCGAGTCCACCGCCATCGAGCACAATGTCATGTGCGTGCACGCGCTGTGGCACTGCTTCGCGGCGCTCGCCGTGTCGAGCGGAGCAAAGATGCTATCGCAATGAAAGTTTGCAGCAGTCGGCATGTCCTGTATGTGTAAGACTCTAATAAGTTCCAACTTTCTCTCTAGAGCTAGGATAGGTGCTCGGCAGCGATTGCTGGAATGCGCAGCGCATGAGCAGGCAATTCCTTGTACTCGATAGTTGACAGAGTGGTGGCTGGCTGACATTGCAGCAACCAAGATTGGACCAGATACCTAGGCAGACATCCAGACGAATTCGGTTCGAGTTCATTCGGCACTGTGTGTTGTGTCTCCTGTTGGTGCATTCACTGTTGGTGCGTTTACAAGCCATTCTCTAGGGACCCCTGAAAGCTATTCAGGCGACTATCGCATACGCCCCACTGTAGGATTGCACAGATGTTCTGTCAGATCAACAAGTGCCTGAATCGAGTGATCACAAAATTGCAATGGTCGCCATCAGTCACCGAAGATGGCAGCTCCCATATCTGCACATTGTCGCCTCTCATCGATATATCATCTGCCGGCCGCCAGCAGCTTCTTGGCCTCATCCACATTGTCCAGCACCTTCTTGAGCTTGGCAGGCTGCAGCGGGGCGAACCCTGCACCGCGGCACAGCACAGTCACGGTTCTTCAATCATCATGTATTTACATGTTGAATATCACGACTCAGTGCGGAATGGCCTGGATCATGTGCAAAGCATGCGTCGAAGCATGACGCACCGTTTGCAGCAAAGTGCCTGGCAACACACACCGCAAAACGAGAGTCAGTGCATCGTCATCGACAACGCAATGCAATCAGTCGAGTGTGCGATCTGTTTCATGGCGTCACGGCTCAATCGAGCACCACTGCCCCGTGCGGAGCTGCAGAGTGATACAGACAAAGCCTCATTTGTGCTCACCCTTGCAGTGCGTCCACCTGCAAGGCAGCGCGAGCTAACATTCAGCGAAATTCAGTATGTATTGTTGCAAGACAGCATCTGGCGAGTCGTGACTCTGCCCCTTGGAGTGGATGACATCCTTGCATGTCTGCCTTGTTTGTCAACAAGACTGACCACGATGTACATCTTCCGGGCCGCCTGCTTGCGTGCAGAGCCGCCCCGCGCGTACTTGCTGACCCAAGCGGAGCCCTCCTTCTTGATCTCCGCAATCACCTATCGGGTGAGAATATGAATCTCTGCATGTTTTCAAAGCCTGCCAACGGCAACCAGTCATGCTTCTTGACGCTCTGGTCTCAAAGCAACATGTCAGCAATTGAACATGTGCTTGCGCAGAGGAAAAGCCCCCCAAGAAAAGCGCTCAAGGACACAAAACGACCTTGACACGCTCAGGGTCGTAGAGGTCGAGAGCAGCGAACTTCTGGACAACGGCCGCCAGAGCGACGGTGCCGCGCCCATACTCGTCGTCCAGGACGGACACCGGGACGCCAGTTGCGATGGCATCTGCACACGAGCAGACGCCCATTCGAACAGTTGCCCGGAATCATTGACAGCGCCCTCAGGCAGGGCCGTTTGCCTAAATGGAGGCATCACATTGCAGTTGAGTTTGGCACGCATGCCAGCTTGCAACACATCAGGGCGGGCAGGGTGGTCATGTGCGAGACAGACCTCCAAGCTGTCCGGATCGCTGCAGCTGAGTGCCGTAGTTGCTGCTGCCGCTCTTCGCGCGGTCTTTCCTGCAAAGACCATCCTCGTCACTCACCAGAGCACATCGCACGGTCCTTCGCCAGGCGAAACGTACGATTGGCTCCACATTCCAACCGCATGTGAACACAGTGGCTCTGGAAAGTGCGTCCAACCCACATGAGCAGGTTCCTCCGGCACTCGTCTCCCTCATCGCCGATAGCGCAGGAGCCGATCGCGGGGCTCTCCATGTCCCAATTGCCGTAGCGGGCGCTGGCATCGCCTGCCCGCAGGCCCAGACCTGCTGTCAGTGCCGCGGTGCCCGCCAGCAGCATGCTGCGGCGCGTGGATGCGGCTGCGGCAGGCCTGCGGTTGCAAGATGATCCTGAGGAACTCTTGAGCAGTTGAACCGTATCGAACATGGGGAGGCTGTGCAGACAGGCGGACAGCCATGTGACATCACTTCACTGGAGCGCGCATTTCCGTGGTTTGCACAACAAAGCGCGATGCTGCTCACCTGCAGTCTGTGTCAGGTGCACGCTGCTGGGCGCTGCTTGCGGCGATCAGGGAACACCTGGCGCGCGAAGGCCCGGCAGAGGGCCTCCAGGCGCGCCTGGCTGTGGATGATTTGCATGTGCAGGATCCTGAGGACAGAAGTGTCATGGCTGCAGCTGGATGTGGACTGTGATTATTGGTATAGGTTTGAAGTGTCGCGTCAGGTCCTGATGCTGAGAATGAAATGATCGCTTTAGTCAGTCTCGACTCGAGACTCTCGAGCTTCGCTGCGCGTTCATTGGCTAGAGCAACCTGGCTACTATGACTAGCGATGTAATCATGGTAGGTGCAACGCGACCTCTTGGACGCGAACTGCACAGGACACAATCAAGTGCAGTGCATTTTGTTGTCTTGCAAGGCTTGTACGGCAGCTCGAAACCATGCGGCGACCGCGCAGCAGCACGTTGGCTCTTCTGCTCCTGGCGTGCATGATCGGAGCGGCCCTGACGCGCGTGCCAGCGCACGCAGCGGTCGAGCCCGAGCAGCTCTCAGAAGAGGAATTGGCAGAGGAGGCAGCTCTTGCAGATGAGGCTGCCGAAGCAGACCCGGATGCGCCAGGAGTCGCGGAGGAACAGGAGGGAGAGCCTGTCGACGAAAAGGACGTCCTTGTTCTGACGGACTCCAAATTCGATGCGGCCATCAAGAAGCACCAATACATTCTGGTGCGAAGTTGTCTTGATGCAGCACGTTGGCAATGCCCCTTCAGCCAATGTCAGCTGCCCCAGATCAGCACTGATCGGAAGTCTCCACCACAAGACTTGGTCTGCTGATGCCCTGCAGGTGGAGTTTTACGCTCCCTGGTGCGGTCACTGCCAGGTAATGCGCCTCGCACGCTTGCTTGTGCATCTAGCTGCAGTCTGCCCAACCAACCGCTCAGCACGCCCACTGTGACGGTTCTCACCGATCCTTACCCATAGTTTACCATCTGCGCAGTCGCTGAAGCCGGAATACGCGCGGGCTGCGACGACGCTGAAGGATCAGGGCTCCGAAGTCGCCCTCGCCAAGGTGCCGCACATGCTGTATGCCAGCTGCCGCGCCAATGCCGACAACCGACTGCAAACGCGGACAACATACGCTGCGTGAGCCTCCTCACTTTTCCTGGCCTCGCCTGCAGGTGGACGCCACTGTCGAGTCAGAGCTGGGCCAGAAGTATGCCGTCCAGGGGTACCCCACCCTGAAGTGGTTTGTGGACGGCGAGCCCCTGGAGTACAACGGCGGCCGTACATCGTGAGTGCCCGGCCCTGCTGCCCTGCTCTATTCCGTAATCTGCATGTATTCACTTCTGCCAAGTGTCCAAAATGCACTGCGCTGGACTGTGAGTGGTTGAGCGGGCCCACTGCGTGTGCACGACCTGCTGCCGGTCCTCAGCAACCGCTGCTCTGACGGAGGTGCACTTGGCAAGCTGCCGGCATTGGCTGGCCGCCTTCCAGGCAGGTGCGTGACGCTGGCTGTGCGACACACGCAGGGACGACATCCTGAAGTGGATCAAGAAGAAGACCGGGCCGCCGGCGCAGACCGTGAGCACCGCCGCAGAGCTTGAGAAAGCCACGGCCGACAGCAAGACCTATGCGATGGGCTACTTCGTGGCCTTTGAGGTGCCACCCCTTTTTGAGCCGCCCCTAGCCGAGCCGCCTCCGCTGAGCCACTCTTTGCTAAGCAGCCCTGCACTAGTGTGCACTGTGCAGCCACGCCCTGTTTGTCCCCCAGCTCCACGCGAGGCATTGCGAGCCAGCTATCCGCCCGCCCAGCCTCTCTTCCGGCGCCCGAGGGCAGCCTGGCGCTATACGCCAAGCAAATCGGTGTCCTGCGCAGCGGCAGGACGGTGCCTGCCACCCTTGCCGGCACAAGGGAGGCCCGCGCCCTCGTCCCTCTGCCTAGCTGGCTTGCAGCGCTCCTGACAGACGGCCTTGCCGTCATGTGTGCGCAGAGCGCCGAGCACCAGGCCTTCGAGGCTGCGGCCCGCGCCATGGACGACGTGGAGTTCTTCCAGACCGGCAGTACCGACGTCGCGAAAGCGGCCGGCCTGTCGGCGCAGGGCATCGCCTTCGTGGGCGCTTTCGAGGGCGAGCCGCAGAAGGCGACGTACTCGGGGCCGCTCAAGGAGAAGGACGCGATCCGGGAGTTTGTGAAGGCCGAGAAGGTGTGTTTTGCAGAATCAAGGCTGCCTAGGGGTGTCAGGCCATCTGATGGATTGGTCTGGCCTGCCAGAGGTGCACGGACAAACTCCGTAAGCGGTGAGTCAGCCACTCTGCCTGTCTCAGTTTGCAAAGGCCATGCGCACCAGCTGTTGACATATCTCACTGATGCACATGAGCTGCAGGTGCCGCCGTATGTGATTTTCACAGAGGAGAACCAGGACCTCATCTTCAACTCCGGCATCCCGTTGAATGTGAGTCGCTGGGCCTTTGCTGCCAACTGTGTGTTGCCGGGGCTCTGGGCCTTCGCTCTTGATCCTCCTGGTAGCTGCTCCAGGCGAAACATGTCGACCAGTCCCTGAGCCCCGAGCCTGCGCTGGTTTGCCCGCCATGCGCATGTGCCAGCGGGACGCGGCGCCCCGCAGTCCAGCCCCGTCGTCCGCTTCCACCCTGCCCTAAACGAGTCGCCATGGCAGCCAGAGCGAAGCCGGTGGGTGTTCTATCTTGCAATTGCTCTTCCTACTGCAAAAGTACTCCTTTGATGCTCGCGCAGATCATCATGGTCGCCAGCGTAGAGCAGCTGGAGAAGGGGTCGCCGCTGACCAAGGCGGCGCGCGCTGCGCACGCAAAGGTCAAGGGCAAGGTCATCTTCGTCATTGCGGACCGCGCCGGCGAGGCCGCCGAGCCCATCATCGAGTTCTTCGGGCTGCCGCGCGACTCCGAGGAGCTCCAGGTGCGCCACGCTGCCCTTCCTTTCCCTGCCCTTCCTTTTTCCTTTCCCAAGGCGCCCTTATGGCACTGAAACAGCAGCCACCTGCGCGAAAGGGAGTGTGCCAGAAAGGGACATGCACCCTTGTGTGGGGCCAGGCGGCCGTGTCGCGGGCAGGAGGCTGCCGCCTGACGAAAAAAGGCAATGGCGCGTTTGCGGTCGCTCGAAGTGCTGGCCGGCGTGCTGTTTTTTGCAATGTTGCGCCCGACTGCACAGCCAGAACAGCTGCCGATGCACAGCCACGGGCAGCAGTCCCTTGCTCTGGGCATGGCATCTTGATGGCTGTGCGTTGGGATCACAGTGCATGAACACTGAGTGAGCATGCTGGGGACAGGCTCTGCAAGCCAGACTGGGCGATGCGGGTGTTTGTTGCATCAATCTGCAAACAGTTGTCAGGGAGGCACCTGCTGGCATCATACATTGTGTTCCACATATACAACTCGATACACCTTTTACAGAGATCTTGCTTCTCATATGATGTCGTGCGCAAGCGGCTCACACGCATACCTTTGACATGCCCACAGGTGGTGGGCTTCCACATGGAGTCCAGCCTGAAGTACAAGTTCACTGGGGCTTTCAGTGAGGCGGCCCTGGTCACCTTTGCGGAGGGGCTGCGGGATGGCAGCGTGGAGCCCGATTATAAGTCGGAGGATGTGCCCACCGGCGATGATGCCAAGGACGGCGAGGTCACTTTTCTTAATCTTCTCTGTTGCGTCCCCTTTCGTGCCCGGAAGCAAGCCGCGTCAAAGACAGGCGCTTCTGCCTGGGTGCCGTCGGCTTCGCATTGTATGGTGCAGCGCAGGGGCGTCGGCTGCAGCAATTGCCCGCCAAGACGGCTGCCCATGCCGATGCCTGCTGCAGCTGACCTGTGGGGGTGGTTCCCGTGGACAGGTGGTCGTCATCGTGGGCAAAAACTTTGACGAGGTGCGCCAATCCCCACTTTCTTTTGCGGCCGCTGCAATGCTTGCGCTGGCCTGACACACGTCAACACACCGCACACTCTCAACACACACTGTCGTCGCAGTTGGTGTTCGAAACCGCATGTCGTGCTGTTCTCATCAGGTTGTGTTGGACACGAAGAAAGATGTGCTGCTGGAGGCGTATGCCCCCTGGTGCGTGCTTCTTGCATGCCTCCCTGCAACACTGGCTTGCCTGCGCCGTTGTGCCTGGCGCGTCAGCACCTGCCCTGCTGATGCACACAGCTGCCCACACCCTCCAAGCGCGCCTGCCTACTGCCGCTTGTTGCAACACGAAGAGGCGCGGCGCAGGCGCCACCGCTGCAATGTTCTAACGGTCTATTGCATCGCGTGTTTGCAGGTGCGGCCACTGCAAGCAGGTGCGGCGGACGATCTGGTTTTGGAACCCTGCCACTGGCGATCTTGCTGCCTTGCGCTGTCTTTCTGCCCGCTATTTGACGCACTGCCGGCCGACAGAAATGGGTGATGTGCTGCTGACGGCGGCACCGATATCGCTTCGTGCAGCTGGCGCCGACATACAAGAAGCTGGCCAAGCGCTTCAAGGATGTCGACTCTGTCGTCATTGCAAAGGTGCGCTGGGCTGCACCGCGGTGCGGAAGCTCACTGCACCTTTCGCGCAGTGGCCACGGCAAGGACTGCTGGCTGGTCATAGTCAAGTTGCTCGACTCGTCAATTTGCCGCAGTGAAAGCAATGCCCCGTTAGTTGAAGGGATGCATGTCATACGTGATACAGTACATAACGCTCGATGCCAGCACCGCCTCACCTGACAGAGTCACTCTGACGCAGATTGACGGCACGACCAACGAGCACGGCAAGCTGAAGGTGGAGGGTTTCCCGACCATTCTGTTCTTCCCGGCCGGCAAGGACCAGACGCCGATCCCGTACGACGGCGGCCGCAACCTGAAGGTGCCGTAGCTGCTGTACCATCCACAATGTGTGCGCCGGTTGCCTGCCTGCGGGGTGTGAGGCTAAGCAGGCGAAGCCCTTGGGTCTGCTGCTCGTGGGAGGGACTCCTACTGTCACTGCGTTCTTCTCCCAGCTCAGCTTATTGTCTGCTGCCTCTGTTGACACGTCTACACAGCCTCACGCTCCCTGCTTGTTCCATGGCTGCGCAGGAGCTGACGCAGTTCGTCAAGAAGACGGCAAAGGTTTCCTTCATGCTGCCGAAGAAGCAGAAGGAGCAGGAGGAAACCGAGGACAAGGTGTGTGCCGACTCAGCAGTGCACAGCGTTCCCCATGCGCGTCTTGAAAGAGAGAGCTAGCAGCATATCTGCTGACGTGACTGGAGATGGCACGGAGCACTGTTGTGGTGTGTTTCCGGACCCATGCGCAGCCGGGTCTCCGCACTGATGAGCAACCCATGCGGCAGAGCGGCTGTGGACGGCGGCCCAACGGCCTGAATGCTGTGCGTGTCGCGAGTTCCTCCCCTTCCATGTGCTTTGCACAACCCTGCACTACATGCGCAGGCGGACGAGGAGGCGCAGAAGACGGCGGAAAGCCGCGGAGGAGGCGGCAGCCGAGGCAGAGGAGGGCAATCTGACTTCCTGCATGTTGTGCCGTCTCTAGGCTCCGTTTTGCTCACCAATCTGATTCCTTCTGCAGGAGGACGAGGAGGCGCAGAAGGCGGCGGAAGCGGCGGAGGAGGCGGCAGCCGAGGCAGAGGAGGGCGACCCCGATGAGCAGTCCATCCAGCTCGGCGAGAAGGACATGATGGACCCTGACGATGCGGATCTGGAGGTTGACGACACGGGCGATGACGACGAGGCGCACGCTGCCGGGCACGACGCGGACGAGTTGTGAGCGTCCAACGGGGCGACTGCTATTCCTGTGGCCGCCGGCGGGGGGTGCTGTTGCAGGGTTGGCCTCGCCGCCGCCGGCGCGGCTGCGGCCGGCGGACGTCCTCGTGTTGGAACCTTGCTTCTGAGTCGAGCACATGTCGTGGTCTGTAGAGGGTTATCAATGTCCTGCATCGCCACATAGGGCACTGACATCCGGTAGAGATGGATGTAAGTGGATGAAGGAGATGGCTGAAACAGCAACAGCTGATGGCGCTGCCCTGGCGCGTGTGCTGGCGGCAGGCACAAATGTGGCGCGCTGTATTCTCATCCTGCAACGACACATGAGGCAAACATATGCCGCTGTAATGAGCCATTAAGTTGGAGGTTGCTCGAGCTGATGACAGCGCATGACAGCTGCATCATAATGACAACATTACCAAGCATTTGCAATCGACAGGATGCATTGCCGTTTGCACAGGAGTCTTTCTGCTGTTTCGCATCATTTTGATCTCACCAGCGCAAGCTGTGGCGTGCTGTACAGCCATCCTGAGATTGCACTTCAGAGTCCAATCGATCCAACGTCAGCCCGTCTCGATAAAAACTGGCCTTGCGGCGTTATCACCTGCTGAACTCCTGGATCGTGACTGAAAATATCGAACCAAACAGCCCTGCACTTTCGAGCACCTGCTCTTAGAAGCGGGCCTGCACATCAGCACTCTGCTGACGCCGCACATCATTACAGCATGGCTGCCAAGACTCTCGCCGGGAAGTCCGCCCTCATCACAGGTGAATGTCAAGAGCAACAGACACCCAGCAAGCGTGATTTGCCTAAAACCGAGATTGTTCACCCTTTGACACCCGCACCGCCGGTCGGCCCGATTCGCGCTGCATTCCAGCTTTCGGCACACAGAGGCCGACTTGCTTTTGAGAGTTCCTGCATGGCGGCGCAGGCTCGGTGTCGCCCCAGGGCCTGGGCTGCGGCATCCTCAAAGCGCTGGCGGCGTCCGGCGCCAACGTTGGCATGCACGGCATTGCGCCCGCTGGCGAGCTGGAGAAGCATGCACGGGCCGTCCAGGACGAGTTTGGCATCGAGGTTCGCAGATCTCCAGCTCCATATGACATGCATGGTGCTGGCTGGCCGCCCCGCATATCCCTGTGCATGCAGTCAGAGCAACTGCTCACACTCCGATTTTCTGCTGCCTCCCGGACGCCTCTAAATCAGCAGTGTCAGTGTCAGTGTTCCTGCGCAGGTCGCCGTCAGCGATGCTGACCTGCGGAAGCCGGCAGCCATCAGGTGTGTGCCCTGTCAATACGTGTTGAAATCGTTTCGACACCACGGGCGTCATTGCGGCAGCTCCACAGCTAGCCTACACAGCTTGGCATTGCCCAGCGCCAGGCCGCCCTCCAGGGTCCACATGCAGATATGCATCTGCAGACCTGGCCATGCAGACATGCATCTCTGCGTCTGGAGTCTGTCTTGTACCGCCAGATCTGCGTCCAAACTTCGTTGACAATCCGCTGGGCACCCGCTTCATGTGTCGGCGCAGGGACATGATGCGGGACATGCACCAGCGCTTTGGCGGCGTGGATATCCTGGTCAACAACGCCGGCATACAGCACGTGTCGCCCGTGCACGAGTTCCCTGAGGACAAGTGGTGCGCCGCAGGTCTGCTGACAGCCTGCAGAAAATCATTCTCTCTCTGCAGCTGGCTAGCTGCTACTACACCCTTCCTGACCGTCCCTGCAGTGCAGTTGAGACCAGTGCATGGATCAGATGTACCTTCTACATGTGATCTACGGTGTCTCGCTGGTGTAAAGCTGTGAAATGCATACCTTTGTTCAGGGACGACATCATCGCAGTGTGCCTGTCGAGCGCCTTTCACACGACAAAAGCGGCGCTCCCATACATGGTGGAGCAGAAGTGGGGCCGTATCATCAACACCGGTGCGTCATCCTTGACCGAGTGTCAGGGTGTTCTGTAGACGGCACAGCAGCGTCTTTTCAACGAGACCATCGTCACCCCTGACTGCTGCACTGGAGGCCAGCGGTTGCCAGATAAAGAGTTGCGTGTGGTCCATGCTGCAGGATCGATGCACTCGCTGGTGGCGTCGCCTTACAAAAGCGCGTATAACGCTGCAAAGCATGGTGCGCGGCCCGCTCCCAACCCCAGGCCGCCTTCCAGACTGCTGCCCTGCATGAGAATGGATGCATCATGGCAGCAGCTCATGGTGCGGCTTGCGACCATCGCCATCATATTCGCTCGTGCGACACACGTGCTCGCTTGCATCCTACTGCCATTTGCGTGCTGAGCCTGAAGGATCTTGCTGCGTTGGCGACAGGCATCGCGGGCTTCACAAAGACGGTTGCGCTGGAGACGGCAAAAGGCGGCAATGTCACCTGCAACGCCATCTGCCCAGGCTACATGCTGACCGCGCTCGTGCAGAACCAGCTAGAGGCCACCGCCACGATCCGCGGCATCACAATGGTGTGGCTCGACATTTGCGTTGACAGCTTTTGCATAACCTGCGATGCCCCAACAGCGGTGCAGCTGATGGGCAGGCACTTCCAGCGACTGCACAGCATCTCCTGCACCGTTTGGGCGTAACACTCTGTGACATGAAGCGGAGGACGATGTTTTGATGTGAAAAGTTTCAGCGTCCGGCACCGGTGCCCTCTGCGATGTCTTGCAACCTGCAGGAGGAAGTCGTGGAGCGAGTTCTTTTGGCGGACCAGGTGATGAAAGCCTGCTACAATGGTCGTTCAACGAGCTGTCCTGGCTGGAGCGTACCGCACTCGTGTTGCTGCCAGATGACAAGCGCAAGCTGAGCATTGTGAAAAATCGTGTTTCTCTGAGAATGGCCATTCATGCTGTAGCCCACGAAGGAGTTTGTGGACGTGGATGACGTTGGAGCCTTTGCGGTGTTCCTCTGCAGCGACGCCGCACGGTCGATAACAGGATCTTGCCTCTCGATGGATGGCGGCTGGACGGCACGATGATGAACATGCCTAGAGGTATCCAGAGGGGCGTCTGGCAACTGCGTAAATCTGTAGTTTACAAGGGACCGACATACTGGCCGCATGCGTCAGTCAGTACTGGAATGCTGACGGATCATTGATTGTGAAGACAAACTGCAGTGGGCTGTAAACTTGCAGCAGGTTTGGAGATGCTTGACCTCTCCACTCACAGCAGGGAACCCGTATAGACAACAGGCTCATATGTTTTGAAGCCAAGTTGCTTGCACTGTGCCCCACTTCATCGCAACTTCAATGACGTGCCAATCTGACAACCAGAGAATTGCCCTGCCCCCCAAGGGGCGGACGCAAACTTCGTATTGCCAACGCCAATCGCGGCTCGAACTGAGCTGCACACAAAACTTGTACAACTCTTGCGAATGGCAGCAGTCAATGCGCTGGCTGCTCTAGCGGCTTCAGTCCTGGTGGATGATGTCTGCACGTACACATGAAAGCCACGTCGGGATCGAACATTAAGTATGTGCGACCGTCACAGGTCCTTGGAAGATAGCACCTCGAAAATGACTTTCAGCAGAAGCAGATGCTGGGGACCATACGCAAGTCAGCACAGCAGCGTGCAGATCTTGCCAACAGCGTCACAGGAGCGGGGCTGCGTGCGCACCAGGGCCGTTCTGCAGCCAGATCTGAGTCGGACAGCAGTTGAAGGAGGTGCGGATGACCAGCATGGCCGCTTCCGCCACGTCGGCGGGGTAGATCATCTTGTCAAAGTGTGCGTCAGTGCGCACTGACGTCATTGACGAGTTGATGTAGGCTGCGCAAAACGAAAAGACAGGCTGCTCAGGTGGAGGTGCTCAGGACGTGGGTGGGGACATGTGTGGAGAGCAGGAAAGAGTTCACAAAGCTGTTGAGATTGTCAGAGACTGACAGATGGAGAGGATCCAGGCGGCACGCTTTCCAGTGTGGGGCTTGCAACACCACACAACGGAACAAAAATGCTGCTGCACAAACGAGACAGCCACTCGAAGCTGCAGCCACGCCTGAGGCGAACACGAGAGCTCAGAATGCTGGAATGATGGAAAGCGACCGCAAAGCTCTTGCCAATCCAGCGGTCTGAGAACTCACTTTAACGGCAAAAACTCACCCGGGTTGATGATGCAGACCTTGATGCCGTGGTGGCGCAGGACCTCGAAGGCGGACATGAAGAAGCCCAGCACCGCGTGCTTGGTGGCCACGTAGGAGCACTGCTCCGGGTTCGCCGCCACCGCCGCCATGGAGCCTGTGTTGATGATGGCGCCGGCCTGTGGTCCGGGAAACCGTGAGGAATGGTTTCCAGGCTTCCGACAGCAGTGGCCGGGCTGAGCGGTGCTCACGACAGTGCGTGGAGCAGGTGGGACATGTAATGAGCTGTCGTGTGTAACACGGAATTGGGACACGCAGTTGGGACGTGCGATGAGCTGCTGGCGCTCAGCAGCATGACTTCCGAAAGCGTAGCTGCAGCGCTGCGGAAAGGGCCACGACAGCAGCGCTGCATGCGCCACGATTGCGCCACAGATGTACAGAGTGTCCTTCGTTCCTTGACTCACCCCGCGCTCGACGAGGGAGGGAGCCAGGCGGCGGGTGAGCCGCAGCGGGGCGCTCACGTTGAGCTGCACAGCAGGGACGGCAGGAGTCAGTCGAGATTCACTTGCAAGAGGGAAACGATTGCGAGATGCCGACTGCAGTGCGTTGCAATGTGAAAGCGTTACAATGTACCAACCCCAAAACTGTGTGCGTGTTGCCACCCCCAAAAACTTTGGGCTCGTATGAGCTGAGTTTTTAGCTCATGGCACCTTGAAGAGCTTGTCCCACTCGTCGGGGTCGCCCTCCAGGGGGCTGTCGCCGTTCGCCGCCAGGATGCCGGCGTTGTTGACCAGGATGTCCACGCCGCCGTACTTCTCCAGCACCTGCGTTTCTCGTTGACAACGATCTCAATGGATGGGCCTCAAATGGATGTTCAACGACCGCTGTCCAATGACTGCTGTCCATCGGCCGCTGTTGACACGCCTGTGTCGGCCGACGGGATTGCAATGCATCGATAATGCTGCAGCCTTGAGCATTCCCACGTTGTTATCCAGCAGGGTTGTCTGCAGCTTGCAAATGACAACAGAGTAGCGGCACCTTCTTGGCGAGCTCGTCGATCGCCGCTGAGTCGCTCATGTCGGTGGGCATGATGTCGATCTCGCCCGCCTTGCCCTTCAGCTCCGCTGCAAGCTGCAGCGGCGAGGACCAGGCATGTGGTAAACGGGCTCAAAAGTTTATGAATGGTCTATTGGCAGGTAGTATCGCCTGGAATGCATCCACATCGCTCGTGTGCTGCATACACGCAGGGCAGGTACGTTGGAGACCGCGCAAGTGGCGCGCAAACGCCCGGGCCTCGATGTGGACACACACGCCACTGCCACTTGATACACGAAAGACCACCACAAGCCTTCGTATGGGCGTGACTTGTGAGCACACCTTCTCCAGCTTGTCCTCTGACCGGGCCACGAGGATGAGATTGGCACCCTCCGAGGCGAGCTTCTCGGCGATCTGCCATCCCACACCGCGCGACGCGCCGGTGACCAGGCACCACTTGCCCTTCAGCTGCTCGCCGCGGGCGGCCAGGCCGACCTTCGCATATTCGTCGTCGCCAGACATCTGCACACACAAGGCAGACCTAAAGCGGATGTGGCACTGCGCGGAGCGTTCGGGGAGCAGGGGCCCATTATCACTTATTGCAGGCCTAGTAGGCCTGTAATCAGGCGCGTTTGGGAGTTTTGCATGCAGCCTGGAGTGCGGATAAGCGGTTGTGGTGTTGTTAATTTGTCTATGCCGTCGACGTCGCAGCCGCACAGCTCGCAATGCATGTACCAAGCTGTACGATTTGCTTATATGCACACGCTTCCAACAATAATCTGGGTGTAGCCCAGCAGGACACCAAGGCCACATCGAGCGCCAGGGGGTAGCTGCAAGCATCCAGCAAAGGAGTTCACCCTGGATTGTCTGTGGCTTCTGAGGCTGAGAGTGGTTGTCAGGCGCGCTAGAAGTCGTGTGTTGAAAGTATCGGACTGGTGCAGTGATTTGACGAGGCGCATAAGCTGCGCTCCCGTCTGGTGCAGGGCGTCGGTCAGGCGTCAGTAGGGGTGATTAAGTACTTAATATGTCATTATGTACTTAATCACCCCCCCCCCCCGGCCGGGGGGCACAGGGGCGTACATTTGATTGCCCAGCGTGGCAGATTGGGTTTGGGGGGAAATTGCGGCGGGCATGAACGTGTGCGAAAACATTTTGGCCACTCTGCTTTGGTTTGATGGGATGCAAAGGCTGGATTGCAGTATGTTGCTGTGCTTGTTCAGGCTTTGATCAGCTTGGAATGTAGGGGAGTCTTGTCCTGGTCAGGTGATGATAAAGTGGCATGCTCCCGCGCGGCCCGCTGCTGTTTGCTGACAGTGGCAGTGCCTGGCGGGCTCCCCCTCGTTTGAAGCCATGGCACGGATGTGTTGAGGCGCATGCCGCCTGCGTTTCGCCCTGGGGTCGACCTCAACCCCATAATGATACAGCCACACAGCCTCTACTGCGCATGCTCAACTGCGCCGAGCGCTTGTTATGGCCATTGATTGCGATGGAGATCAAACATGCATACTCGGCACGCAACTGCTCAATGGATCCCACTAGCGCCCAATAGACCGTCGCAGGGGAGGTTTGGAATGTTTCCTCGCCTTCATTTGCGCATCAGCATTGCCTGATGAAGGTCCGGCTCGTCCAATTTGCATACAGTGCCACATTCCACATGAGATCATTTCGACATTGAAACCTGACAGCCAGTCTCCCTGTGTTCAGTCCAGGCGACGGCAGCCGGGGGCATCACTTGCACCGGCGCTGCTCAGGGCATGCCATGCTCCATCTGACGGAAAAGCGGCTTCATGTCGGGAAACACGTTAACGCAGAGAATCTCCAGCACGCCATAGCCCAGCTGGAGCACGAACGTGGGGCTCTGCATCATGTCGAAGATGTCCTGCACACCGCTGCGCAGCACAAAACACAAGGCTCTCAGGCGACCATGCACAGAAGAAGCCCAGCTTGGGGTCCTTTCATCCAACTATTGACCAGCTCTTTACACAGCTTGGACCCCGCGTGACCTTGAAGGCCTGGCAGCCAACGAGGCGGATGAACGGGCCGGCGGCGTAGTGGGGGGACGACATCACGAGGGCATGCAGCCACAACCCTAGCCTGTCAACCGGTGCCTGGTGTAGGCCTGGCGGCCTACGAGGCGGATGAGGGCGGGCGGCGCGAGGTCGCTCCAACCATACAATGACAACTGGCATTCGGATATGACTGATACAGCCCAAGCGCGGACCTGGTACAGGCCAGGCGGCCTACGAGGCGGATGAGAGCGGGCGGCGCGAGCTCCCGGCAACTTTGTAATGACTTTTGACGTTCGACAAGCACCGCAATCAGGAGGGCTCCGGACCTGGTGTACGCCTGGCGGCCGACGAGGCGGATGAGGGCGGGCGGCGCGAGGTCGCGCAGCGCCTGCGCCAGCGCCTCCCGGATCTCCTCCTCGTCGATGGGCGGCGGCGTGTCGTCCGCCAGGAATTTTTCCGGCGTCATCGCCCAGTCCGCCGGCACGCCCTCCACCTGCGATGAGGAGGAGTTCCTTCTTACACACGCTCTCGATACTCAGCAGATTTTCACTCCAATACATGTGCAATGGAGAGTGTCGATACAACTTACCTGACAACGTGACACGAATGCAACGAGCCATGGGCTGAACAACAGAGCCCCCCTGCTGAGTGCTGCAGTCCGCCACTTGCCTGCGCCGCGGCTTGCAAGCAAGGGAGCCAGCGCACCGGGGGCTTTTTTCGCTCGGGGCGGTACATGAACCAGGTGCCGCCGGGCCACAGGGCGGCCTGGATGGCATGGATGGCGCGCGCGATGGTGTGCTCCTGCCGCAGCAGCCGCAGCTGCCCCAGCAGGAAGACATCAATGGCGCCGCCCGCCACCAGCGACAGCGCCTGCCGCCCCACCGCGTATATCTGCATTGTGCAAAATGTTTGTATTTGACTCAGTTGGAATCATTGCCAACAAGCAGAGTGAAAGATAAGGGAAGAATGGCCAGGCTGCAGGCCACCAGTGACAGCGCGTCGTGTACATTTGCGAGGGAATGGCGGGGGTTGGAATGCTGTCAACAGTTAGTGCTGCAGTTTGCAAAGGACGCAGTGAAGACAGCCTGGTGGCCACCACCGACAGCGCCTGTCGCCCCACCGCGCAGAGGTGCGCAGGGAAACATGCTGACAAGTGTGGTGTGATTTGCAGACATCACAGGTGGAGAAAGCCAGGCTGCTGGCTACCGGCGACAGCGCCTGCCGCCCCACTGCGTAAATCTGCGCAGGGAAACAAGTTTCTTGTCGGCTGGGTCATAGTTGGCAAACACATTCAAAGACCCATCAGGCCTGCTGCCCGCCAGCAACAACCGCTGCCGCCCCGTCACGTCAATCTGCAGGCAGGGGATGGCGTGCAGAGGGTCAAGGTCGCCGATGGCAGCTCAACATTTTGAGCTTGAAGACGTGGACACGGCGCCAAAGTTGTCTTGACAGCTCGAAACGCATGCATTGCAGCCAGCTTGCAGCAGCAGCAACATGTGTTCGGTTAGATGCAGTCGCGGTCAGACGTAGTCGGAGGATTCAGAGCTTTTGGTCTTGCACATCGGGACACAACATGCAGCAGCCAAGAAATCGACCAATCACCGTAACAGGCCGCGGGCGAAGATGACATCTATGCTGTGAATGTGAATGACACCTATGCAACTGCCCCTGGGACAAAGTGACATGCAGGGTTCCCTCAGTATTCAAATCCAACCTGTCGCCGGAAGAAGCCGCGGGAGCCGAGCTCGAAGATGACGTCCACGATGTCGTACAGCGGGCCGCTGACGCCGGCACTGTCCTCCCAGTCCAGGCCCCCCGCCCCCGCTGCCGCCTCCGCTTCCTGCATCGATGCCAGTGAGAGCATGCCATCGGACATGAGTGAATCGGCTCCAGTGCTTCCTGTGCAAGACCCAAACATGGCCTGATGCAGCGCAAAGCCCCAAAAGGTTTGGCCTTCGTCAGTGACTGTTGACAGCTGTATAGGCGTGAACGGCATGCAGCTCATGCACACATCACTGCGCGTCCAGATCAGCATCGTAAGGTATGGCGGGTAACACATGCAGGAGCGCTGGCATGCAAGCTCGCTGCACCGATATGGACAAAGCCAGGGCGCTCCGGCAGCGCACCCTGGCTGGCTTGAGCGCCGACTTGTCGACCGCGTGCAGGTTGCCGCCAGGCATGCTGTTGGTTCGCGCCGTGACGCCGCACTCCAGGTGTCCGCCGTCGCCCGGCGCCCGCGGGTCTGACACATCTGCCGCCACGCCGTCCGCGCCAGAGTTTTGGAGGCCGAGCTCGCCGCTGGCGGCCGGCGCAGACTCTGCGAGCCTCGCGTCGTAGCCCCAGGGCTGGCCACCATTGACGGCGCCGGAGGAGGGACTCGCGCCGTCATTACCGGCAGCGGAGCGCTGCGCTGGCGAGTCGGGGCCGCCGCCCGCCTCGTTCTGCGAGCAAATTTGAGATTCCAGTGACGCGCAAGGCGGTGATCTCTGCACGTCGCCGCCAAACAGCTTGACGGAGGACAGCTGACTCTGCCAGTTTCGCTGGGCTCCCGTGCTTCCGCAGCTGCTCGTAGAAGACGCACCGCAAAAGGCATGTAGGCGACGGTTTCCAGCACCACATCATGTCAGACTAAAGGTTGCTACAGACTTTGCCGCACCGGCCGCAGCGACGAGGCCACGTTGCGCGCGCCGGCGGAGGCGGTCTTGCCGGCGCGGCTCAGCATTGCCGCCGCGCCGCCCAGGCCGCCGAGCACCTCGCGGCCCGTGGCGCTGGCCGCGCGCTTGGCCTTGCCGCCCATGGCGTCCGTGAAGGAGCCGGTGCGTCCCGCGACAGACACCACCATGCTGCTGGAGCGCTGCACCGCAGCGGCGGGCAGCCACCCGCCGCCGCCGCCACCACCGCCGCCGCTGGGTGTTGCGCCATAGATGACGGCCGTGCTGGCGGCGGCGCCGCTGGTCGGCCCGCCCCTGCCGCCTGCGCCGTCGTTCAGGGGCGGCGCGGCGTCCGGAGCCGGCGGCGCGGGACTGCCGGAGCGCGCCGCAGGGCTGTTGTAGCTGATGGAGTCCATGCGGGCATGGCAGCCGCCGCCACCGGCAAGGTTTAGGGACCGCTGCGACGGCGGCGCTGAGCCCGGCGGCGGCGGCGACTCGGAGTCGTCCCGCCGCGCAGCGCGGGCGGCCCGCGTGGGGCTGCTGCTGGCGCTGTTGGCGCGCCGGCGCGCCGCTTCGTGCGTGCCGCCGCTGCCGCCGCTCGCCATCACCTTCAGGTTCTGCGAATTGCCCACAGCGCACACAATGCTTCAAGACATCTGCAACAGTTGAGCTGATTTGATCTGATCGTGATGCGCGTCACGACGCCGAGTGTGCCAACCGACACAACATAGCCAGGCGAAGCGTGTTGTCACAACGGCCGAGGGCCACTGCCAAGGGGCCGCTCACAGCGCTGCGGATTGCACATCCACAGGAAGGAGGCAGCACTCGCCTTGCTGCTGCGGGAGCGCGACTGCAGGGTGATGCCCGGCGGCAGCTCGGGCGGCGGCACCAGGTTCCGCGCAATCGCTGCCACACCCTTCTTGCGCGTCACCTGCCAGCCATGTGGAAATACATTATTGGAATTGCCTTAGACAGCAGGTGAAGCATTAGCCGTATGCGTTTCGCGCGATCGCCGCCACGCCCATCTTGCGCGTCACTCTGGGCAAGGCAACTTCCTTTATCAGAGTGCTGTATCATGATGCCTCGGGCAAGAGGTGAGACTTGGTAATGACCATGTGCTTCAACCTCACGACCGACTCCCCCATGCTGCGTTTGCCTGTCACCTCCAACCACCTTCCAGACGACAGATTGGTAGGGAAACCGGTGGGAGACCGGGGCCGTCCTTATATTTCCGTTGCGCAATCATCACCTCCAGCTCGGAGGCGATGTCGCCGGCAAAGCGCTTGACATTGAACTTGGCGGTGCCGAGTTGCGTTCCCACGGCCCGCAGGAAGCTGCCGTCTTCTTCCAGGTCGTACATGTCGCTCCATGGCGACAGGAACTGCCACACCTCCTTGGTGCCTGCACGCGGGAATTTGAAGGGTTTAAATTCGTGAGGTGGAGCCTGGTAGCAGGTAACCAAAGCTTTTATTGCATTTAGTCTGCAGAGATCACGGGCTTTCAAGGGCAAGTGCTGTGGTGCACCTTGGTAGGGCAAGGTCTGGCGAAAGGGGGGCCACGCACGGCAGAAATCGGGGTTGTCGAGCAGGAAGCGCAGAAGGATGAAGAGAGATGCAAAGACTTCAAAACTGGAAGAAATTTGTACAAAACAGAAAGAACACACGGCAGAGGTTGGGATCGCCGAGTAGAGAGCGCAAGTAGGTGTCCAGCGAGTCGCGGCGCTCCTCCACAAAGTCCACGCTCAGCGCGTGGAAGAAGATGCGCTTTGGCGGCAGCCGCAGCTTGTACGCCGGGTACCTGTTTGATGTCGGAATGTGGAAGTCTGTCATTGAGCCTTTGAATATTCTTAGGTACTCATCGGTGTCGGCCGCAACATGGCTGTGGAAAGTATATACCGAGATGGAGACGAAGCATGATATATGAGTATGTTTGCACACCGCCTGGGCCTGCAGGTTCGTTTGGTCCCACCGCCGTGCTGTGCACTAACACAACACGCTGGCTGGTGCTTTGCTCGGGGCTGCGGCGCACCCGCGCAGGGAGCGGTGCAGGGACTCGAAGTGGCGGAAGCGGCGCGCGATCGTCCACTCCCCCGTGTCGTCCGCCACCCTGATGACGAACATGACGACATCCTTCGAGCCGCCTGACGTCAGCTCCGCCGCCACCACCTGGCAGCCACAGCAGCGACGGGTGGGCGACAGCAAAGAAAGCCTAAAACAGAAGTTTTGCTGGAGCGGCCCTTTGAACTTCCTGTCGTCGCACCCAGCTGCCTTGACCCAGAGCGATCCATGCAGGTGCGCAGCAAGGCTGCACCGCAGCCAGGACATGACACGATCCCCAAATGGTTGCGATGCGCTTGCCGGGAAGGGACGAGACCAGCAACAGACAGTGTGTTGGGCGACACCGGCACGGGTGTCACACCTTGGCGCGGGGCCGCCCGATGAACCTGTGCACGTGCTCCAGCTCCGCCCGGGACAGCTTCTCCTCCGATTGCGGCTGCGGCTGCTGCTGCTGTTGCTGCGGCAGTGGCTGTCGCTGCAGACCAGGCGCCTCATCCTCTGATGCAGATGTGGCGGGACCCGACCGGCTCTGGGCCCTGCGCAACATGGGCATGCAGCCGCTTGAGCACGATGTTTGGTCCAACTGCCGGTGTCATCCCAGAAACGATCAGCAACACTCCTCGCAGAGCGGGCTTGAAGGTGCAATGTGTTGCACGCGGAGCTTTGACACGCTGCAAAATGGCTGACGAGGCCGGCGTCATGAGCTTCAGAATGACAGGTTTCTGCGTTGGCTGGCCCTGCGGCACGCACCGCAGCTCCTCGGCGATCTCGTGGCCTACGGCCTCGATGACGGAGCCGGCGGCCTGCGCCGAAGGGCGGGCGCTGCGCACCACATCCTCCCTGTGCAGCGCGCCCGACGCTGAGGCCTGTGTGGACCCACAGCTGTAGTGTTTACCATCCGGACACAGACTCGACCTACTTCCAAGGATATTCAGGGAGGACGCTGCGCACCACGTCCTCCATGTGCAGCACGCCCGACGCCGAGGCCTGCAGCCTATCACATGCTGCATGGTTTGACACTCGGAAACATGGCATCACCATGGCGGCCTGCGCCGCGCGGCGGGCGCGGCGCACCACATCCTCCCTGTGCAGCGCGCCCGACGCCGACGCCTGTGTGGACCCACAACAAAATCTTACGCTATCTAACACACACTACATGAGCGCGCTGCGCACCACGTCCTCCCTGTGCAGCGCGCCCGACGCCGAGGCCTGTGCGGAACCAAGATGCAAACGTGTCACTCGTTCAGAGTTATCGCACACGGACGCGGTAAACCATGGCCTTCCTGTGGTGTGCCTATGACGCCGAGGCGTAGAGGAGGTGAGAGAGCGAGCTGTCGATGGGCCTGCCTTTCGTCCAAAACTCCTCGGAAATAAGCTTCTCTCAGCTTGCTGATCACTTCGTATGGGACATGCGAGGTCATTTGCTAGTTGCAAGTTTTCAGGTGCATGCCGCCAAGGGGCATAATTGGTGTGCAACTCTGCAGTGGGCGCAGGTCATTGTGTGGAGGCAGGGTGAATCAATGGGATCTGGTTCCACACCTGTGCGAGCGAATCTGCCATGGTTGCCGCGGCGTCACAGGCCGGGCTCGCGGCTGGCGGGGAGGCGGCAGCAGCAGCACCGCATGCGGCGTCTGCCTCGCCCGCCTGCCTCGCCGCAAAGGCGTCGCTGATGTAGCGATCCCCCTGTAGCTCGTCCTGCGGCGCATTGGTTGCCTGTCACATACTTCACTTGTCAGTGAGTCCGCAATGCAGCACGTTACAGGGACTCGAGGGGCAAGCGCGGAGGGCAGTGGAGAGGATTAGCAGATTATGCAGGCGAAATTGCGATTTAAATCAAGGCAACAAACCTCGTGTGTTCGCAGGGGGGCTGCAGTAGGCGCAGGAACATGTGCAAGGCACGTTCGCACCGTTGGGCCGGCGCCAGCGGACGTGCCGCCGCCACCGCTGCCGCTACGGCGATGCGCCTCGCGTGCCGTGTCGGCGGCTGACAGCCGCTCCCGCGCCTCGCGCTTGGTGGCGCGCTGCTGCGCGCTGGACTGGGTCTCTGACTCCACGCTCGCCCGCAGCCGCTGCTCGAAGTCCCAGTGGCCTGTAAGATGAGAATTATCCGCAGGGATCAAGCGCCGAGGGCCGGATCCGATGCACCGAAACTAGGGTGTCGGCACTCGAGGCTTGAGTAGTACCTGAATGGCTGCGGATCAATGCCGGAGCAGGCTGCGAGAAGATGTCGTGGCAACATGGCTTTCGTGCCGTCCGTGTGATGCAACTCATGAAGGGACAACAATGCGCCTTCGAGAGATGAGGCTGTGGGTGCAGCGGTAGGCGGCTTCGCACCCTTCATGGCATCGGTCTTTGCGGCTTTGAACAGCTGCCGCTGCTCCTCCTCCATCTGCGCGCCCAGCTTTGCGGCCGGCTCCGGCGACTGCAGCGCCCCCAGTGCCAGCTGCGGCAGGGAGCTAAAAGTTGGACCGTGTGCACATTTCTGCCTGGAAGTGCGCTGCTCCTCCTCCATCCCCGCGCCCAGTTCTGCGGCCGGCTCCGGCGACGCAGCGCCCCCGCGCCAGCTACGGCAAGAGACATATTCAAGGGTGTGTGACCCCTGTTGTGACCTGTGTGTCCTGGGTCTGCGCCACTGCGCCGTATTCACGTTGTCGAGGGTGTAAGGCGTGAAGCATAACATGAGATGGCGCAGCATCCTCAATTCTAATTCTAGAACACAAGTTCTGAATCCTGGAACGTCCAACAACCGTTGTGGTGTGCACTCACCTTGTTGAGGGTGTAGGGCGTGAAGTAGAACATGAGGTTGCGCAGCACAGCGGATCCCAGCAGCTCGCGCGCCACCGAGCGCACCATGGTCTTGCTGCTGTCCGAGCGGTCCAGCAGAAACGCCGCCAGCCCCTCCGACACCATGCGGATCACCTGCGGGATGATTTTACGGGTCAGGAGTCACCAGCAGTCCCAACAGTGCGCGCAGCTTACTGCACCGTGCGTCCATCGACTGTGTTTCACACCCGACCATGATGAAGACCAGCTGAAGCCATCAGGCAAGTCGGCATCGAGGCCCAGCAGACGTGCCACACGCCATGCTCCGTGCAAACGCGGTGGATGAAGTGGGCGCACTCACCCGGCAGTGCTCGTCAGACGTGCAGGCCAAAGCCAATCTGTATGTCTGATAAAAGCGCCAAATGCCCTCTACCGCAAGCGCCGAAACCTTCATACCCGACATTGGCCGTCGGGCATGCATAGCGCGGGAGGCAAGTTTCGCTTCGAAGACCGCTTGACGACCAGACACTTTCACAGCGCTCAAAGGCGTCGATCCGGTAATGGCCGTCAGGGGTGCACGGTGCAAAGCTCAGCATGCCCTTTGATTGGATCATACGTCACGGTTTGTGGCATGTTTGAGAGAGCATCTTCTCACCCGGTAGTGGCCGTCGGGCGTGCACAGCGCGGGGTGCAGGTTGCCCTCCGCCTTCATCTCCTGCTGCAGCGCGCGGTCCCACGCCGCACTGGACATGTCCCGGAAAACGGCGCCCGGCCCGCGCGCCCGCTGGATGCTCTCCCGCGTGTACCGAAACAGGTCCACCTGCTCCATCACCAGCTCCGACAGGTCCCTGCACGACAAGCACAATAATGTCACGTGAATCTTTCTGTAGTGTCTGCCGTGTGTTGTGTAGTGCCCGCAATGTCATCAGCGTGTACCAGAACAGGTCCACCAGCTCCCTCACCAGGCCCGACAGGTCCCTGCAGTTTGTAGCACATTGCGGTTTCATTTCTGTCTATGATTCCGTCAGCGTCGGAAGAAACAGGTCCGCCTGCTCCATCACCAGCTCCGACAGGTCCCTGCGGTTCTGATGCCATGTTTAGGCGTGATGTGTAGGGGTTGACATCGCGGTGTTTGAGGTCTAAGATTATACAAGTGGTACGAAGCACCGGTCCACCTGCTCCATCACCAGCTCTGTCAGGTCCCTGCATTTTTAAAGACGCAATGCTGTTTCCTTGCCGTCTGCAATGTCGTCAGTGTTGGAATATCTGGTCCACCTGCTCCATTTGTAGCTCCGGCAGGTCCCTGAGCAAGTCACATGCAGTTTCATGCGTCTGCCTTGGCATCACCATGCCACTGAAATTACTGCCCGCACACCCAGCGGCTTGGCGGCAGTCGGAGGGCGTCAGCATGCGCAGTGTCCTCAGATGGGGAGGTGCTTCCGATCAAATTCCACTTCAGTATCAAATTCCACTTCAGTATCAGATTCCTGTTCACCTGAGTACCGCGCGCAGGTCCACAAGGCGCGACCGCGCCGCCAGCTCGCCAAACGCGCAGTTGAGCGCTCGCCGGATGTCCGCCGGAAACTCCCGGTCAGGCGTCAGGTACGCGTACCAGGCGTCGTACACAAACTGCACGGCACAACGCAGATCATACTCCTTTTCTTGGCGCATTGAGCGTCGCACACAAATTGCAGAGCACAGTGCTGGTCCGACTGCAGAATCTGCTAGATTTGAAATGGCAATTGTGCTGGCATGGTGCTGCCCCTGCGGCAGCGTGCCGCAGCATTGAGAAGACCATCTCCGCAATGCATTCCTGTCGACTGTGGCCTTGAAAGCTGTCGGCAGCAGACAGCCGTGGGCAGAGCCCCTGCGATGCGCAGCGCATGCAAAAGGCACGCCGTCTGCCCTATATCAACTGCCAGGCATGTCACTGGCCTCTGGAAAAATGCTGCCGCATTGCATCTGCCCAGCACCGCCAGGCATTGAGAATTTTTTCTGTTCATTGATCTGCAGGATGGTATTGCCGCACAGCGTCTGCCTTGCCCAACCACTGCATCCGCAATTGGAAAAGAATTTGCCGACGTGCCGGTGAGCACAGCTTCCTGTGTCACTGACCTCCTGGATGATGCTGCCGCACAGCGTCTCCCAGGCGTGCTCCACCAGCGGCGCCTTGACTTTGTCACGCCAGCGCGCATCCGGCTTCTGCGGCCCGCCGCCTGGGAGCTTCCAGTCGCCGCCCGCACCACTCGCCCTGCGGCTGCGCCAGTTGCTGCTGCTGGGCCTGGCATCGCCGCCGTCGCGGCAGAGGATCGCCCATGCAAGCGCCGCGACCACCGCCACCGAGATGGGGATGTTGAGCCACAGGTGGCTGCTTGTTTCTGCGGCACACAAGGCAAGGTTGATGCTGGCGTCCGTTGGATGTGCCAGCTTGCAGAGAATAAAGACGATTGATTCATGATGGAGGACAGGCAGGTTGCGGCGCGGCAAGGTCCTCACTGGTCAGCAACCACGCCACGGCCAGGACGACGGCCCCAAACTTCAGCAGTCGCTGCGCGGAGTGCTCCAGCACAAAGCCTGGTCCGACCGGCTGATGGGCCACATCAGCCTGGTCCTGCTCCGACATAGAAGCCGATGTTGTTGGTGGGAATTTACATGACAAGCCGGTGTGTGCCCGGCCCCAAGTCAGGCTTCTAGTGTTTGGTCTTGCTGAATGTTTGATGAAGCAAATCTGCCAGACAGGAAGTAGCAAATGGTTGAGATGGGAGATGTGTTCCGTAGGCCAACGACTCTATCTGATGCTGCCGATAACAACGGCAACGAACCACGACCACGGACGGACTGATCACAACATTCAATAACATAAGTATGAAAGCGCGAGATCGTCAGATCGTGCAAAAACAGGGAGGGAGGCGAAGCAGGCGTCGGGGGAAACTGCGTCACCGCGGCAAAGTCTCCTGGCGGACCTGCGAGATTAGTTCGCGGCAAAATGGTGTCGCTTCGGGGCTTGGTCACGTCGGGAGATGATCGAGTGTATGCAGGAAAGTTTGCTGAATGGGTCGCCCGATCCGCCCGATTGGCAGTTCACGCAGTCGTCGTCAGTCGTCAATTGGGTGGCTGGCGGCAGCGCCAAGTATTGATTGCACTAGTCATCAGCCACTGTCTGATGCAGTTGACTGCATGGACTTGGTGCTTGGTCAGAGCTTACACATTTTTGGGTCGCTAAACAATAGCGTCCGTCAGAGCCCGGCTCGGAAGCCTGTCCCACTATTCAACACTCTCTTCTCTACAGCGCCTGCCCGAGGCGCTCCCCCTTCCCCTGCTTGGCCCCAGAAATGCAAACAAGAACCCCGGGAAGAATATGCTGATCAGAGCTCGTCGTGGTCGCCGAGGTCCTCCTCTGCGCCGCCCTCGCCGCCGGCGCCGCCCGAGGCGGCGTACGCCTTGCTGACGACCGGGTTGGCCACATCCTCCAGCTCCTTGAGCTTCTCCTCGTAGTCCTCCTGCTCCGCGTCCGAGTTCTCCTGTGGACACAGGACACCACCAAGCATCAGCATTGGAACTGTGTAAGTGTTCATCATCAGCCAATTGCAGCACACAAGACTGCTGGTGTGTAAGGTCATGTTTGCAGCCACTCACACACAGCAGGTGCCAGACCCGTACCCGCGGCATTGCAGCAGCAGCAGCAGCAGCAGCAGGCAGGAAGTCAGGGGAAAAAGGGGACGGCAGCGCACGTCGAGCCACTCGAGGGTGTCGGAGACGGCCTTTTTGACGGTCTCCGCGTCCTCCTGGCTGACCTTCTCCTTCAGCTTGTCCTCAATGCTGGACTTGATGTTGTACACGTACGTCTCCAGCTTGTTGCGGGCATCGATCTTGCCCTTGACCTTCTTGTCCTGTGGTGAACATCAATTGGCGGCTCGGCGACAGCTGCGCGGTGTGACTGTGCAGCCACAGGATGCGCCAGCTGCTGGCGTGAACCATCATGCAGTGACCACGCTGAAGCCAAACTGTCCCGACGGAAAATCCTGGCGCACCCAAGAGGCCAAAGAACCGGCGGCAGCAGCGTTGGCAGCAGGTGCAATGCGAGCCTTTAGGTTCTGAGCAGAAGTCAGGTCATTTTGACATCCGCCCCCACCTGCTCGGCAAACTCCTCGGCCTCCTGGACCATGCGGTCGATGTCGTCCTGGCTGAGGCGGCCCTTGTCGTTGGTGATGGTGATCTTCTCGGACTTGCCGGTGCCCTTGTCCACGGCGCCGACGTTGAGGATGCCGTTGGCGTCGATCTCAAAAGTGACCTCGATCTGGGGGGTGCCACGCGGCGCCGGCGGGATGCCCGTCAGGTCGAAATTGCCCAGCAGGTGGTTGTCCTTCGTCATCGCGCGCTCGCCCTCAAACACCTGCGGCGGCAAGCAATGGCATCAGTATGTACTAGGACGCCAGGCTCATGCCAACTATCATCGTTTGCTGAAGCCAAGGCTGCTCTCGGCCTCAGTGCATCCCATGCCACGAAGACAGCATTGTCCGTAGCACTCGGCAAGCGCAGCTTGGACGATGGCGACACAGGCTGATTCTGCTGAAACTACACGCCACAGGCGGCTGCTGACCTTGATGGACACGGTCGACTGCTGGTCCTGGTAGGTGGTGAAGGTCTGCGACTTCTTGGTTGGGATGACAGTGTTGCGGGGGATGAGCTTGGTCATCACGCCGCCCACGGTCTCAATGCCCATGGACAGAGGGTTCACGTCCAGAAGCAGGATGTCCTTCACGTCGTCGCCGCCGTCGCCGCCGAGGATGCCGCCCTGCAGCACATTTGCAAGTCAATGTCAGGGGCTGAAGCTCAGAAGCAGACATGATGCTGCGGCATGTGCAAAGTAGGCTGACACACTGTCTGGCAGCTTCTGGCAAATCGTGGGCGGCATAGCAAGGGCAGAGCAGACAGTGCCGGGCACTGGATCAACTGCCAATTGCAGGAGCGTGCCCAGACGAGGATCGCATGCCGGCGCAGGAGCACAGCCGATAGAAATGCAGGGCTAATGCGATGGAACCGCTGGTGTACTACTGATATCGTTCTAGAAGAAGCGCGCCTGGACTGCCGCGCCGTAGGCGACGGCCTCGTCGGGGTTGACGCCCTTGTTGGGCTCCTTGCCGTTGAAGAAGTCCTTGATGAGCTGCTGCACCTTGGGGATGCGCGTGGAGCCGCCCACCAGCACGATCTCGTGGATGTCGTCCTTCTTCATGTTGGCGTCGTCCAGCGCCTGCAGCAACAAGCGGGATTCAAAAACGCCATGAAGGTAACGATAGTTTTCTATATATACCCCTGCTGCAATACACCATTCGAAGACTGCAGTGGAGCCATGTACAAGTTGGACTCGGGCAGGCGCGTGTCAATCGTGCTGTGCAGACCAGCTGCAATGCAAGCTGCAAAGACCTCACACACCATGCAATGCAAGCGTCCTCCATGTTGCTGTGTCCGCCCCGACATCCCGTTCCGCTTTACCAGTCGGCCACCCAGAGCTGAGCAACTACTGCTGAATGCCCCTCTCACCTTTTTGACGGGGCCCAGGGTCTTCTTCAGCAGGTCGCCGACCAGCTCCTCGAACCGGGCGCGCGTCAGCGGCTCCGAAAGGTCGACGCCGTCAGCCAGGGACTCCACCTCCACGCGGACCTGCGACGGCCAGGGTTTTACGTATCAGCACAACCCACCAGCATTGACTGGGTAAAGATCCTTGTGCTTTGGCGCGGGCGACGAGACGCTCCTGTGCATGGGGCGGCAACGAGAGGCACAAAGCAAGTGTTGGTGCAGGGTGCCAGGGCCCACCTGGTGCTGGCTGGACAGCGCACGCTTCGCGCGCTCAGTCTCGCGGCGCAGCTTCTGCATGGCGCGACTGTCCTTGCTGATGTCGACCTGCAGTCAGCAGCAGTCGCTGTCAGCACACTCTGGTCGTCTGTGAGGAGCATTCGACCAGCTGCTGCCGGCGCTGTTCCCTGTTACCGCGAGTGCAGATGCCCCAAACACGGCATGGGTCCATGGCGGCGGCGTGACACTTTTCTAGGGCATGCCAGTTTTGGTTCACATCATGCCGAGGTCAAGCCTACCTTGTACTTGCGCTTGACGAGCTTCATGAAGTACTCCATCACGCGGTGGTCAAAGTCCTCACCACCCAGGTGGGTGTCGCCGGACGTCGATACCACCTGCGCATGCGGGAAGGGCTTGCTCAGCATCACGCCCTGAGGATACGGTGGACCCAACAGCATTCACCAGTGTCAGGCGTGTTCGTTTTGTTTGGGCGTCCTGCGCAGTCTCTCGACTGCTGGCAGCAACGCAGATGCGATGGCCGTCAGCGCTTGTGACGTTGCACCATATCACTCTCACACCACTCGTCTGCCGCGGCAAAAACACATCTCCAACCTCGAAGACGCCGTTGTCGATGGTCAGGATGGAGACGTCGAAGGTGCCACCGCCCAGGTCGAAGACCAGGATGTTGTGCTCGCCACCCTTCTTGTCCAGGCCGTACGCGATGGCCGCCGCCGTCGGCTCGTTGATGATGCGCACCACGTTCAGGCCCGCAATCGTGCCTGCGTCCTTCGTCGCCTGCGAGAAGTGGGCAGAGAGCGTCAGCAAGGGCAGGAAGAGAGCGTCCGTCCGCAAAAGCGGCGGCATCAGGGGCTGGCGAGCTGCGGCAGGGGCTCCAAGCAGTCTGTGGCTGGTGCGCCCAGTGCCACCTCCCTAGTGCCAGACTTGCTTGCCAGCTGCGCCCGTCTCAAACAGGCTGCGGAAGGATTTTGATTGTGGACAGGCGGAGCTGAGGGCTTACAGACATCGGGAAGGAGCTTGCTTGGATTGCACCTGGCGCTGGGCGTCGTTGAAGTATGCGGGAACCGTCACCACGGCGTTCGCCACCGACTTGCCCAGGAACGCCTCAGCGGTGTCCTTCATCTACGCATTCCAATAAACGACAACTCTCAGGCATGCACTGAAGCCGTCCACAGCGGCGCATCGAGCAACTCTTCCAGCCCTGCATATGTTGGAGGTTTCAGGAAGGACCGATCTGCAGACAGCTGGTCAGCAGGCGAACATCTGTTCCGCAGGCATCCGCAGGCAAACAGCCGATCAGCAGGTAAACGCAAGGACGGCCAGGCTGTGTGTGCACACCTTCGTCAGGATCATGGCAGACACCTCCTCCGGGGAGAAGGACTTGGTCTCGCCCGCAATGTCCACAGACACGTGCGGCTTGCTCGCCTTGTCGACGACCTTGTAGGACACCATCTTTGCGTCGCGCTGTACCTCCTTGTCCGCAAACCTGCGCAGTTTGCCGCCAGCCACACGTCAGCTGCCTGCTGACGATTCCAGTGGTAGATGCAGCAGGCGCAGCTTGACCATCAGAGGACGCCTGTCCAGGCGTTGCAATAATGCACAGCTGCCTGCAGAGCATGGAAGACGTCACGCCAGCAGCGTGATTGCTCGTGTGATGGCACCAGAGCAGGCTCACTTGCGGCCGATGAGGCGCTTCACGTCGTAGACAGTCCGCTCCGGGTTCGTCGTGGCCTGGTTCTTTGCAGCGTCACCGATCAGCCGCTCTGTGTCAGTGAACGCCACGTACGAGGGTGTGATGCGGTTGCCCTGGTCATTGGCGATGATCTCCACTTTGCCGTTCTTGTACACGCCCACACAGGAGTCTGCGTCAAGCCACAGAGCGCATGTTCAGAGGGGTCGTGGCGCAGTGCTGCAGGCCAGCTGTACATGTCATGCGGCAGACATGCAACAGACAGAGCTGCACCAAGTGTTGGCGGTGCAGATGGTGTGCTCTGTGCAACTGCGGGATACTCACATGTTGTGCCAAGGTCAATGCCGATGACTGTGCCCAACGCTGGGGCTGCGTCATCTGCGGCGAGGCACAGTGTGCCGAGCGCCAATGCTGCCGCTGCAGGAATAGCAAGACATGAGTCAGCTGCGCCCTGGAGGAGAAGGCGCCGTTGCAGGTGTGGAGTTGCGCCGCAAGTGGCTCCGCAAGGCATGTGCATGTGCCTTTGCAAGTGCATACAACAAGCTCGCAACAGCACAGCCCGAATCTGGTCAAAGATGTTGCTCACGGTTTGGCAGTGAGATGGCTGCTGCACCAAATATTGGCTGGTGGCAGTACTACTCACTGGCTGGTCAGTGCGAGACGCAGTCGTGCTTGCAAGCATTGCAATCATGCGCAACACAGGAATTACGCATGTCTGCGTGCCAGTCGAGCGCAGTTGCAAGAGCATGAACGTGGAGCTTTTGGATCATGCCAGATACGGCTAGCTTTTAGGACTGTGCATGTCTGGCTATACAGGCATGAAGAGGATGCCGCACGCACCCAGAAGGCACAGCGAGTGCCGAAGTTTCATTGCTGCTGCTGTTGTGCAACTCCCAGCGGTGAACCAGTCGCTGACAGCTGATGGCGATCAAGTTTCCGCCGGCTCACGCTCCCGCCGTCCGCTTCGCCCTGTCGCGACACGTGTGCTGCGTCTGTCACCGCGTCTGAAGTGCTACTCGACTGAATGTGGAAGGAAACAACTGCAGCAACGCGTCTCCTGCAACCAGCCTGCCGCACACTAGAGTCCCATGTGTGAACGCTGGTGCAGCCAATGGGGTGCGTTGGCGCGAAGGGTTGTGATTGGCCGGGACCACGGGAAACCAAAGATCTGCAGCTCGCTCTGCAAGTCACAGCCTGAGGCTGGGCTGTGCAACTGTGTGCACCATTATTCGTCTTGGAATCGGCTTTGACGAGGATCCAGAACGTGGTGCATTGCTGGGCGCTCAGCACAAGATGGCCCGGGCGATGCGCTGTTTACTTTTGATCGCGCTCGTCGCCAGCGCGACGCTGGCCGGTAGGACGATGTGCTCATTGCATGCGTACCGTTACCTTGTGTTCCGGCTAGACGTGCAACATGTGTGCATGTTGTGAGCCTCTGGATTTGCTGCGTGGCAACTGGTTGATGGAAGAGATCGAACTGCTATCATCCACGCAGTGCAACATGTTGTGGCTCAAGAGGAGGACGCTGCTGCCTCTGAGACAGTGGTAGACACTGGCTCTTCCACGGCTCCTGATGCGGAAGCAGTGCTGAGGTGACCGCCGCCGCACCTGGTGCCTTGCAGCAAATGCCGCTGCAAAGCTCTTGATGGCGGATAATCACTGGCACGATATGCAATAAGTGTACTTCACAAGACTTGTAGACAGGCTTCCTGCTATGCGAGGCGGTTGATGGTGTGCCATCATGTACCGCAGCGAGGAGACGCCTGCCTCGACAGACCCACCCCCAGAGGCCGCCTCAGCCGCCGAGTCAGCTGCCGTCACTGATGTCGGCACGGACGCCGCCGCTGCGGCGCAGCCGCACGCGCCGCGCGCCGGCGCGCAGAAGTTCGAGTTCCAGGCGGAGGTGTCCCGCCTCATGGACATCATCATCAACAGCCTGTACTCCAACAAGGACATCTTCCTGCGGGAGCTGATCTCCAACGCCGCCGACGCGCTCGACAAGCTGCGCTTCCTGTCGCTCACCGACAAGTCTCAGCTGGGCGAGGGCGACGACTCCAAGCTGGACATCCGCATCTCGGTGCGATTGCCACTTCAGTATCTTCACCGCTATTGCTTACCATCAAAGCTGTCATGAAGCGTGTGCTGACATCCCCGCCATGTGTGCCGGCATGGCATCTGGCCCCTCTGGTACAACATCTGACCAAGGGCTGGCATCTTAGCTCTCCTGCAGCAAACTGCACAGTGCCTGACACGCCACCATCTCGGGATTTGTCTAGGTGGAGCCCGCCAAGCGGCGGCTCACCATCCGCGACCGCGGCATCGGCATGACCAAGGAGGACCTGCGCAACAACCTGGGCACCATCGCAAAGTCCGGCACCTCCGGTGAGAGTCTGCACCTCCCCGCACACTTGGGGCTGTGCACATTGACGGCGCCGCCAGCGGCCGCCACAGCAGCAGCAGCAGCGTCGAGCAAGCACATGTTCTGTGAACGTCCTAGCTCTGCTGCGGCAGCGCAGTCGGATTGTGGATACGGTAGAGTGTGGGTTGAGCGGTGGCGTGGTGCTTTGCGCTGCAGCGTTCCTGGAGCAGATGCAGAAGGGTGGTGACCTGAACCTCATCGGCCAGTTCGGCGTGGGTTTTTACTCCGTGTACCTGGTCGCCGACTATGTGGAGGTCGTCTCCAAGCACAACGACGACAAGCAGTGCGTGCCCACCTCCTTTGTGCAGTCTCTTTTCGCTTTCTTCCCTTGCAGTGCAAGACACGATGCACCGGCAAGCCGGCAGTGCTATGTGGCTCCCTGTCCGCTGGTTGCATCCGTGTGCTAATCCGCTTTGCGAGTGGACACGTTGCATGTGACACCTTGAAGGATTATCACACACGCTGCGGCAGGTACATCTGGGAGTCGGGTGCGGATGGCGCCTTTGCGATCTCGGAGGACACCGACGGCGAGCCCCTGGGCCGCGGCACCCAGATCAACATCTACCTCAAGGTAGGCACACAGGAGCTTGCTTCTAGTCTCCTTCCATGTTAGCCCTCTCTCCCCTTTCTCTTCCTTGCATGGGGCAGCTGCAAGCCAACGATATCTCCCCCTGCCATATTTCGAGAGCTGCATCTGTGGCTTCTCAGAGTGGTGAGACAAAGCCAAGCGTTGAACGCGTCATTCGCTGTGTTTGCAGGAGGAGGCGCAGGAGTACCTCCAGGAGCAGAAGCTGCGGGACTTGGTCAACCAGTACTCCGAGTTCATCAACTTCCCCATCTACCTGTGGACCAGCAAGGAGGTGCGCCGCCGACCCGACACACATGTTGACACCCGCACGCGCCCACCTGAAACATGGATGTCGTGCTCGACATTGGTTCATACAGCAGCGTGGCAGTTTTCCTGGCCGAGCCTGCCCACATCCCTTGAGCACTTCGTTGGCAGGTGAGCAAACAGGTGCTGCCGGTGGAGGAAGATCCGCTGCTTCTCGAACAGCAGAGGAGAGGACCCAAATGCACTGTCGACGCAGGTTTGGCATCTTTCAGCTGCTTTTGCACAGGTGGCGAAACAGGTGCGGCTGATTGTGGCGGAGGCGCAGGCGCCTGCTTCTCGAATAGTCGCTGAGGAGAAATGAAATATGCCAAGCTCAGCAACTAATTGTCATTTCAATGTCAGCAGGTGGAGAAGGAGGTGCCACTAACAGAGGCGGAGCTGGAGGCGCAGGAGACGGCACGCGCGGAGAATGCAGAGAAGAAGAGAAGAGAAGAGAAGAAGGGGGATGACGTTGCCGACGAGGGTGCGACTTTGTTTGCGGGGAAACGGAAGGAATACCTCTAGCCGCCACGCGTTTCATTGGGTGCAGCTGCGCTCCGGCATGTTCACTGCAGTGCTCCACACACAATCGGCTGTGGGCCCGGTGCTAGCAAACGGCCAGCGGCGGCAGCCGCCAGCCTGCGACGTGAACCTGCCTGCGCGTCCTGCTTGCTTGCTGACTGCCCAGACTCGCCTCCACAGCCGCCGGAGAACATGCAATTTATCGTCTATCGTCATGCTCACTCCCTGCGTCGACACTTTGGCACGACCTTTCTGCTGCCGAGGAGGAGGGTGACAAGGAGGAGGAGGAGCTGCCGATGACTGGCATAGGTGTCAGCAGTGGCCCGGTTGGCTGCTTGACGTTTTCCACTGTCGTTGCACCCTGCCGCTGGGCCACCGCAGAGGAGGAGGATGAGAGGGAGGAGGAGGAGGCGGCGACGAATGAAAGTTGCCGTCAGTGGTTCGCGTGCCATTTGGCGTTAGGGTTTACGGTTTAAGGTTTTTTCTCACTCACGTTGTACCCTCTAACCCGCAGAGGAGGAGGACGAGAAGGAGGAGGAGGAGCTGCCGACGACGAAGAAGGTGACGCAGACGGAGCAGGACTGGGAGCAGCTCAACACGCAGAACGCCATCTGGCTGCGCAGCCCCTCGGATGTGTCCGCCGAGGAGTATGAGAAGTTCTACCAGGCCATCTCCAAGGTGCGCTGTTGTTGCGGTTCATTCACACTGCACATCACGTGCCATATACACTGCATGTCGTGCCACCCCATCCAACCCCAAAACCACCCCTGTCATGCCTGCCGATGTCGCCGACCATCTGGCAGCCGTCACAGACTGTGCAGGCCAATTTCCGGCTGTGTCCACATGCGATCACGTCAATCGGTCTCGCTGACATCGACCTGCTTCCGCGTGTCATTGCCATGGCCCGCAGAACTTTGACAAGCCACAGGCGCACTCGCACGTCAAGGCGGAGGGCAAAGTCAAGTTCCGCACCATTCCTTCCGTTCCGTTCTTGTTTTCGCTGAATTTGTTTGCTTCTTGTCGCAGAACATCGACAAGTCGCAGGCGCACCTGCAGGCGCACTCGCACTTCCAAGGCGTAGGGCAACGTGGAGTTTCGCACCCTTTCTTTCTGTCAACAATGCTTTGGAGTGATTTCTGATCAGACTTCCAGCTCCGCTGCAGAACTTCGACAAGCCGCAGGCGCACTCGCACTTTAAAGCGGAGGGCGACGTCGAGTTCCGTGCCATCCTGTTCGTCCCCGGCTCCTCGCCTCCCGACTTCATGGACAACTACTACAAGAAGCGCAACAGCCTCAAGCTGTACGTGCGCCGCGTCTTCATCTCCGACGACTTCGAGGACCTCATCCCCCGGTGCGCCGAGCTCCCTTCATTCTGCCGCCCCTGCTGCTCCTGTTGGGCTCGAAAGTCTGCTGCAGAAAAGGTGTTCAAAGCCGGCCCTTGGTGCCTCCTGTCTGCTGCCTGCATGCGCGTGTCACAACAGCGCCCCCCACTGCTGGCTGGTCTCGCTCCAATACGAGCATGTACGTGGCTTACAGGGCAGGGCAATTCTTGGCACCAGGCAGACACGCTGTTTGAAGGTTTGATTTGAAACCTTCAAACAGCGATTCAAACAGCGATTGATGCTGCGCAGGTACCTGCGCTGGCTGGTGGGCCTGGTGGACTCGGACACGTTGCCGCTCAACGTCAGCCGCGAGATGCTGCAGGCGCACTCCTCGCTGAAGACCATCCAGAAGAAGCTGGTGCGCGGCCGGCGCAGCATGCAAATCGCCCTGTTATGTACGGCTATTCTTTGTTGCAGACTGCCCGCTTCAGCATGTGGCAGTCATCGGTCGGCTGGCTGCGGCTCCGCCGCACCTGCCAGCGCATTGTACTTGCAGCAGTATGATCGCCTCGATTCAGGACACACAGGATGTCACGAATGCGCATCCGCCTGCTGACAGCGCGGTCTCTGGCCCGCACAGGTGCGCAAGGCGCTGGACATGATCCGCAAGATCGCAGACGCCGAGACGGCTGCCAACGAGGAGGAAGAGGACAAGGACGGCGATAAGAAGGGTGAGGAAAGCGAAACTCGCCCGGCAGTATGCATCGGAGTGGTGGACTGATCAAATGTTCGATTCCTCAGCAGTACCTGTACAGCACACTGACCGTACGCGCTGGGGCCCTGTCGACGGCGGCGTCGCGGCAGCAGTCGCCGTGTGATCCGCTACCACTGCTTGCGGCCAACATGACCACAGACGGCGCATGCACCCCATCAGTCCGGTTAAAACCCCAAGCTTTTTTAGCCGCAGATGAGGAGGCAGAAGTGGGAGCAGGACAAGACGGCGGACACCAAGCAAACTAAATTCCTGCAGTTTAGCCCCCAATCTCAACTAGCAAACTCTCCAACGTCTGACAGACGAGGAGGCGGTCAAGAAGCGGGAGGAGGACAAGGGCGCTTACACCAAGCTGTGGAATGAGTACGGCAAGGCGCTCAAGATGGGCGTTGTCGAGGACACCGCCAACCGCAACCGCCTCGCCAAGCTGCTGCGGGTGCGCGGCGCCCCACGGCACCTACGATTATGAGCCCGCGCAGCGTGAACCTTGCGGCGGGGGGTGCTGATTGATCATGAACGCCAACAGCAGCAGCGGCGGCGGCAGCGGCAGCAGCCCTGCTCCTGCCTACACCTGCTGCTGGGCGCCAACCATGCACCGGCCGTGCGTCAATGGCAGCAATGTGTTGTGGTCGAGGTTGGTCAAGGGGCCGGCAAAAGAGCCTGGAACACTGACGTTGCCATGTCGTGGCCGCGCAGATGAACACGTCTAAGTCGCCGGAGAAGCTGACGAGCCTGGACCAGTACATCTCCCGCATGAAGCCCGACCAGAAGGACATCCTGTACATTGCGGGTGTGCACCTCCTTGAATCATCCGGTGGCTGGGCATTGCAGCAGCTGAAGGTGCCATCCGACAACCGCCTGTCCTATTGCAGTGGTAGCACTGAGCAAAACACACTCTGCAGCTCCACGCCCTGCGGCGGCATTGCATTTCTATTTGATAGGCTGACGTCAAGCTTCCGATCTACTCATTTCTTGTACCTGAAACGAGATTCCTGTGCGCAGGCCGTTCGCGGGACGAGGTGGAGAACAGCCCCTTCCTGGAGAAGCTCAAGCGCAAGGTAACAACTACCCTATAAGACCTAATGACAAAGCTGTTCTGCAAATTCTGTACGGGCGTGAAGTAGCACGTGGTCTGCAACAAACAACCGGCTGGCAATACTCAAAGACTTTTCCCAACAGAAACCTCAAGCACCCTCTGCAGGACTACGAGTCGTCCACTCCATTGACGCGCTGGCCTGCAAACCAAATGTCAACACTGCAAACAAACATGTATGTCAATTGTGAAACCTGTCAGGACTACGAGGTCATCTACTTCATCGACGCGCTAGACGAGTACGTGATGTCCAACCTGGCGGAGTACGACGGCCACAAGTTCTTCGACGCTTCCAAAGAGGACCTCAAGATCGGCAAGGACAAGGCCGAGAAGGAGGCCGACAAGAAGGTTAAGGTGTGCGATTTTGACTTTTGACTCTGACATGTGACTCGGACTTGCGCCGCCGCAGGCCTGGCGATGGTGCAGCCTGTGTGGGGCATAGCAGTGCTAGATCTGTGGGATGTGTTCTGGCACCAACGCGCATGTCGCTGGCTCTGTCGGCGCCCGCCGCAGAGGCAGCGCGACAGGCGCCGTGGTGCCGCTGCAGAAACATAGCTGCGCCTGCTGCTGCTGCTGCTGCTGTTGTTGTTGCAGCACGCTCGAGTTGTTGTCATGGTTCATTCTTGAGGATGCAACGGTCGTCATAACGCATGCAGGGCGAGTACAAGGAGCTGACAAAGTGGTGGAAGGAGCAGCTGGGGGCGGAGGTGCAGGGCGTCAAGGTCAGCAAGCGGCTGCACGACACGCCGCTCGTCGTCGTCACCTCCAAGTTCGGCTGGTCCGCCAACATGGAGCGCATCATGAAGGCGCAGGTGCGAGATATCGCATATCCAGCGAAAAGACTGGTAAACCGGAGGAAACGAAGATTCGTCTGGCTGCTAAACCCACGTTGAGCGAATCGGGCAGGCACAGGTGCCGGGTTGACGCTTTTCTCTTGCTGTTGGTCATCCACTGAAATGTGAGCATGCTGCTATCTGGTGGCTGCAGGAGTGCTGGTCAGCGCAACACTGTGACCTGGCGCACTCGACATTCATGGCCTAGGTATGGCCCATCTGCGGCTTGCGGCAACAGCACCACGTGTTTCTGACATAATGTGTAATCTGCTCCCTGTGCAGGCGATGGGAGACAGCGAGAAGAACGCGTACATGCGGGGCCAGAAGACGCTGGAGATCAACCCGTACCACCCGCTCATCCAGGAGCTCAAGACCTTGGTGCGCACAACCCATGCAGAAACGATATGCGCATTCTTGTTGAACAATGCGCAGGGTCTGACCACCCTGGCGGCCACCTGCCAGGCAGCGGAATTCATCATGTGCACGCCTGTAGCCCCAGCAGTGTGCATCCCAAAGCATACTTCTGGGGCTCAAAAAATCGTTCAGCCGCGGTCCGTGTGTGGCGAAGACTCGGTTATCGTGCCACACATCAGCTGCCATGCGTGCATGCCCTGCTCACCGAATCAGGGTGTCAGAAGGTGACAATGTGCACGGTTTGGTTCAATTCTGCTGACGTGCCGCATTCCCTCGCACGCAGCACGGGAAGAGCCCGGAGGGGGAGCGCGCCCAGCTGCTGGCCAAGCTGCTGTACGAGACGGCGCTGCTGGAGAGCGGCTTCACGCTGTCCGACAACAAGGTGCGATTTTCTCATAAATTTCAATGTTGGTCTCCATAAGTGCTATCTCTGCACGATGCACCGCGATGATCCGCCCAGCAGGCATGCAACTTCCCTGTGGCGCAAGCCACTCACATCAGAGCAACCGTGCCGTCTCTGTGTGCTTGCTGACAGGCGACAGTAGCATCGTGGGATGTCGTGTCATGAGTGTGTTCTTTGCTGGCAGGCGTTCAACAAGCGCGTCTACAGCCTGGTCAAGGACGCGCTGAAGATCAAGGCGGACTTCGAGAAGTTCGATGTGCCCGAGGAGGCGCCCGAGGCAGAGGTGCGCTGCTGAGTTTGCTTCGTGTGGTCTGTACTGCAGCTGTATGCTATCTCCGGACAAGCGATTCGATTAGACAACGTGTCAGAACATAAGATCCTGTATTGGGCCGGCCAGTGTTTGAGCTTGCCCCTCGAATCGCATTGCGCAGCTGCGCCACACATAAATCAGCGTGCGGCGCATGTTGGCACAGGAGGAGGAGAAGCCAGCAGAGACGGCCGCAGCAGACGCCGTGGCGGACATCGCAGTGGAGACAGGGGACAGCGCCGCAGAGGCCGCTGAGGCCGCCTCGGCGGAGGCCACAGAACCGATCGAGGCAGACGCTCCGGAGGTGGACGCCGCTGCCGATTTGGCGACGGACGCTTCCGTCGGCAGCGACAGCGACAGGGACGAGTTGTAGAGCACAGCAGTGCTTGGTTTCAGAGCAATGGACGTCTGGCAGTGATCGAAAGGCATAACAACTTGGTAAAGACTGCGCAATACAACAGCAATCACCCCCAGACCTCCTGCACTGCCCCTGCACGACGGTGTGAGCACACTTTAGTGCGCCCTCACAGCTGATAAGGATCTACACCAGGCAACGTGCAGCTGATCATCTCTCAAACGCGCACTGCGGCATGACAGGACTGCGCACGACAGCGGCGAGAGATTGAGAGTTCAGTCTCAGATCTTGGCGTCATGTGCAGAGAGTCCAGCAACTTGTCCGGGACGCAGGTTCATGGAGAATCTCAGTACAACAACCTCGCAAAATCTCGTTTACAGCCAAGATTGAGTACACAGAAGTCAAATTTGACGGGGGCCAGTGCTCGGGCCTGCCCAACTCAAACGAACGGGGGCCGCCGGTCAACTCTCGGCTGTAACGCGGTCTTCCCGGACTCTAACAAATGCCAACTGCATGCGTGTGATGCAGGCATGTCCCAACTTGTTTGTGGCCTCCGAGCAATGATGCTTCTCCCTGACTCCCTCCAGAGCCGCTTGCTGCAAGCTGTCTACTTGCGGCCGCGGGCGACGGGGTCGAAGGACGAAATTGCGGAGATGGCAAACACGATGCCGCCAAGCACGGCGCCGCCGGCGACGACCGAACCCAGCAGGTTCCTGAGGCTGGGGGTGACGGCTGCCTCGGCCACCAGAGGGTCGGCCATCATGGCGGCCACGCCCGCTGCCACGCCCACTGGGAGCGCCAGCTGCTGCTTCTTCTCCTCAGCCCTACGGCACCGTCATGCACACCCAGGTTGGTCATGATCGCAGAGCTTTGGTGCTGCCGCAGCCGCTAGGCTGCACCACTGGAGGTCTAGGGCTTCGGATGCCATGACCATGCATATCTGCGCTTGGCCGCATCGTGTTGCGCAGTCGAACTTGGTGTTTCAAGTATAAGATGTGCATGCAGCGCAACAACGACGATCGGGTGGGAATCGCACACGGAATCGCACGGGTTGTAGCAGTGCAAACGTCACGATTGTCAGGCACCATGTGACTGAACTGGTATTTGCAAGCGAGGAAGAGGCCACCAACCTGGCAGCCACCGGCTTGGCAGCGCGGCACACTGTCTGTGCACGGCGAGCGCGAGCTGCAGAGCATGACAATCCGGATCAGACGTGGTCGTGGTGAAGCACAAAACCTTTCGCATCGAGCTGGTGATCAAATCAAGCCTCCAGCACCAGTGTGCCAAGCACCGGCCCAGCCGCATCAGCCAGCCATCAGGCAGACTGGTAGCGAGCCCCCTGCCGCATGCGCGAGCTCCTCCTTGCCGCCCCCGACCCTCACCTGACACGCTCTTGCGCGACACCGCCAGCGACGGGCGGGTCGACAGCAGCTGGGCGCTGAGGGCGGCCATTGCGTGCAGGTCTGGAGGCTGCTGGCACAGAGAAACAGGAGGTAGGAGGTGCGGCGTGCGGTAGTGGCGCTGTGTGTAGGATGCCAGCGAGATTTTCGCCTGGCTTATCCCTTGATTCTGCGTTGCGAGTCCCGCTAATTCGTTCCGATTGCACATCGTGATTGGGTCGGCAACGGAGGTGCAGCGGGCGCGTGGTGCTCCATTGTGTTGCAATATCCGCGCATATACTTTGTGCTGCACACGCTCGTGCAGACAGCGCCTCGTCTGCTCCAAAGGTTGCATCAAGCCATCCGCCAGTTTCGGAACTCTCGACACCTGGAGCAGTGCAACGATTGAGCTTTCCGAGCAGCTCTTCGCAATCGGGTCACTTTGAAAGATTTTCTGTGCATGTTGAGCGATGCAGCAGCACGAGACGGCGGATCTGAGCTTCAGCACCGCCGCAGATTGGGCGCTGCTGGGCACTGGCAGAGCAAATGCCGTGTATGCGTACAAGGGCAGTCGACCTGATCTGGTGAGGATCCAAAGGAGGAGACACAGCACATTGCCATAGCATTCGCAGGTACATTGACTGTGCTGCACCTGCAAGGCGTTCAAAGCACTGCATGCCTGCCGCAGGCAACCAAGGTGCTGCGCCTGAGCAAGCCGAAGCAGAAGCCGCGGCCCAAACCCACTGTTGAACTGGAGGATGCCGCATGGGCTGCAACGCCTGAGCTGATCCAGCCAGGTGATTGGCAACCTGGTGATTGCCGGCCAGTGCATCTGCGCATCTGCACGCCGACTGATTGTCAAATGCACTGACCATGGCATCGTACTGCATGGCGCAGATGCGGTTCGGCGAGCGTACGCCTACGTTGACAGCGTGGTTGCGCCGCTTCTCGGCCGCAAGTACCTTGCGCAGCAGGTCCACATCGGAGACTCTCCTCTGATCTGTCCCCGAGGACATTCTTCTGCTGTCAGCAAGGGTGCATCCACCCGAGGGTGGATCAACTGTACCGTATGCGTTGGCCGATTGTGTGTTGATGGGATTGCGCTTGTGTGCGCAGGTGTTTGCGGACGTCAGGCCCGAGCTTGCGGCGGCGCTGCTGTCCGCCATCGGCCCCGCCGGAGACGCGGCATTGCCCTGCTCGGCGATGCTGCTGCCGAATCACACGCTCTTCAGCCAGCCGCGCGGCGGCGCGCCCACGCTGTGCGTGGAGCTCAAACCCAAGTGGGGATGCCTGCCCACCTCCGCGGCCATCCACCCCGACAACGCGCTGAAGGGCCGGGTGTCAAAGTTCCAGCTGCAGCAGGCGCTCAAACTGGCACAGGTGTGGCTTCCAGGGCTTTGAGTCCCGCGGTGCCTTCATTTCTTACTTTCCGCACCTCCAGCCCAGGCTGCAATAGGTGCATGTGCCAGGTGCATGTGCCAGGTGCAAAGTGGCTGATCGATGGATGCCACGCCAGCAAAAGGGGCATGTCTCTTCCGCAGATCAGGCTCACTCCTACCTCCCATTCCAGCCCGGGCCCAGCACCGATCCAATCCTCCTAGCGCTCAACATCGCATGTTGCAGGGTAAGACGGCAAAGCTCAGCACCTACGACCCGCTGGACCTGTTTTCCGGGGATCCCGCGCGCGTGGCGGCGGCGCTGCAGGCGCTGCTGCGGGAGCCGCAGAACAACCTGCGCCTGTTCCGCGACGGCCAGATCATGCCCTTCGAGTGCGCCCCTGGCCTTGGAACAATCCGCGACTTTGCAGTATTGCTGCGCTACATGGTTGTCAGCCAGTCAGCATGCGACCTGAACAAACAACGGTCGTTCTGCGATGGCCAGACCATATCCTTCGAGTGCTCCCCGCGCCTACCATCCCTGCAGCCGGAGAGCAAGGCTAAAACTGAGCAGCGTTGCTGTGCCCCATGTGTCAGCAGCATGTAATCCGACTCAAAATCGTGCTCCATCTGCCTATTTTGCGTCGGTCTACATGCGGACACACTCTGAAGATATCGTGCGATGAAGTTGCAGGGGCGTGGAGTCGCCTGTGGGTCGGGAGCAGCTTACGCGCTCGCTGGCGGACTGGGCGCCCGGCACGGCAGAGGGGCGGAATGAGGCGCTCGTGACTGCGCTGCAGCAGGTCCTCCACCAGGAAGGTGAGGCAGTTTGCCAGCCTCGCAAGCATGGGCGAGCTTGTCAGTCCTCTGCTGGTCGTCACGCAAGAGCAATAGCAGTGTGCCTCACCAGTCCCTGCTGCGTCAGCACTGCGAGAGTCAATTTTCTATTCTGTGCTCGCAGAGGTGCTGGCGAAGCTTCTACGCATGCAGCGGCTGGACCAGCATGACATCGAGGGCGTGTACCCACTGTATCAGAGCCTGCTGCAGCAGCAGGAGCGGCAGCAGCAGCAGCAGCCGCCCCAGCAGCAGCCGCTGTCGCCGCAGCAGCGGCGGCTGGCGGCGCAGCACTCGCCGCACCAACATTGGCCCGTGCAGCCGGCGGCGCGGCACAACGGGCATCACGATAGCGGTGGCGGCCACGGGCCAGCCTCGCCGCCCAGGCCAGGCAGCTCAGGCAGTCTCCAGAGCAGCCCCGCAGGGGAGCCGCCCGGCAGCCAGGCGTCGCCGGCAACGTCGCCAGAGAGTCCGGCGGCAGAAACCCTGGAGCACAGCGGCTGCGGGCGGCGGTGGCACCGTTGCACCGCGGCGGTGCGTCTGGCGGCGCTGGCGAGGTGCCAGGCCGCACGAAACGTGCTGCTGGAGCTGCCGCGGGAGCAGGGTTTCGCGGTGCTGCGGGACTACATGGCGGCGACGACGGCGAAGGACTGCAGCGTCATGATCGCGCTGCGGCGACTGCCCGGCGGCGGCTCGGGTGGCGACTGCAGTCCTGGCGGCGGCGGCGGCCCTGGCGGCGGCGCCGATGCTATGGGCAGCGTGACTGTCGGGCGCCATCAGTACGAGTACAAGGTGCTGCCATTTTCGCCCCTCAAACATTACATGTGCATGTGGTATGAAGCGTCGGTGCTCTCCAACTTGTTCTTCCACCTGCAGCCTGTGCTATGTATTCATGGACCCCATGGCTGCGTGCGGCGCCCGCAGGTGGCGGTGGCGGACCTTGACTTCAAGCCACTGGAGAAGATCGAGGAGCACTACGAGCTGGACTGCGCGATCATGTACCAAGCGAAACAGCGGCGGCTGGCAGCCGTGTTGTCTTGACTGTAGAAGTCAAAATGTCTCCTGAATCCGCCTGCAAATTCATTGCTGCCGTTGTGATCAGAATTCAGGTTTTGCACCGAGGACAGTCTTGCAATTTTCTGCCCACTCGAACCACTCCCAGCTGAGTTCCGACTATTAATCTTTCTAGCTTGCCGGGACTGCAGAGCTGCACACTCGCACAGTGTCGATCCAGTTCGGTTGTGGAACTGCTCTTGGCTTAAGATAATTTAGACATGCTGCTTGACAGTGCGTATATGATCTAGCAGCCAATCGTGCCACAATACTGCAAGAGCATGTCCTTCGCTGACCCGGTCACGATGCTCAAAAAAGCTCATCGGGTCCAGGCTTTCGCGGCAGATGGGAGTGAGACACAAGCACCAGACAGCCGCTGGGCCTTTATGGCCGTGGCCAACGTGACAGACAAGGGCCCGTCTCAGGACGCAGACGAGCACGAGGAGCCGGAGAAGCCCACCCTGCCTTGGCGAGCCCTCGAAGCCATCCAGAGTGCCAAGGTGCACGGCAGCGCAGTGCAAAAACCATTCCTGCCTATAGACGGAGTCCGTGAGTGTCTGTTCACAATCATTCCAGCAGACATCCGATAAACCGGCATGCAGGGCGAGGTGGATGTCATATTGGACCTTGTGGAGCTGGTCCGGCAGCAGGAGGTGGTTGCGGCGACGAATGTGCAGAAGCCGCGCACCACGATCGCGGACCTCGCGAAGGAGCACGCGCTGCGAGTGCAGTCCAAGATCCAACAGCTCCAGGTGCATCTGCCTGCCTCAGCAGCACGGGCTCCTGCGGCAGTGTATGTTTCCATTTCCACTCGTCGATGTTTTGCAGGGATGCGGCATGAGAGTGTGCCGCACTTCGGAATGTTATGATCAAGAGGTTGCATGCGGTCCAAAACTGAGGCCTAAACACAGTTGCTTCTGCGGCTGGCAGGTGTCCTCGCGGCAGCTGCAGAGCGGCGCGGTGCACCTCCGGGAGCGGCTGACGCGGGAGAAGCGGTTTTACGCAGAGCTGGCGCAGCTGCAGCGGCAATGGAACGTGCAGGTAGCACAGTGGAGAAAGTAAACATCAATTTACATCAAATTTCTCAGATGCCTAACTTCAGTTGCTTGTCGGAATTGAACAGTCAGTTTGAACACACTGAAACATGATTAAACTTTACAGTTAGGGAAAGTCTGTTTGTGCAGGGCACCGGCGCCGGCCAGCGGCGCGGCTTCGCCGTGGACCTGGCATTGCAGCCGCCGGGCGACAAGCCGCCGGCCGCCCTGGTGGACATCGCCAAGGTGAGCAGACTCGGCAGAAACCTTGACGAGGCGCATGCTTGAAAACCCCCAGTAACCCAGTGGCAACGCGGCGCATCTTGAGGGGCGGTCTCAGCAGTGCTTCACCTTGCGCGGCCACTCAAGTGAGCTGTGCTGCTGCCCAGTGCTGCTAATCAGCAGGCTCCGGGAGGCTTTTTAGAGCTCATGTCTGCACACTTTGCGCAACCCACTCCTAACATCGGTTCCTGTGTGTAGCAGGGCGGCGACGGCGCGGTCTGCGTGCTGGCTGACGAGCAGGACATCGAGGCGGGCACACCCGCCGGCATAGTCTCTGGAGTTGCGGCTGTGCAGCAGGTTTTGACCAGGTGAGAGGGGCATGGCATTTTTTTGTGCCATTTTTGGATGGCACAGCCTCCAGATCACAGCGCGATTGCCCGCTCTGTTGAAGATGCGCAGCCAGCTGCACATCGCCTGTGATTCCACAAGCTCCTCAACAGACACCTTGGCAGGACAATGTCAAATCCTGACTGTGTTCTGCAGGCGGCAGGACCGGCTCGTGTGGCAGCAGATCCAGTCGGCGGTCGCCGACGAGGCCCACCTGCTGGATGTGCCGTCATCAGAAGCGCAGCAGCTCATACAGCGGGTGAGCATCATTCAACTGTACGTCTGGCTGAAGTCACAACCGTTGCTGATACTTGCAGCGCTTCTGTGTCTGGCCTTGCTGCTGCGAATTGTGAAAAGTGGCGTTCAACGTGTTCACGTGTGCGTCTTCCCGACGGTGCAGATACAGGATGCTGGGACGCCGCAGCTGGCCACGCTGCGGGCGGCGGTCCTGGGCATGTTTGCGGACAGTCAGGCGGCCGAGCAGCGGCGGCCGCTGCTGACGGCGGCGGGCATCGCGTCGCCGCCGCCGCACAACATCCTGCGGCACGTCCGCAGGCAGCTGCGGCATGACGACTTCAGGTGGGGCTGCTGCATTTGAGGTTCCGATAAGAGACTACACATCTCATTCGCTGTGATGAATGCTGTCAAGTTTTGATGTCCACCCGGGTGCTGAGCAAGCGGCACCAGGCCATCTTGCAGTTACAGGAGGCTGTTGTCCTTGTCAGCCGCCAGCTGACAATCCATTGTTCATTGTCCAGGTCGGAAGTGGAAGGCGATCTGCGGGCGCTCGCGCAGCAGCAGCCGGGGCTGTTGGTGGAGCGGCTGCCCACTTCGGACCCGCTGACCTCGGCGCTGCACGTATCGGTCGGCGGCAGCAGGCTGCTGGCGGTCGTCACGAAGCACCACCTGCGGCTGGAAAGTTGCGACCATCCGCCAGCGCAGTTGCGCCAGGCGCAGCGGTGGGCCAGCGACGCGCACGCCGGCGTCAGCCGCCAAAAGCTGCTGCAGGCGGTGCGGGAGGCGTGCGGCGCCGCCGCACTGTGACGCAGCCGCCCTGACAGCACGCAGTCGATGCGACACCTATGATGTTCTGGAGGGGTCTATCAGGTGGGGGTGATCGCCAAATTTCGCTGCCTTACAGGTGTTCATGTTCCTTTATGTGCTGTCTGCCTGGCTATTCTTCAGCGCCTGAAAGTTTGCATGCTCGGTTGCAGGTGACCCTAGTGCCCCTAGCGCTCCTGTGGCCGCAGTAGCGGAGCCAAGACACATGGCCGTCGGCAGAACCACTGTTGCCGCTTGCTTGCCTCGCTGGAAGCCTTCCGTCTCCCGGAGGCACTTATCAGCGATTGGTTTGCGAACGAGCTTATGCTTCGCTGGACAACAGGCCAATGTTGTGATAGGTGGAAGGCGGAAGGGTCACCAGCTTGCAGGGGGTGGACGAACTGCCTGGCGCCAACAACGGGACCAACCGTATCTGAGATGTTCTGATCGCTGAGCGAGTGGCGGACGCGACACATTTGTCAAGAAATTGTTGCTGGACAAAGCAATAAACTTACGACCTTGAAAATCTGATATTGTGATCAGCAGAATATCAGTATGCAAGCCCACGGCCTGCTCACCGGACCAGCACCTTTGTGTAGAAACCAGCAGAAGTGCCACACCATCCCAGCGGCATTCGCACACAGGTTGAACCACCGCGTGAACAGCAACAGCCTTGCGTGCTTGCCCAGTGCCACATACAGCGGCCGACAGAGGGTACAGGCCGCCGCTGCCAGCGCGACTTTGGAGGACCTGAGTTTCAGCAGCAGCAAGGATGACTCTCGGAAACCCTCCGGCAAATCGGGCCTGGAAGACGTGCCGCTGACATCAGAGGTGCTTTCATGCATGTCATGCATGCGGATCATGCGCACGCCCGAGCATACCAGCGAGATGCATTGTGACCATGCTGCCATCCTGAGTTGCCACTGACTTTAGCTTCGCCGTCGATCCGCAGGCCGGCCGGGACTACACACAGTTGAGAGACGCGCTCAAGGAGGGAGACTTCCAGAAGGCGGACGACATCACGCGGGATGAGCTCATACAGCTGGCCGGCCCGGGCGCCGTCAAGCGGAACTGGGTGTACTTTACAGGTGTGCGCTGCATATAACCACACCTTCGATACGAGTTCAGGCTACGTGATTGCATCCAGGGTAATATGACGACATCGCGTGAGCGCGGCGTGAGCGCATCCAGAATCGGGTAGCTTGAGTTTCCTGTACAACGTGCACATGCACGCTGCTATGTCACATGCCCGCATTTTATACACATTGCATTCATGTCGGCGCCGAGGCATGGAAGCTATCTGCTCCGAGGCTATCTGCGCTGCACAGCCCTGCAGCGTCAGGGCCGTCGCTTGTCAGGGCCGTCATTGCTGGCTCTCTGCCTGATCTGTGAAGTGCCATGCGCAATGTCTTGGGCACAAACAGCATGCTGTTTCCTCTCGGGCAATGAGCCACAGCTGGTCGGAGACTTGACTCTGACACCAAGCAGATCAAGTCGCACCTTGCCCAAATTCCTGGCACAACTTAATTGCCATTCTGGCAATCCCGTCGTCAGTAATCGACATTCTGACGTGATGTGTTTGCAGAGGTGAAGTTCATCGCGGAGCAGGATCTGCAGACGATTGACGCGCTGTGGAAGGCGGCCAGCGGCGGCAAGTTCGGGTACAGCGTGCAGCGGGAGGTGTGGCTGCAACAGAGCAAGTACTGGAGCCGCTTCTTCAAGAAGATCGACTGGGTACAGGTGCGAGCCCGCGGGACGCGCCTTGGACGTGCCCTATCTGCGGCAGATTGCTGCCGGCAGCCTTGCATGTGCCGCTGCCACAGCAGCCCAGCATACGCGCAACAAACAGTCAGTCAGAAGGGCCCTCTCTGTGGCGTTGTTGCAGGAGAACCACATGTACAGCAAGTGGCCGCCGGGCTTAACGTACGTGAACTATGGTTTGCTTGTTTTCGTCAGGATCCCAACATCTCCTCCTGTGCGGCTTGCCGCAGGGCGAGTACAATGTGTACGGGAAGCGGCCGCTGGCGGTTCACGTACAGGACACATCAGCTGGGTTTGTCGTTCTGAAATCCCACATCAAAATGCATGCCGTGCCGCAGGGCGAGAACAACGTGTACAGGAAGTGGCCAGCGGAGTTCACATATACGGAGGAGGGCCCCAAGGGGCACCTGCCGCTGACGAACGCGCTGCGCGGCACGCAGCTCATCGAGGCCATCTTCGAGCACCCCGCCTTTGCGCGCAAGGGCGAGTCCTCCAGCAACGGCCCCCCCAGCTGGATGAAGTGAAAAAGCCCCTCAGCGGCGGAGTCATGAGCGGTGGCCCGGCAGCGACTGGCGCTGGCAGCGCCGGCGCCGCCCCTGGCGCCACTGCCGCCGGCAGCAGACGCGTGCGCCGACAACTCGGGGCACTAGCGGGCGCGACGCTTGCGCAGAAGCGCACGACCTGTGCACTATGAGTTGCAGCCGGCTGCAGCAGCGCGGGCATTGGTCCCCGCAGTGGATCGGAGTCGCTGCTCTGCGGAACGAGCAGCGAACACCGCTGGGTGGCATGCCAGAAGTTTCTGCTGGCTACAGCAGAACAATTGGCGAGCGCATCCAAGGTGCAGGGTCGCAGCTGCGGTTGCAGTTGCATCGAGTTGTGGCGGCAGCATCGAGGCTGCTCAGACGCGGCAGGGTGAAGGCAAGGCCACAGCAGATTCTTGACCGTGTGACAGGAGACCAGCGCTGGAGGTTGCTTTGCCTCTCGGGTGCTGTAGAACATTCGATTGAAATGCAATGCGCTACTAGTTGGGGTTTCTTTACGAGGAATCATTCAGGGCACACTGAAACATAACAAAGTGGAAGTTGCACATCTTTGCATGATTGAGGTGTGCCGTTTCAGTCACTGCCAGACCAATCGTGCTGTGAAGCCCAGGTGCCCTATTCAGGTAGGTGTCTCAAAGTGAGACTGTGTTGGGCGCACAACGTGTGGGGCGCACAACGTGCGGGGCGCACAACGTGCGGCAAGCCTCATGTCTCTGCAGAGCGCATCGCAGCACTCGCCACCCTCTAATCTAAACCTGCGATGTCAGCGGGCATGGGTGCTGCCGGGCACTGCAGCGTTCTGCGGCGGCGGCGGCGGCGTTGACGCGGGCGCCTGCGTCACATGACAGTGCTCGTCAACTTGGCAGTCAGCCATCATGTACCTCGCGAACATCACAATCGTGCACTGGGAACGCGATCGGTGCACTACGCACACAGGGGCGCAGCTGCACTGCAGCCATTCTGTCCCTCCCCACTACATGCATCCTGGCTGCCAGTACACTAAGAGCTTCCATATGCATCAGGGCGTTAGCATCAGTAGGCAGAAACCCAGGGCGCAGCGGGCGCTGCAGCAGCGCAACCATGAGTGCTTGTCAGCCTTCAAGCAGCCAATGATGCGCAGCGCGGCCCAGAAATGCGTGCCACTCTGCTCTGCAAGCCAATGTGAAGTTTCATGACAGCAGCCCGTCAGACGGAGGCAGAGGCCGCCGACGCATCGGCTGAGCTCCACAGCACGGCAAATTGTGCCCAAAAGCATGTGCAGTATAGTCAGATATGTGGGCCGCGCCTGCAGCAGCGTGGCCATGAGCGCGGAGGTCGACGCGTCGGTGGCGCCCCACAGCGATGCTGACATAGGCGTCTGCAGCCCGGGTCCGTACGACGGCGTGCGCAGCCCGACACCAAAGGACTCCGCCCGCAGCCCGCCTATAAGTGTATTGATGCGTGAAAAACAGTCAATAGAACAGCCAATGGTGCATGTAAATGCAATCCAATGGTGCGAGTCAAAAGCGCCGAAATGTTTCATATTGATACGCCCTTGGTGCGTGTTGCACTGGCTGGCACCGCATGGAATGGTATTGTTGGCAAACATCTGGCAAACATCTAGATGCAATGAAAAGAAACTCACCGCCCGCCAAGGGCGTGCGCAGGCCGCCGCCGGCGCCGAAGTTGCCGGGGCGGCCGAGGCCCAGCGACGGCACGTGGATGGGGCTCATGATGACGGGGCTCATCGGCACGGCACGGTGCGCCACGACAGCGGCGCCGGGTTGCGCCGCCGCTGGCCGCCCCGCGGCCGGCGCCGCCTGCTGCGCCTCGGGGCCTGCATCAGGTTATGGGCAGAGGTCAAGGGTCAATGTTCAGACGTGCACATGCGCCACGTCCAAGGGACTGGCCTGCATGTTGGTGCGCCTCTGTGTTCTCTTGGAGATGTGCGGGAGCCTTGTGTACAGCACGTCAAGCGTCCTGCCGCGCCAGGCTCAAGCATCCTTATGTCAAAAATGTCAACGTCAGATTCGGGGAGAAAGGCTGGGCGCAGCTGCACCGAGCGGCGTGGAGGAGCTGCGGCGGCGCTTGCCGCTGGAAGGGCGGCCGCCGGCCAGCGGCAGCGCCAGCGGCGCCGGCTTTGCGTCCAGGTCCATCAGCTTGAGCAGTGTGTCGTCACCGTGGATCTTGAACGGCGTGCTGCAGAGAGCAACAAAACAAAGTTGCTTCGACGCCTGAAGGCTCATGTAGGCGAATGGGTATACAGGTGTGAACACGGCAGTGCCATCAGGCGCCTGATGATGTGAGATTCACACAAGAGCCGCTTGCAGACCGCTGCTGCCATCCCGAGGGAGATCATTGGCCGCGGCTCACTTGTGGAAATCGAAGTGGACCTCTGTGGAGTCGTCGGACAACTGCAGCTCCACGCGTGCCTCGTGTCCGGCCTGCACCACTCAGAAAAAGTCATCCTGGGTTCTCCCGATTCGTACAGTGGCATCTCGAAAGCCTGCAGCACGTCAGGCATGCATGCAAGCGTGCTGTTGAACGGCTGCACCACAGCAGGCGGCTGCCGGACCCAGCTGACTGAGCGAAAGCCAGTCGAACGGCAGGCTGACCTGGATGATGATGAAGGGCAGCTGCAGCGGCGTGGGCCCGCTGCCGGCGGCGGCCGCCGCCTGCACCGCCTCCACCGGCGCATCCCTGTTGCGCACCACCAGGCTCGCCAGCGACCGCTGCTGCGACAGCAGCTCCTACGCATGCAAAGATGATGTTGTTGGGGCCGGGCCCCTCAACAGGTGGAAGTGCTTGCAGCATGCAACATGGCTGACACCTGATGAACATTCTCAGCAAGGTATGCTGGCGTCTGAATATCAACGTTATCGAACAGGCTGTGTCTGACTTGATAGGCAGCTGCGGCGCTCAGCACAGCCCGCAGGAGCGGACAGGCTGATGTCACATGGTTGCATGTGGTCATGGCGCCACCTGCAGGAAAGTGTGCTGGCGCAGCAGGCCGGCGCGAATTTTGGTTCGCTCCACCCGCGCCGCTTCGCAGGCAGGCCCCGCGAGCCCCGCCGCCAGGCCGCACCACTGGATGTTCTTCTTCTCCTTGCGGATGACGTTGATGGCCATGAGCACGTTCAACGCGTCGTACACGCGCCGCCGGATGTTTTTCTCGTCAAACGCTACCCCGGTCGGCGACCCTGCATGCAGCAAGTTTCCCAGTGGTTTTCTGCCTTTCGACGCTCCTCACATGCGCCGGCAGACATGCGAGCAAGAAGTCACCAGAATGCAGTGACCTTTGGCGCCACACGTGACTGCATGTACAGGCATGCAGCAGCTCCTCAGGCGCTGATAGGACGACATGAGACATACTGCATAGCACAGCACTGGGTAATTGCAGAGACAGGGACCAATAACAGGTCGGGCAGAGGGGCGCGCCCGGCTCGGGCGGGGTGCTGAAGTCGCGCACGAGCTCGTCCGCGACCTCGTTGTAGGTGGTGCGCCCCTTGGACTCCACCTTCTGGCACACCTTCATGCTGAAGTGGCGCAGCCCCTTGCTCGCGGCGCGTCCCGCCGGCGCCTCCGACTGCGGCGGCATCCGCAGCGGCCTGCGGACACACGCGTTGCACGCTCGGCACATTTTGCCGCTACCTCAATGTGTTTGAATGTCTTGCGCCTTTCCTGCACCGTTCCTAGACATGCATGCATTGTGCAGGTGTATACCCAACCAAGCATGACCCAGATAGGACAGCAACATGCAGTCCTGTCTGCTGGGTGTCCTGCATCACGCAGGTGCATCTCAGGCAAGCTCACAGCCACATTCGAATCGATACAAAAGGGCGCACCTCTTCTTCGCCTGCTTGCTGGCGCTGCCGGGCGCGGCGTCGTCGGCTGCAGCGCCCTCCGTCAGCTGCAGCCGCGCCAGCATCTCCGCTGCATGCGCCTCTACCCGGTCCGCCGTGGCCCCTGACGCCTTCAGCAGCATCTCACCTGCCGCATTCCCGGACATGGACATGGTTTGATCGGAAACGACAGGCACACCTTGAAGCAGCCGGCAAACGACCATGACTGCACTCGCAAGGTTCTGCATGCTGTATTGCAGCTGCGGGTGCTTGGGTTCTGTGGCAAGCGAGGTAGCAAGCACCGTCCTTCATAGCCGGGCAGGCTGTTTCTGGTCTCTTCTGCTTGCAACAGTCATTGTACCTCGTTGGTCCGGCGTCTGCGGCGAGCCAGGCCCGCCCGCATGCGGCATGACCTGCACCGGCACCTCCCGCCCGCCGACCATGAAGCTGCCGGTCGGCGACTGCGCCGCTGCTGCGCCTCCTGCGGCGGGCTGCTGCTGGCCAGCCATCGCCGGCTGGCCGGTCGCCAGCCGAGCCGGCACCTGCTGGGGCGTCGCCTGCCGCGCAGCCGCTGCCGGGTGGCTGATGGCCGCAACCGGCTGCTGGGTTGCGCCGCGCTGGTTGGCTGCATGCTGCACATTTCCGAGGACAGGGGAGTGCTGGTGCGCGGCGAGCGTGCCAGGCACTGGGCCTGCATGCGGCAGCCTGGCGACTGGCGGCGGCATGGCGCCTGCGGCCACGTGCGGCTGCGGAGGCGGAGCCCACTGCCGCGACTCTGCAAGGCGGAGGCATCAAGGTCGTGCTTCAGAAATGAACTCAAATGGAGAACATCTTACGTGCATGCATGCGGAAGCGGTCGCACGCCGAGATGGCACTGACCTTGCTGGCGAGCGTCCGCTAGCTGTCCGGGCTGAACTAGACCCAGCTGAGATACACAATCGTACATGCTCTGCAATGAACAAGTATGACTTCAGGGCACGATGGACTTTGTCAGTGGCAACATTTCCTGCCTGCCGCTGTAGTTCAGGTTGGCAGCCACCTGCAGCGAACCGCATTGTGGACAACATGGAGCTGTTATTGATGCCATGAAGAACTGGAGTCTAATGACAGAAAGCAGGCCTTCGCCGCTGAGGCAAGCCAACGGGGCCCAACACCGGTTCACGCTGCAAGCGACACTTTGAGCAATACACGAAATCCGACCGTGGCACTCTGATTCCGACACCCTGAATGGCGTTTGAATGCGTAATATAAAGAGATGGAGGAGGCATGATTTGTCCTGGCCGCTCGCCATTGAACTGAGCAGGTGTGTCGGAAATAGGCATGCCGATCGCAGGAGTCCGAAACCATCACGCTGGTGCGGGTGCGCAGGCCTGCTCACCGTTGTCTGCAGGCCTCGAAGAACATCGTCTTGCATGGGCACCTCCGGCGCAGGTCCTGACGCAGGCATCGCAGCGCTCATGCTGTGCATTGCAAGCTGCGTTCCGGTCCCACACGAAAACTCCGATCGGCAGCAAGGGCCGCAGCTGAAGCCGTCCGCTACCTCGATATCAAATTTATCGATCCGAAACAATAATTAAGGATTTCAAGAGCAGCAGATAGCGTAGCAGCACGCGCTGCACTGGTACAATTCAGCAGCCGGGTGCAGAAGAGCTCTGGCGGACGGACTGAGTGATTAGCAGCGCTTGTGAGGGATCAGATATCAGTATCGAAGAGCTGCTGCTCAATGTTATGCCGCAGAAGTAGTGCAGGTTCATCGACCCAACATGCATCCAAGATCGCCCAGGGACATAACCACACCACATGCGAGGGCACGTGTCATTAGCCCAAGTTCACTGGGCCATTTGGGCATTGCGCAGGCACTGCAGTCCGTTTGAATCGATTCGAGTTGGACTAGGAAAGTTTCGGTTGCGGCTGTGCGAGCGCTGCTCCTGTTTCGGGCAGTTGCACCTCTCGTCCTGTGGCCACGTGTTAATTCAACATGAACCTGAACAGTGCGCCATCAGTACATCAGTCTACAGCGAAAACTTCATTCAGACCATTTGACAGCCAGTCGCAGCGAGGAAGAGTCTTTGGCACCGCATGTCAATGCTTGCAAAAGCCGCGCAGCGGTACCGCGGCAGAGCAGCGTATTGCAGCAGACCCAGTGACTCAACCGACAGGCTGTAGAGACACAGCCGAGCCATGCACGTTGTCGCGGTCGAGCCTGCTGCACGCCGTCGCAGCACTCTTGCCATGTGCGCTAACCAGTCAGCTGTCGCCGGCGATGGCCGACATCATTGAGGAAGACGCAGCGGAGCGGATCTACGTTTCAGCGGGGCCCTCGGTCGTGGCAGTCCACACTCGGGCGAAGAGCGGCAATGAGGAGGGCCTGGGCAGCGGATTCGTGTGGGACACGCGCGGCCACATTGTATCGAATTTCCATGTCATAGCCGTGAGTGGAAGACTGCTGAGCATATCTGTGACCTTGCATCCGGCCAAATCCGTGGATGTCTTCTGACGTTGAATGTGATTGGCGCAGAAAGTCGTCACCACAAACACGCAGGTAGATGGCGGAGGACGTTGCAACATGCACTCGGGTTGTTCAAGCCATCAGTCTTCAAAACCTCCATCTGCATGTGCCGTCATCATGTTCTGTCTCTGAACTCCCGGTTTGTGCTTGAGCAGGCCCTAACGGTTAGCCTCAGTGACGCTGCCGGTAAGCGGAGCCAGGAATACCCGGCGATCGTGCTGGGCACAGATGCTGACCATGATCTGGCGGTGCTAAAGATCGATGCGTCTGCCGACGTCCTGCGTCCCATCAGGTGCTGGTCGTAGGCACGTGTGGTCGTGAGGACGTTCTTGTGCTGCAGGCTCCTAGCGGGTGCTCTGCTTCGCTTTGCTTCGAAAGGATGATCATTGACGCACCCACTTGTCAATTCTTCGCGCAGTGTCGGCCAGTCCGGCTTGCTGAGGGTGGGGCAGGCAGTCTTTGCCATCGGCTCGCCCTTCGGCTACAGCAAATCGCTCACAACAGGCATCGTCAGGTGAAGGAGATCACGTTCAGTGGCTTGAATTAGGTTCTTGCTAGCGCTTGTCACTGGCACAAGAGCTGCTGTGATGTGCAACAGAGTCGCCTTACCCCCGTGCTCGTCTCGCAGCTGGCTGTGTGATCTATGTGCTGTCAGGTCCGAGACCCACAGTGTCAGGGATGGCAAGCCAAGGTTGCATTAAGCGCATCTGCAGGCGGCCTCCTCAATGCAGCCATGATCTTTACCCCCGTCACTGCCTGTGCAGCGGCATCAACCGCACCATCGCGTCGCCAGTGGGCACCGTCATCAAGGGAGCCATCCAGGTGAATTTTTGCACATTCGCTGAAATCTACGACGTGCACAATGCAAATCTCCCACCAATTATGCTGTGCGCTGGACCATCTGCGCCGGCCTCCTAGCGCATCTGGTGGCGCGCTGCACTTACTATTGACGAAGTGTGGTCAGCCGGGAGCGTATGCTATGCAGACTGACGCTTCAATCAGCGCGGGGAACAGCGGCGGGCCGCTGCTGGACTCTAGCGGCCGCCTTGTTGGCATCAACACATCGAGCTTCACCCGTCTCGGCACCGTGAGTCAAATTTCTGCAACGCGGCATATTGTGCACTGTGGACGTACTATCACTTCTGGGTTCAGGGTGGTGAGATTGATGCCTGGTTTTCGTGTGCAGGGGCGCAGCAGCGGTGTCAACTTTGCTCTTCCCATAGATTTGGCGCTATCGATTGTGCCAAACCTCATTGTGAGCGGCACGAACCGTCGGGCGGCCTGACCGGTGGAGCACGGCTGGGCACCCAGCTGATTGCTCTGGTTTCCACACGGTTCAAGATGTTTTTTTGCAACACGCTGCTGGACGTCTGTAGAGTTTCGACCATCCATTGTCTGGATATCGATGGCTGATAGCCTGGAGTCTTTGATTGGGCCTGAGAAATTCATTTAATAATTTCGATTGAACGTCAAGCCTATTCAAACTCTTGCCCCATTCCTTCTTTGCATCAGCACAGCAGCGCCTGGAAAGCGTCTCATACCGAGCTTTGTACACGTTGCACAGCACTCCACTCTCCGCGATTGCACATACCGACTCAAGATCCGACTCAAGAAGGACTTCGAGCAGTTCGAGCGTTTGTCGATCTTGCCAATGATGAACCAGAGGGAACAGGCGTGAAACAGCATCAGATTGTTGATTGAATCAGTTCTCATGATGCTGAGGTCGCTTCGAATGCCGGTAGTCAGGACAGCCATGGCGACAGCCATACGGCGCCTCAGCGCACTCGGGCAGAGCTCACAGCAGCCCTGCAGGATTCTCCAACATGCGGCGCCCTGTGCTGCGATGAGCATGCGAAGGTCCTCCTTTCCAGCAGAACCAGCTGACTTTAGCTCAGTCGGCGGCAATTCCGGCATCAGCAGTCGGGAGCGCGCTGCCGCTGCCGTCGCAGCCCGAGCATCCGCACAAGCAGCACCTGACTGCGGTGTGGAGGTGGACGCACTGCTAGAGGGAGACCTGCTGCAGCATGACAGGTGGGCAGGTCTGATGCCCGTCATGCCGCCGTGCCGCCGTGTCTTGAGTCTGGTGTGTCGCATGCAGTGCTGATGCGGCACAGAAGGTGTGCTGTTGTACCCATGCTTCTGCGTGCTGTCTGCAGGAGAGCCACAGAGCAGCTGCGGTCCGACCTGGAGGCGGACGCCGAGCTGGTCGTGCAAGCCGCAGTCTCTCTCGAGACACAAATCTCAGGTGCGCACGCATGCTGCGCATGCGTGCAGGCAACTTTATAGCGCTCTGCCACCCGCGCCTCCCTCTGTGACCTGGCAGCTCACTTCCTGCTGTGCCGCAGCAATGCCCGCGCTGATCGTCTCATCCCTGCTAGACAGCAACTGCTAAGAGGTGTCGGGACTCTACTCCTGTTCCGCTGCCGCAGAGCCGCAGGAGCTGTCGGTCGTGCTGTGCGACGACGCCCACATCCGGGAGCTCAACCGGGAATGGCGGCAGAAAGACGCCGCGACGGACGTGCTGTCCTTCCCCATGGGCGACGATGCGCCGCCGGGCTACCCTGCACGCATGCTTGGCGACGTGGTGATCTCGCTGGACACCGCCGCGGCGCAAGCCGCCGACGCCGGGTGAGCGTCCTAATCTAAAATAGAGAAAACAGTTGCTGGGACTGCATTTAGGCGACGAGACGCCGCCGGGCTACCCGGCATGCGTGCTGGCCGACGTGGTTGTCTCGCTGGATTTGTTGCGCAGCAGGCGGCGGGTGCCGGGTATGCGGCTGTTGCCGGGGGTGTATGTAGAGGAAATTCCATGCTGTGGCTCGTGGCAATTTTTCCGGTGTTCAGCAATCGTCTTTTAGGAACTGCTCTTGTGCTGGGACGTCACAGACGCCACACGCTGTTGCAGCCTCAGCAGCGGCAGCACTACGCCAATCTAGGCTCTGCCAGGATGCTACCTGACACTCCTGTGCTCATCGACTGCCGCGCACATGTGCAGGCACTCGCTGCGGCAGGAGTGCCGTGTTCTACTGGTGCACGGCATCCTGCACCTGCTGGGCTTTGACCACGAGCTGGGGCAGCAGGTGCGCTCCATAAGCAACATCCAAGTAAAACACATATACAATAACAAGTCAGGGTCAAAGTTCCTCTGTGACGTTTGGCGACCTGTTGAGCTGGTACAAAAGCCCTGACAGATATAATCACAGATACTGGAAACAGATTTTTCACCTTCAAGTTGCATCTTTGTTGACAATCTGAGGTTGGGCTGCAGGAAGCAGACGCTATGTCCGCAGCAGAGGCGGGCGTCATGGCGCGGCTGGGCTGGCAGGGCGCCGGCCTGATCGCCGCCGCCGGCTGCAGCTCGGGCGCACCGCAGCAGCAGGACCCGCACAGCCAACGAGGTGAGGAAGCCTTGTGGCTTTGTATGCGATTTGCCAGCTGTGACATCTCCCATCCTGCAATTGCCGACCTGCGATTGGCATGCACTAAATGAGCACGACCCTCAGTCTCAAGGCAGCGGCGCACTGCTTTGATTTTGCGCTACAATGACTCTTCGCAGGACCAACATCGACAGCAGCAGAGCCCGCGGCAGCAGCAGCAGCAGAAATTTCTCCGGTGGCCAAATTGCGGCGGCGCGCCGTGCCTGGCAGCGGCGTGAAATTGTTGGCCTGTGACATGGACGGTACTCTTCTCAACAGCAGCAGCCGCGTGCTCCCGTCCACTGTGGAGGCGCTGAAGGCGGCAATCGCGCGCGGCGTGACAGTCATGCTGGCCACCGGCAAGGCGCGCCCCGCGGCGATTGCGTGCATGCAGTCCGTCGGCCTCGCAGGCGCGACGCTTTCGCTCGCTGTCACAGCAACTCCTCTGTATGGGCTTTTTGTCGTATGTGGTGTCGTTATGTGTTCTTGTGAAGTGTTTCAAGTTTGTATGATGCCGTTTCGGTCATTTCAGTTGCAACCGGGCGCCCTGTCAAGGGCTCTTGGGTTCAGGGTTGAGCATTTTTATAGTTTCTGTCTGAAGCAGCAACTTCGCTGAACTTGACTTGTTGCGATTGGGCACTCAAGGTCCGTGCTCCTTCACGGACGAGGGGCAGGTGATGTCGGAGTCGGGCCCAGCGTGTTCCTGCGGGTCATTTCCTGGTTGTATTTCAGCATGTATACTTTAAAACCACGCAAAGCCCGTGCGGCCTCTGCAGGCGAGGGGCTGGTGGTGTCGGAGACAGGGCCAGGCGTCTTCCTCCAAGGCCTGGCGGTGTACGACCTCGCCGGCCGGGCGCTGCCCAGCCCCAACCTGCCGCCGGGCGTGGTGTCGGACGCGTTCCGCTTCGCGATGGAGCACGACGTGCCGCTCAGCGCATTCCTGGGCGACGTGTGCGTGACGCTGAAGATGCACCCCGAGCTGGAGGTGAGGATGATGGTGCGGAGGCTGTGTTGAGGTTACGTTGCACACCCTGGGCCCTTGCAAGTTCTGGGCGGCAGCCCAAAGAGGGCTCAGCTGCGCATTGTTGAGCAGCTGCCGCGGAGTGCTTGGGATATCAATGGTGTTGAGTATTTGGACCGCTGCGCCCAAAAGTCTCCTGTGTCAAGGCCAGAATTCTTCAGAGACTTCAGAACTCTTCTATCTGCCCCTCGCACCCAGGAACTGAACACGAGGTACTACGAGCCGCTGTCCGCGGTGCTGCCCAGCCTGGCGGACATCGAGGCGGGGCCGCCGGTGAAGAAGCTGCTGTTCATGACAGACCCGTCAGTCGTGGACGGCAAGCTGAAGCCACACTGGCGGGTGCGTTCTTCTCATCGATGCAGGAAAAGCTTGCGGACATGTTGTTGTTTTCCGGCAGGGCTGCCGTCACATTGGCTGCCCTCGGCATTGCGAGTCCGGACCATGCCATGCCGGCTCGGACTGCTGCCGCAGAATGCACCATATAGGTTGATCTGCCTGGAAGAGGGCTGTTCTGATAGATGAGACGGCTACCTGTCGCACGGCGTGCAGTCGGCGCTGGTGGACAGCGGCGCGGAGACGACGCAGGCGGTGGACAACATGCTGGAGGTGGTGCCCACCGGCATGCACAAGTGGGTCGGCATGGACGTGCTGCTCCAGGCGCTGCAGCTGGACACCAGCCAGGCGCGCGGTAGTCAATGCCTTTCGCATGCAAGTCAATTGTAGGTCACACTGATGGCAGGTTGCATATTTCTGCTTCGGCTGTGACCATGCACAACTGCTTATTGAGGTCACTCCGTTTTCTGCAGGTGATGACCATCGGCGACGGCAGGTGAGCAGACGGTCCTGCCGTTCTTGACTGTTACACGTGCAGCTCGCTAAGAGTGCATGCTGCTTTTGCGTTGCTTGCTCTAGGTTACCACAGGTGATCCCTCCCTTACCGTGACTGCAGCAACGACCTGCAGCTGGTGGGCCGCGCCGGCATTGGCGTGGCGATGGGCAATGCCGTCGACGAAGTGAAGGACGTCGCGGCGTTTGTGACGGCCAGCAACGATGATGACGGAGTGGCACTCGCAATCGAGTCGTTCCTGCTCTGATCCTGTTGCAAGGCACTGGATCTGGTCAGTGTGTACCAGCGCCGGCGCAGATTGTGCTTGGATCAGTAAATGTGCTTACACTCACCTACCCGATCAAAGCTGCGCAGTATTTTAAAATTCACCCAGCACTAGAACATGAAGCAACGATCAGAGAAGGCTTTTTGGAAGCGGGTGGTGCACTTTTTAACCGGGGGGAACCTTCCTGACTCGCCATTGCTCAGGAATCTGTCTTGCACGTGACAAGACTCTCGAAACGGACATCGGCCTATGGCTCTGCGGCAATTTTAACAGATACTACTGCCCCAGCCTCCGATCTTCTGCTTAAGCTCTTCTTGTGCATGGTAGCGATTCCGCACCTCCAGCCTGAGTGTTAGTTAGGCCGGAAGGAGGAGGCAGCCGGAGGGCACTCAGGTCGACTGCTCCACAAAATGGTCAAAGGCTTGAGGCCGGGGTTCCCCAGCGGGCTGCAGGCGAGTGACCGCTCTTGATGTGTGGCCGTGGGATGCGGCGGCCTGCATGCATTGCTTCAGGCGGCAGCCAAGCATATGCCGGGTGGCTGACTTCCGCTGGGTCTCGCGCAGGTGCTCGTAGTGCATGGCTCAGAACTGGACGACCAGCTGAAGCAGCTCGGCTATGCAGGTGATTTGTCAGGCTGCATGATGGTCTGCCGCAGCTTTGGCGCCGCACCAGCGAGCCTCGCCGTCGCTGTTGGTGTTTCGGACCGCCCAGACGCCGGCGCGAGCACGCCATCCGGCCCTGCTTCCGTGTATGTACACATGCGCCAGGGCGCCTGCTTGATATGAGCGCATGGGTTGTGCATCGGGCCGCGCGGAGGCCGGACACGCGTCAAGTGCCGCTTGCGAAGCCACCCTGCTGAGGGTCGCTTTTTTCGGCACGCGCAGCCACCTCCTTCGCGACAGCGCGGGAGGCTGCGGTTTTCCTGTCACAAGGGCAGGGCACACCGGACATTATCCTTGCAGAGGTGAGCCAGCCGCGACGCTTGTGCGAAGCATGAGACCTAAACGACCTTTGACTCGCGTGCTGTCACTTGCCGGAACGTGTAGTACACGGCTGCGGCGCGCCACCGCCCGCTGGCAGTTCCTTTCTTTGCTCGACGACCGCTTTGAAGTCTAGCGGGGGCCGCCTGCCCGTTTCAATGTGTCTGGCGGTATCACGGTGGACGACAGACTGGAATGTCCAAAACAGTTCAGACGGTCGTGTCAACTGCTCGGGCGCCAGAGCGCATGCTCCCTGCCTCCTCAGCTGCAGCAAACGCTTGTTTGCCAGCCTCTGATGTGGCCGTGCTTGGATTTCATTATCGTTGAGAGCCTCAGTGCCGCCTGCGGCAGCGCTGTGGCAGCGCTTCTGTGCACCGATCCTGCCATCGATCACCATCAAGCCTTTGCCTGTCTCCTCTGCAGGCCCGCAGCGTGCACGTGGGTGACGGGGACAGCCAGTGGCTACTGTCACAGGCGCGTGCGCGGTCGCTGCCGCTGGTGCTCATGTCCGACAGCGGCAGCACCGGGGAGGTGATGAAGGGCATCGAGCTGGGGGCGGTGGACTACTTGGAAAAGCCCGTCTCGCCACTCAAGCTCCGCAACATCTGGCAGCACGTCGTGCGCAAGGTGGGTGCTGATGTGACCCATCACCTTCTCGAAGCATCAACGCATTGAGGATTGAGGACTAGCGCATACGCGCTTTTTGCAGTTTTCTGCTCAGCCACAAGTCGTGGGGGCGATCTTGCCAGTTGCTGATTAATCGAGATGTTTTGGGCCCCAAGTGTGTCTCTTGCACTGTCGGGCTGCTCGTGTCACCTTGACATCAATGTAGGGTGCTCAAGGTGCCATTCAGATTTGTTGGCAGCTGAAGCAGCGCCGGGAGTGGCTGCATTGATCAGCCTGCAACGGCGCTGTGGCAAATTGTCCCCGACTACTGCAGTATCGTTGCAGTATCGTGCTGCGGTCTCGCAGTGCCAGTCTCAGCAGTGCCAGGCCCTTTCACTCGCAGCCACTGATCGGCTTGTACCATCTGGTACCAAGTCATCCAACATCCAGTCGATCCCATGGTCCCATTCGCTCGACAGCACCCAAGTGCATACTATATCTTGTGCACAGATGATGGCGGGCAGCACAGCCGACGAGAAGCCTGCGTTTTTCAGCTGCAAGCCTGAGGCGCAGCCGGCGGCAGGGTGCGAGAATGTCGGCAGCGGTCCTGGCACGCCAGGAACGCCGTCACCCGCCATCTCCATGGACCACGGCCAGCACAGCACTCTCACCAGCCACAGCAGCAAGTGCTTTGAGGCCGAGGCCTCCTCTTGCTCGGAGGTGCGGGGCAACTTAACCCTGATGCGTCACAGTAGCAGACATTTTCTGCACTTGGTGGCAGAAGTCCCGACGCATCGACAAGCGCTCTGGCACCGCAAGTCTATCATTTGCACTGATCATTCAGCCCTGTTCAGCCCTCCCCTCAGCATGCATGCTACTCTGTGACAGTGCTGTTGAGTGGACCAGCTAGTGGGTTACAAGACAGCTGGCGCTTTGTACTGCCAGCTGTCGGATACACTCTCCTCCATCTGATCGGAGCTGTACCATGCTTCGACGGCCGTGTGGCTGATGTCCCGCTTCTGTTTGCGTGCAGAACACCAAGTGCCGACGTGTTCTGCGGTCAGCTGACACCTCTGCCGAGTCCAGCGGCAAGGCGGCGCCGGCGCCGGATGAAGCGGCTGACGCCGCCAAGCCCCCTTCCACCCTCAGCCGGGCAGCGTCCTGCTCGGGGACCGCCCCTCCCACTCGCGCCCGCAGCAAGCGCGCCGCGCGCGGCGACGCCGCTGGCGGTGGCCGCCCGGCCTCCCGCAAGGCCGACCCCGCCGGGAGCCAGCCCGCAGCCGCCGCTGCAGCCGCGCCACTCGCCGGCGCCGCGGCCATCACACGGGCGGCGTCGTTCCCGCTGCTGGCGCCTGTCGCCGTCCCGCTGGCCGGCTGGCAGCCGACGGCGGGCTGCGTGTGGGGCACGCCGCTCATGCCCGCGCCCATGGGCTGGCAGCAGCAGGTGCTCCGAAGTTGATGCTGATGCCTGTTGACTCATCATGCTAGCCAGTTGTGTGATGTTTGCGAGTCTGCACTCCAGCCCGCAGCAGCGTCCCCTGAGTGAGCCCTTGTGTACTTGGCGGGCTCTCGATGCGTCTACCAGCATGATTCGCCTTTGTACATCCAGCACCAGCCAGATCAATGATGCTCATGTCACAGGTGGGCATGCCGGCCAGCTTCATGCCGGTGGACTCTTCGCCGCTGGGCGCGCCCGCCGCCTTGGACGCCGGCCAGGCCGCCAGCGGCGGCAAGGGCGCCGCCGGCACCACCCTGGCGGCGGTGGCAACGCTGCCGACGAGCCTACCGTCCATGGCCAGCTTCACGTCGTCGCTGAGCTGCACAACGGAGCTGGACCTGCCCTTCTCCAGCGCTGCGGACCTCAGCGCCGCGGCGGCCGCGTCGCCGTCCTTCGGCGGCAGCTGCGACGATTCACTACATTCCGACTTCACCGGTGCGCGCCTGCACGGCGCCATATCTACTTGCTCGTTAATGACGAAGTCCAGTCTTTCCTGCCAGCCTGTCGTGTGTGCGTGAAATTTCCGATGGTAAGTTGCAGCAAGGTGCCACTTTCTGAAGCGCTGCCCGTGTTCGTCTGCGTTTTCTTTACAGCTGCAGCAGCCGACTTGAGCTGTGCGTCGTTGTCCGCTGGCTGCAGCACAGTGGATTGCCTGTGCATTCGGGTCCGGAACCTTCATCCTGCAAGCGAGTTCTCTCCTGAACTCGATCCGCTTGCAGAACCCTCTCCTGAACTCGATCTGCCTGCAGAACCCTCTCGCTTTGAAATCGCAGACCTGATGCTGCCCAACGATTTGGACCTGGACCTCATGTTTGGCGACGGCATGGAGGCCCTGCTGGGCGGCGGAGATGCTGCCGGCATGTGCGGCGGCCTGCCCGCACCCGCCGACAAGCCGCCCATCGGCCTGTGCCTGCGCAAGTCGCAGTCCCTGCTGGACCTGATCAACGCGCGCCTGCAGAAGGAGGCCTCTCCTGCTTCCGGCGCCGCCGCAATTGCCGCAGTGCCTGAGGCGGAGGCGACCGCCTCTGGCGCCGTCCCCATGCAGTGCGCCTGAACCGTCGGGCGACCGCTCATACTTTTAAAGGGCGGCGCAACAGCGGCGGACAGTGGCGGACCCCGCGGCGTGTTCCCGCGGCCGCCGGTGCCGCCCCCAATGCAGTGCGCCTGAACCGTCGGGCGACCGCAGACACAGATGGAGGCGGCCTCAGTGGCCGCAGCGCCGCGCGCAGGGGTTTCAGCCGCAGGCGGGTCCAGAGGGCGACTGGCAAGCAGCAGCTCAGTAGCAAGGGCGGGCTGTAATATATGGTGTGCCTTATGATGTGTGCCGCCTGCCGGCAGCCGCAGCGGCAGCCGCGACGGGCTCTTGGGAGCGTGTTTGATGAGAGCGCTTGTGACGGAGCAGAGAGGAGGGCGGCGGGAACCGCGCCGCAGCCGCCGCACAGAGCGGCCCTTCGGGTTTTGAGTTATCTGAATTGTATCGGTGCGCCACTCGTGCGTGCAACACGGCGCCGGGCGCTCCCCGGGGTGTTGGTATTCCAATTTCGAGAAGAGCACGCAGAGAGAGGAAGGCAGCTACAAGCTGCGCCGGCCGCCCATCGACAGCTGCAAATCGTTTCTATACTGATGTTTTGAGGCAACAACGTCGCTCCGGTCGCCCATGGGGCCAATAGCCTGCGCCCGCCGGTCGCCCCTAAGCTGCTGGGCTGCAAACCTTTGGCATTTTGGAATGGCACCTGGCGCTTCTTGCGAGTGGGGTTGAGAAATAATATCATATGTGCTTCTTTCTGATTGAGTTTTGGCTGCTGACCGTGTTGGGAGAAACCGTTGTTCCTGCGCGCTTTGCTTGCCACAGAAATTTTGGTGGCGTCCTCCTCAGTGGCGTCTCCACGAGCCGAGGGGGTGCTACAACTTCTTTCGGCCAAATCTGTCTGGCAAATTGATGTCATGCTGTCTCTTGTATTCAGATGTGAAACATCCAAGTCAGAATACAAGACAGAAAACGTAGATGCACATGAAACGAGCATGTTCCAATTGTTTTGCAGTCTGTGTTGCTTTGGTAAGCACCTACTCCTGAGTTGCGCAACCTGCCTGCTTCAAAACGAGGATCCTTTTTACCATGCACGTTACAAAATCATGGGTTTGCAAAGACCAACGCAACTGCGAGTGTCTAGGTGGCCACACGCTTATCTGGACGCCCGACAGGTCCTCTAGGTAGTGTACACACTCAGGGCTGCAGTGCAGGTTGCCTGCAGCCGAAAGAATACATCAGGGAGCTGCCACAGCTGCGCCAGCGGCGCAAAGGCCACCAATGCGAAGCATGGCAGCGCCCCAACATTCACGCTCCCCCAAAACTCGGCAGCGGTGGCTGCCAGACTTGCAAAAAAGCGTTTGGGTTTCGACCCCATGATGAAGCGATTCCAACGCCATGCACTTCTCTACGGTAGTCCCCTCATGTCCACTGTCTGGCACGCCTGCTGCAGCGGCTTCCCTGCTGAGCGGCACTCTGCTGCAACGAAAATCCAGTGACTATATGTATACGCCAAGCACATTGCCTGGATACCCTCCCTCGCTCGCAGCATGCGGGACCGCGCCGACACTGGCCAGGAACCAGGCGAAAATCCTGCCTTTACGGCGCCCAAGGCCACGTCCTTGTCAAATCCCATCACAGCGTGGGGGCCTGTGCCTCTCTGCTCTCAATCTCGTAGCTGGGCTCCGACCAGCAGCGCGGCTCGACGCCCGTCGTGGAATGCAGCGCGCGCTCCAGGCGGCGGAAGGCGCCGTCGTCTGCGCCCTCCGCGTCCAGCAGCGGGTTCCAAAATCCGCTGACGATGCAGTAGTTGCCCTGCGCGCAACCGTGCTGAAACGTCAGAAGGACAGCATGCGCTTTGCGCTGACATGGACTGCTGGTGCAGGGCAAGAGTGTGAAGGGCAGGCAAGCCTGGACTCGGCATGAAAGCAGGCCTGCGTCATGGCTTGTACACGTTCTGGCTGCATTGGATACATCCAAATTCTCACCTCGAAAGGCGCCTTGTGGTGCGCACCGTGTGCCTTGCGCGAGATGAGCAGGCCTGCATCCTGCGAGGTCAAGGAGGCGAAAATCATCGGGATTCATGTTTGCGGATGTCAGGCATGACAGTAGCCTTGATGCACCACAGGTGAACCTGCTGCAGGGTGGCGACAGCCTTATAACACTCCGAATGCAAGGAGCCTCGCTTTAGTTTCGACTGCGGAAAGATTATAAATCTCCCCGCCGCACCTGTGCCACGATGACGGCCGACGGCAGCTCCGAGCGCTTCATGTGCGACCAGGCATGGAACTGCTGGCTCATAACGGTGAAGAAGGTGGCGCTGGACAGCCAAATGCTTGCCCAGCCGGGCAGCAGCGGGCTGGCGGCGAGGCACGCAGCTGTGAACGTTAGCGCCGGCAGGAACACCTTGTGCACATTGTTTGCAAACTGGCGCTCCGTAATGGTCCACGGCCGCTGGTGGTGCGCCTGGAAGAAAAAAAGACAAAGCTTGAATGACATGAAAATGTGCGCAAACACAGCGCGCATGCATGCGCATGCGGTGGCATGTAGGCTCCGATGTGTGAGCTGAAGCCGCTGCACACACATTTTGCCGCCCACAAAGCAACATGACACAAGCGAACAGGAGTGTAACACCAGAGGGATGAACGGGGCGCTTCGTGCTGATTGGACGATATTCAGCGAGCAGTGCAGTGGACGCGGCATGCCGCATGACATGGCAGCAGCGGTCACCTGGAAGCCGGCGATCTGCGAGCCAAACACCGGCGTGCTGCCGTCGCCGTAGTTGTCCACGGCCCAGTGGTACACCCCGGACAGCAGGTCTGCAGCAAGCGTATGCATTGGTAAGCAAGATGTAATTGCTTGCTACACCATTTTACATGCGCATGCCGTGCCCGCCGCCGCGGTATATCCTGCTCATAGATGCAGCTCTCACCTGCTGTGAGGAAGGCTGTCGACGCGGCCGCCACGGCTGCTGCTGCTGCCGGCGCGTCATCCACCTGGCTGGCGCCGACCGCGAAGAGGCTGCCCATCAGCACGAGGCCCGACCCAACAATGGCCCTGTGCTTGTTGGTGCTGTGCAGGATGTCACCGTCCAACATGATGATGTTTCGCCGGCTACTCGAGACCTCAGACGCTGAGGGCGAGCTGCTGGCGGCTGCTGGGCTGCGGGCAGGCGCTGACGCTGCCGCTGGCGAAGCTGCGGGCTGCTCGAGGGACTGCTCCAAGTGCTGCCTCGAGCTGGTCTGCCTTGCCGACTTCGCCGCCGGCGTCGCTCGCGAGGTGGCGATGCATCTGACACGAGTATCAATCTGCGCCCTGCTGCGGGCGCACACCTGCATCCTGGCATCCATGCATGTGCCCCGCATGCTGCCTGCCGGTGTGAAGGACTGCCTGCCGAGATTCAGCGGCTGTGACCGCGCCGCTCCAGTGAAACGTCTGGAATCAAGCTGTTAGTGTTTGCTCACGGATGTGTAGATCGCGCGCACGGCAGATTGCGAGTGTGCGGAATTGCTTTTTTGTGCACACTCACCGACGTCCACGTCAATTGCGTGCTCCAAGTCTGGCTCCTAGCCATGCAATTGTTCCGCCTTTGGCCCATGAAGATCCGCCTTTCAGATAGTCGCCTATCGAGCCTCGAGCTCGTGACGAACGCATGCGACGCTCAGCACTCATATTTCACTGCTGCTTGCCAGAGCTTGTCAAGCTTAGACCGCCGTTATCAGCCGCCCGGCCAGCACGCTCTTGCAACACAGACGATTACATCAGTTCGATGCCATGACCACTTGCGGCGCCACAGCATTCACAGAGAGCCAGCGTGCAGCCATATGATACAGCACAGACGTTCTATGGTCGCATTTTAAGGATGCGGGTGGTTGACAGCCATTCATGCGTCAGCGATGCAGCGCGCATCCTGCCGCCGTGCTCGCCGGCAGCGCACCTCAGAGCACGCAGGCGGTGCTTTTCCACCTGCTCAGCAGCACCTCAGGCCTTCCAGCGAGCATCTGCGGCCGCAGAGCAGGCTGCAGCACCAACGCAGCAACAGCGGCAGCCGGTCAGGGTTCATGTCGCCACCGTGCCGCTCGTGGGAATGGAAGCAGCGGCTGAGCGGCTCGGCCGGCTGCACCCTGACCAGCTGGCTCTGCACACGCTGGTGATCCTGGAGCATTCCGGGGCGGACGTTCATGGCAGCGGCTGCACCGTCTATGACTTCCTGCCACTGCACCCGACGTCGCCCGTTACTGCATCCAGGCGAGTTGGCCTGGTGGTCAGTAACATTGCACAGCCTTGTGCGACATTTTTGACATGGATTATTCTAATATCTGTATCTTAATGAGTTGTACTAATCACAATGACGCAGGCTGCTTGCGGGTTTCTCTGTGCCGGGGGAACTGCGCTCCCGCCAGCTCCGCCGCGGCATGCCGCGTCGACGGTGCTGGCTTATCGCAGAGGCGTCGCAGGAGGTGTGTTGTACAATAGAATGGGTTGCATGCCAGTTTCACATGTTCACCATGAAGTCTGGGAACCAAGAAAGATCGACGTCTTCTTCAAACGCAGGCTTTTGCGCAAGCCGCGAAATTTCAGGAGCGCTGGAGCACAGACTTGAGGCTATTCCGGAATGACTGCCGCCACCACACCAACGCCCTCGTGGAGGAGCTGACCGGCGTGCCGGCCGTGCTGTCGAGGCTGCCACTGATTTGATAACAGATCAAGGTAAGTTCTTGCAAAAAATCCAATTCTAATGAAATGAGTCTAATAAATTTAATTACATTATCTCATCTCAGCTTCGAGGCAGCTCGCATCCCGTTGAGAATCGCGATCAGGCGAAACCTAGCAAGCGAAAACAGTTTCAGCCTTAGAAATATACACACGTTTTCACTGCTCGACATATAGCTGGTCTACATGGCGGCCAGTCGAAACATGCTGGTGAAAGTACTGGCTGGATTGGGAGCAGCTGGTGTCGGGAGTGTGGGCCTAGTGCACGCTCAACAGGTGATCGCATAGCTTAGTGCAACACCCTGCAGTCATCCCAGAACCCTATACGACCCCCTGGAGCTCGCGTGTGCCAGAAACGTTTCTATTCCTGGCCTCCTGCCTGGGTTTTTTAGGCCTTCTTTGGCGGATCGGTGCAGCTACTCTCATGCACACTCGTCTGCTCGGGGTTGGCGGACAGCAAAGATATCGTTTGCTATCTGAATGTACGGACGCACTGTCTCCAGAGATTCTTTCACACTCACAGAGGGTTTGGCCGTGCAGGCGTACCTGGTGCCATGGTGTGGCGGCAGCATCCCTAAATCCACGCACAGCAAAGTGTGGGAGGCAGCCTTCTTCAACCGGCTGCAGGTGAATTCTTGAGGCCGCCTGGAGAGTGCTCTGCCTTGGGCGTTCCACACAGGTTGCCATGATGCCATGCGCCTGGTCGTGCGTCTGGTGATAAGATCATGCAGATTTCTGCGTGCGTAGAAGTGGGATCGGGAGGGGGCAGAGGACTCGCCGGTGCTGCTGAATCCGTTCCGGCATGATGTACCGGCGGAGTTCCTGCTCAACATGCATAATCTGGACATCACGGAAGACGAGCTCGGCGGCGAGGAGGAGGCGGCTGACGCCGGCGGCGAGGATGCAGAAGCCAGCGATGGTGATAGCGGCGATGCAGACAGCAAGCAAGGACAGCAGCAAGTCTGATGGCGGCACGCCCAAGAAGGACGCATCAGGCACTGGTGGCAAGAGCAGCGGCAATTTCGACGGAGGCAGCAAATCCGACGGCGGCAGCAAGTCCGAGGGCGGCAGCAAGGCCAACGGCGGCACGCCCGAGAAGGAAGCATCGGGCGGCGGCAACAAGGACAGCGGCAAGTCCGACGGCGGCTACAAGGCCGAGAAGGACGAATCAGCCAGCGACGGCAAGGACAGCGGCGAGGACGGTAGTCCGACGGCGGCAAGCCTGATGGCGGCAAGTCCGACGGCAGCAAGCCCGAAAGGGACAGTGGCGGCAAGGACAGCAGCGGCAGCAAAGGCGGCAGCAAAGATGGCAGCGGCGGCGACAGCGGCAAGGGCGGTGATGGCGAGGATTCAGAAAAGGACGGCGACAGCACGGCAGGAGCCAAGGGACGGGAAAGGGCGGTGACAAGTGAGGCGTCCCTCTGGGTAACACCCGCAGCACCCAAATTGTAGCGTAGACAGATGTTGCAACAGAGGCACAGACAGGGCAGTTCATTGCGCGCGCGCGCGCGCGGGGGGGGGGGGGGGGGGGGGGCGGTTT